>Ga0194133_10000127_pt1 | contig 153731 bp, 160 predicted proteins | sample TA2KigOf40mmetaG_FD_155448 | JGI IMG/M metagenome (GOLD analysis project Ga0194133, IMG submission 155448) | Freshwater microbial communities from Lake Tanganyika, Tanzania - TA2015055 Kigoma Offshore 40m | ecosystem: Environmental > Aquatic > Freshwater > Lake | place: Tanzania: Lake... | reverse complement strand
CCGGGGTGTCGATGACGTTGATCTTCTTCTTGCGCCAGAACGTGGACACGGCGGCCGACTGAATCGTGATGCCGCGCTTCTGTTCCTGCTCGAGGTAGTCGGTGGTGGTCGAGGACTTGAGGTCCTTTGTGTCGTGCACGTCGACGATGGTGTGCTTGCGCCCCGTGTAATAGAGGATGCGCTCGGTCGTCGTGGTTTTACCGGCGTCGACGTGGGCGATGATGCCGATGTTACGGATGTCGGCAAGGGGGGTTGTACGGGGCATGGCAGGTTCCGTCTGTCAGTGAAGTGGGGGCACGAGTAAACTCCGAATTGTAGCCGTAAAGAGGCTGTTCGATCGATACCTCGGGGGTGGTCGGACTTCAGGGGGGTGGGCGCGCTTGGAGAGGGGGCGGGGACTCGGGTTCTGGGGTGCCACGGCGTTGGTCGTCGGCAACATCATTGGCTCCAGCATTTTCATGCTGCCGGCGGTGCTCGCCCCGTTCGGGCTCAACGCGTTGATCGCGTGGGGGGTGAGTCTCGCGGGAGCCGGCTGCCTCGCGTGGGTGTACGCGCAACTGTCCTTGCACCTGCCCGCCGGCGCCGGCAGTCACGGTCACGTCAAAATGTTGCTCGGCGACGATGCCGCCTGGCTGGGCAGTTGGGGCTATCTGTTGTCGGTGTGGACGGCGAATGCCGCGATCGCGGTGGCGGGTGTGAGCTACTGTTTGAAAATTATGCCGGGACTCGAGCAGTGGTCTTTCGCTCCCGAGACACTCGGTCTGCTCATGATCGTCCTGTTGCTCGCCGCCAACCTTCGTGCGATCGGCGGATCGATCCAAATCGTGTCGACCCTGCTGAAGCTCATCCCGTTCGTGCTCGTCATCGCGCTTGGCTTCTGGCTTTTCATTGATCAAGGGGATGCAGCGTTCGCGGGGATGTCGCAGCAAGCGATCGGCTGGGAGCCGGCGCTGGCATCAGTCGGGATCACGCTCTTTGCTCTGCTTGGTCTGGAGAGCGCGGCCATTCCGGCGCGCGCCGTGCGTGAGCCACACGTCGTCGTACCGCGGGCGACGCTGGTGGGCTTATTGCTCGCTGGTTTCGTGTCCGTCGCGGCCACCTGCCTCGTGGCGCTCATGATGCCGGCTTCACAAATGGCCCAATCCTCAGCGCCCATCGCGGATTTCATCAGCCGATTCATGGGTAGCGGTGCGGGACTGATCGTCGCGATCTTTGCCGCGATCAGTTGCTTTGGTGCGCTGAATGGGTGGTTGCTCGTGGGCGGCGAGCTTACGGCTGCCATGGCATCCACCGACGGCCTTCCGAAGCGCGCGGCTGAGCGAAATGAGCGTGGTGCGCCGGTGGCGGGGCTGGTGTCCTGCGCGGTGATCTCTTCGATTTTTTTGTTGCTCGCGTTTTCGCGGCGTGGCGCGACGGCCTTCGAGTTCGTGGCGCTGTTGTCGGCGACCACTTCATTGGTGTTTTTCGTCATCTGCACGCTTGCAGCGTTGCAAGCTTGGCGCAGCGGTCGCTTGCCGAAAACCCGTAGCACCATGGTGGCCTGTGTCGGGGCGCTCGTGTTCTCGATGGTGGCGTTCTACAGCGCAGGACTCGAATCGGCGACATGGGGCGCCGCGTGTATTGCAGCAGGTTATGCCTGGCGGCGGATTTCTTTGGCGCGTCGTAACGCCTCACGATAGTCGGTCCGCAGCAGTTCCTGGAAGTGATGGACGCCCGACTCGCGCGTCGGGTTCAACAGACCCGAGACATAAGAGCCGCTGTCGAGATTGCGCTGCACATCTTCACAAATTCGGATGTCTTCTTGTTGGACGACATCCGAGAACTCGCGATCGTTAGCCAGAGGCACATCGCGATACAAGAAATCGAACTCGACCCTGCAGCGGTTGTCTCGCAGTGGAAGGACGCGGTTGGTCTGCAGTCTTCCGGGGAGAATGTTGAGCATCGTGTTCGGGTAGATGAAGTAATAAAGCACTTCACCGGAGCCATAGGCGTCGGGTGCGCTCTCGAGGGGGCTCGACTGCAGCGAGTGCCATTGCGAAAGCGTCGTCGTGTAGCTTCGGTAATCGAGGATGGCGTTCAGCGTCGGATGGACGTGCGGAACGTGGTAACCCTCGAGGTAGTTGTCGACGTAGGTCTTCCAGTTGCAATCGATGTCGTACGACACGCGCTCATGAAAGCGAAGAGTGGGCAGCGCGTGGCCCGCGCGCGTAAGACGCAGCGCGACGTCCGCGAGCACTTGCTCGAGTGAGGCGGGGCCAGGCCCGAGTCGACCAAAGATCAAACCCTCAAACTCGGCGAGTTCGATTTCCGGCAAACGGATCGAGGTCTCATCGAACCCGTCGGCGCCCCGCATTTCGGGGGCGGACAGCAACTGCCCGTCGAGTCCATATGCCCAAGCGTGATAACGGCAACGCAGAAACGTTTTTCCACCGCCGCGACAAGGTTCTAGAGGCCCTGCTCGGTGGCGACAAACGGCATGAAACCCTCGAAGACCCTGCGCGGAGCGTGTGATCGCCACATCGAGTCCGCCGATCGAGGCCATGAGCAGGTCGCCGATCATCGAGACCTGACTGCGATGCCCGAGGTATTGCCAATGACGTCCAAACACGATGCTGCGCTCGATCTCGGCGATCGGGCCCTCGCGATACATCGACGCAGGCAAAGCCTGAGCGCCGGCAGCCGGCTGCGCGTCGAGATCGACGTTGGCGAACGCAGACTCGAGTCGTACGAGCGTCGGCGTGCTCACTGCAGCGCTCGCGAAGGGTGGCGGCCGAGTCGTACGAGCTGCCCCGGTCTCTCGCGGGTGATGTGTCCATCGCGAATCACCGGCTGACCGGCGACCCAAGTGCCGAGATATCCGTGCGAGGTCTGCAGCAAACGCTTGCCGCCGGCGGGCAGATCGCGCACCAGATGTGGGATCGCGGGCGCGATACGCAAGGGGTCGATGAGATTGAAGTCGGCACGCATGCCGGGTGCGATCTCGCCGCGATCGTGCAGGCCGAGATGTCGTGCATTACGGCGCGTGAGCATTTCAATGGCGTATTCGGGTACGAGGCGTCCTTCATGACGATCACGCGCCCAGTGACTGAGCATGAACGTGGAACTGCTGGCATCGCAGATCGTCCCAACGTGGGCACCGGCGTCTGACAGGCCATAGAGCACCCGCGGGTGATCGAGCATCTCGCGTGCCGTCGCTAGAGACCCCTGGTTGTAATTGAAGATCGGAAAGTGGATGAGGTTGCTGCCATCGCCCTCAGCGAGAAAGTCGTAAATCGCTTCGAGTGCACTACAACCGCGCTGGCGCGCTCGGGCGAGCAGGCTACGGGCAACGGGCGGTTCGTAGTCCACGTGACTTTGGTCCTGCGAATCTTTGACCACGAGCGGGAACATGCGGCCCGAGATCATCTCGATGCGCGCGAGCATCAGGTCGACGAGCGGCGGTATCGCGCTGCCGTCTCCGGCGAGTCGACCTGAGGTTTCTTTGAGCAAGCGCGCTTTGCGAGCCGGGTCACGCAGCGCCGCGGCGCGCTCGGCGAGCGGCATCGACGCAACGTCGATGTAAGCCGGGAAACCCATCAGCGGATGGAAGGTCGTGTCGAGTCCGAGGATGACGCCGATGCCTCGCGGGCTCGCCTGCAGCCAGAGTGGCAGCCCACTCGCGACGGCAGCGTCGGTGCGCGAACGGATCGCGCGCCACTGTTCGCCACCGGGATCGCGTTGCAGCCAGGTCATGGACAGCGACTTACCGCTTTCTTTGGCCAGGAGTTCGACGAGATCGAACTCTGCGTCAAACCCTTCGGGGCCGTGTAGCAGATTGAAGTCGCTGACAAGTTGCACCACACCGTGATCGAGACCCTTGAAGGCTTGCGCGATTCCCGCGAGCTCGGCGGCGGCCGCTTCGGAGGCGGGAGTGGCGAGGCCTGCGGTCGTTCGATGGTTGTCGGTTCGACCGGTGGAGAAGCCTGCAGCACCCGCTTCGAGGGCTTCACGAAGCAAGCGACGCATATCGGCGATATCCGCATCGGTCGCCACTTGCTGGGCGAGAGCGCGGTCGCCCATCACGGCCATGCGTAGAGGGTCGTGCGGAACTTGAACTAGAAAATCGAGGCTGTGGGGCATGCGCTCGAGGGCGTTCATGTACTCGGGGAACGATTGCCAATCGAAGCTCACGCCTTCGGCGAGTGCGACGCCCGGAATATCCTCAACCCCCTCCATCAAAGAAATTAGGCCGTCGACCGCGCGCTGCTTGTCACCCGGCGCAAGCGGTGCGAAGCCGACCCCGCAGTTACCGAAAACGACCGTGGTCACGCCGTGATGGATGCTGGGGTTGAAGGTTTCGTCCCAACTCGCTTGTCCGTCGTAATGCGTATGCAAATCGACGAACCCCGGGGTGAGCCATGCGCCGTGCGCGGCGATGCGCTCTCGAGCTTGGGAGGTGACTCGACCGACTTCACGAATATGGCCCTCGGTGATGCCGACATCCGCCGTGCGCGGGGCGGCACCCGTGCCGTCGATGACCGTTGCCCCTTCGATGACGAGATCGAGCATGGCTATTCCTCGAGTGGATTCAGCGCGGGATGCGCAGGTCGACGCCAACTGGGCAGTGATCGGCGAGTTTGCGTTCGAGCGCATCGCGTCCGTCGTAAGTGATCCTTACGAACGAGTCGGGGACTCGCCATTCGGCGAGTTTGGCGCCGAGAACGACGTGATCGATGTAGCTGCGATAATTTTGATCGGGTGCACAGTTCATGAAGCGTTGACCCTCGGCGACATTGACGAGATCGGCGCCCGCCGGCTCGCCGTCATCGATCTCGGCCCAAAAATTACGGGGCTGTCCTTGCTCATTACGCGCAGGGCCCATATCGGCGAGCAAGTCGTGATTGAAGTCACCGAGTATCGCGAAGCGGCGACCCGCTGCGGCCTGCTCGTCGATCCAGCGTTCGAGAACCGGGACTTGCTCAGCGAGGGTTTGGCAATCGCGGCGCGGGTCGTCGAGGGGGCGGCGTGGGCACCCGGCCTTCAAATGGATCGAGAGCAGCCGTAACTCACGCTTCTCACCCGGATAGACAATGAGCACGGCCCCGCGACGAACCCGGTCGTCGAGCGAGAGATCAATGAAATCTTCGCCGCAGCGATGGGGCACACCCTTGCGGATGGCGAACCCCGTGTTCTGTACGCCCTCGCGACGCGAGAAACAAAAGTCGTGATTGCGAAAGACCTTGCGGGCGGCCGCGACGCCATCGACTTCCTGCAAGGCGACGATGTCGGCATCGAGTTGCTTGGCGTAGCGTTCGAGCGCTTGGAAGTCGAGGGAAGATCGCTCGAGTTCTTGCGCCACATTGCAGGGAATTGAGCGCTCGCGAGGACCGGGCGATACCCCGCGCGGCACACACGTTTCGGAGAGCTTGCGGAAGTCCTCTGGGGCGATAAGCCACTCGAGGTTCCAGGCGGCGATACGCAGGGTCCGATCGGCGGCGGGAGACAGGGGGCTTGCGAGCGCAGCACCCACGGTCAAGAGACAGAGCATTGAACGGTACATGGCCCATTCTCGCCAACGCAGCCCACGATGCGCAAACCTCGAACCGTTATCATGGATCCCTGATGAGCGACCTTTATAAAGAGCCCCCCGAAAGACTGCAGAAGGTCCTGGCCTCGCTCGGTCTCGGGTCCCGGCGCAGCATCGAAGAGTGGATTCGTGACGGACGCGTGACGGTCAACGGAGTCGTCGCTGAACTCGGTGTACGAGTCAGCTCCGCAGACCGTGTACTCATCGACGGCAAGCCCGTCGATCTCGGTGTTCGGACGAGCGCCACAGGTTCCGTCGTGCTCGGGTATCACAAACCGGTCGGCGAGATGACCACGCGCAATGACCCGCAGGGTCGTCCGACGGTCTTCGAGCGCTTGCCGCCACCGCCTTCGGGCCGCTGGGTCGTTGTCGGTCGCCTCGATGTCAACACCTCGGGTCTGTTGCTCTTCACCACGGACGGTGAGCTCGCACATCGGCTCATGCATCCCTCGTCGGAAGTCGAGCGCGAGTATCTCGTACGTGTGCGATCACATCCCGATCGCGAGACGCTCGACACCTTGCGTCGCGGCGTCGAGCTCGACGATGGCTGGGCGCGCTTCGATCGCATCGAGGCCGAAGCTTCCACGGACGGCCATACGTGGTATCGCGTCATACTCCACGAAGGCCGTAACCGCGAGGTACGTCGATTGTGGAGTGCGGTGGGTCATGAGGTGAGTCGACTCATGCGGATTCGCTATGGCCCCGTCGTCCTGCCGCGCGATCTTCGGCCCGGTGAGTCGCGACTTCTTCCCGCCGATCTCGTCGCGGAACTCTCTCGAGCGACCGCATGAAATCTTTGCGCCGCATCCGCCAAGCCTTCTGGGGACTGGTGTTTGCTGCGCTCTGGCGACGCGTTCGTGACGCAGGGGCTGTGCCACCGCCCGCCTTCAGTGTGTTGATTCGCGGCGGCGTCATTTATGACGGGATGGGCGGTGACCCGTTCGAAGCCGATGTCGGTCTCATCGGCGATCGCATCGCTGCCATCGGTGACCTCAGTTGGATGCACGGCCGGACGGAGCTTGATGCGACGGGTCTCGCCGTCGCGCCCGGCTTCATCAACAGCCTGTCCTGGGCGACCGAATCCATCATCGAAGATCCGACCGCCGAGAGTGATCTGCGTCAGGGCGTGACGCTCGAGGTATTTGGTGAAGGCTTGTCGATGGGGCCACTCAACACCGACATGCGCCGTGAGCTTCGGTTGCGACGTGGAGAGAGTCGATATCCGATCGATTGGCACTCGCTCGGTGAGTACCTCGAATTTTTGGAAAAGCGCGGCGTGGTTCCGAACGTGGCCTCGCTCGTCGGTGCGACGACGGTTCGAATTCACGAACTCGGGCATGCCAATCGCGCGCCCACCTCCGCGGAGCTCGTCCGCATGCAGTCGCTGGTACGTACCGCGATGACCGAGGGGGCGCTCGGTGTGGGTTCGTCGTTGATCTACGCACCCGCCGCCTTCGCAGGTCACGACGAGCTACGCGCACTCGCACTCGCTGCCGCTGAGTATGGCGGTGCGTATTACTCGCATCTAAGAAGCGAATCACGCCACTTACTTCCGGCCGTCGATGAGTTGATCGATATCGCCAGAGCGACGCGCGCGCATGCTGAGATTTGGCACTTCAAGGCGGCAGGTTGTGACAACTGGCCGCTGCTCGCAGCCGCGATCGATCGCATCGAGGCGGCCCGTGCGGAAGGCCTCGATGTCGGCGCCAACGTGTACCCGTATCTCGCCGGCGCCTCGGGTTTTGATGCCGCGATGCCGCCGTGGGTGCAGGAAGGCGGTCATGCGCAATGGTTGGAGCGGTTGCGCGACCCGACGATTCGAGAGCAGGTCATCAAAGAAATCGAGGTGATGCAGCCAGAGTGGGAAAGCCTGTACGCCGCGGCGGGTTCGGCCGAGAACGTGCGCTTGCTCGGGTTCAGGCATGCCGCCTTGCAGGACTATTGCGGGCTGACCCTCGCCGACGTGGCAAAGAAACGAGGACGTACGCCCGCCGAGACGATTGTCGATCTTGTGCTCGAGGACGACAGTCGCGTGCACGCCGCCTATTTCATGATGTCGGAAGATAATCTAAGGCGTCTGATCACGCTGCCCTGGGTGGGCATCTGTTCAGACGAAGAGGCGTTGGCGCCGCGGGGTGCGTTCCTGCAGCACTCTCCGCACCCGCGTGCCTATGGCGCGTTCGCAAGATTTTTGGGTCATTACGTGCGTGACGAAGGATTGCTCGGACTGCCGGAAGCCATTCGTCGATTGACGCGCCTGCCCGCGAGCAACCTCAAGTTGACCGACCGCGGCGTGCTCCGCGCGGGGGCGCACGCGGACGTCGTCGTGTTCGATCCTGAGCAAGTGCGAGATCTCGCCACCTACGCACGGCCGCATCAGTTTGCGGCAGGCATGAAGCATGTGGTGATCAATGGGCAGCTCGCGCTGCGCGATGGAGTGCCGACCGGAGCGCGTCCAGGCCGATTCGTGCGCGGACCGGGCGCTCAGCGAAACTTGTCGGGTCTCAACACTTCGACGTCGACGACCCACATCACGATCGCGTAGTTCTCGTAATACTTTTCGCGTAGGCGCTCGAGCACGCGTTCGGCAAGTGGTGTATCGCAGACGATCTCGACGCGAATGTTGCTGCTGTGTCCCCAGTGCGAGGCGCGCAGACCTTTGTCGCCACGCCCGCGAACATCGCTGATCGTATAGCCCGCAACACCGAGCGCTTCGATCTCGCGTACGAGATCTCGCTCGAGATTCGACTCGGTGATCACGGTCAGTAACTTACGATGGGCTTGGGCAGCGCCAGTCATGACGGAGTCCTCAGTAGCCACTCGGCTGCCTGCTGATACAGCGGGATGCCGACGAGAATGTTGAAGGGAAAAGTGATCGCGAGCGCGGCAGTCAAAGAAATCGCTGGATTCGCCTCCGGCACTGCAGAGCGCATGGCGGCGGGCGCAGCGATGTACGACGCACTCGCCGCAAGCGTCGCGAGCAGGATGGCACCGCCCACCGAAAGCTCCATGAGCGCAGCGAAGCCGAGGCCGATCATGGCGAAGAGCGGTGGGATCAGGAGCGCGAAAGCCCCCATGAAGAGGCCGTGGCGACGGAAGCCGCCCAGGTGGTCGGCTGCGATGAGGCCCATCTCGAGTAGAAACACCGCGAGGATGCCTTTGAAGAGGTCAAAGAATAGCGGCGCGACCGGCTCGAGGCCTTCGGGGCCTGCGGCCCAGCCGATGGCGAGGCCGCCCAGCAGCAGCAGTACGCTTCGGCCAAGGAGCACCTCGTGGGCGATTTCGCCCCAGGGCGTCCCAGCCTTGACCCCCCGGGCAAGTAGGATGCCGAGGACGATGGCGGGGATCTCTAAAAGGACGAGCAGCAGGGGGAGGGTCGGCTCGTAGCTGATACCTGCTCCGGCGAGGAACACGACGGCGACCGCAAAGGTACCGATGCTGACCGATCCGTAGTGGGCGGCGACGGCGGCGGAGTTGCTCCGATCGAGTCGGCCCACATACCTCAGGATAAAAAAAGCTACAAAAGTCAATAAGATACCGAGAATCAGGGTGAGCAAAAGGTCGAGAGCCAGGCCATCCGCGGGCTGACGGGCAAGCTCGATACCTCCCTTCATTCCGATCGAGAGCAGCAACACAGTACTGACGAACTCGTAGATCGCCGGGGGTAGGCGGAGGTCGGCCTTCAGGATGCCGGCTCCGAGCCCCAGGGCGAAGAACAGGACGATAGGGTCGAGACCCATGCTCAGATCGACTCCTTCATTGACACCCTCGGGCGGTGAAATCAGAATAGGCGGCTAGTTTCACGCGGAGGGGTACCCAAGCGGCCAACGGGAGCAGACTGTAAATCTGCCGGCTCACGCCTTCGTAGGTTCGAATCCTACCCCCTCCACCAAGCGAGTGGGAGAGAGGCAAGAGTCGGCTGTTGTGGCGGATCCTGCGGGCTCACCTAAGCTTCTGAGATAAAGCGGGTGTAGTTCAATGGTAGAACCTCAGCCTTCCAAGCTGATGACGTGGGTTCGATTCCCACTACCCGCTCCAGGTTTCGGCTCACGTAGCTCAGTTGGTAGAGCACGTCCTTGGTAAGGACGAGGTCACCGGTTCAATCCCGGTCGTGAGCTCCAGAGTAGTGTCAGAGATTTTTTGAACGGTTTTCAGGAGATACAGACGTGTCCAAGGAAAAATTCGAACGCAGTAAGCCGCACGTAAACGTTGGGACGATTGGTCACGTTGACCACGGCAAGACGACATTGACTGCGGCCTTGACGAAGGTGATGGCCGAGACGCACGGTGGTGAGTTCAAGGCGTACGACCAGATCGACAAGGCCCCTGAAGAGAAGGCGCGCGGCATCACGATTTCGACGGCGCACGTCGAGTACCAGTCGAAGGAGCGTCACTACGCGCACGTCGATTGCCCTGGGCACGCGGACTACGTGAAGAACATGATCACGGGTGCGGCGCAGATGGACGGGGCGATTCTCGTGGTGTCGGCGGCCGATGGCCCGATGCCGCAGACGCGCGAGCACATTTTGCTCGCCCGTCAGGTGGGTGTGCCGTACATCGTCGTGTTCATGAACAAGGCGGACATGGTCGATGACAAGGAGCTCCTTGAGCTCGTTGAGATGGAAGTGCGTGAACTTCTGAGCACGTACAAGTTCCCTGGCGATGCGACCCCGATCATCGTGGGTTCGGCGCTGAAGGCGCTTGAGGGCGACACGAGCCCGATCGGCGTGCCGGCGGTGATCAAGCTCGTCGAGGAGATGGACAAGTACATCCCGGTACCGAAGCGCGATGTGGACAAGCCGTTCCTGATGCCGGTTGAGGACGTGTTCTCGATCTCGGGCCGTGGCACGGTGGTGACGGGGCGCATTGAGCGCGGCATCGTGAAGGTGAACGAAGAAGTCGAGATCATCGGTCTGAAGGACACGGTGAAGACGACGTGCACGGGCGTTGAGATGTTCCGCAAGCTGCTCGATGAGGGCCAGGCGGGCGACAACGTGGGCGTGCTGCTGCGTGGCACGAAGCGTGAGGACGTTGAGCGTGGTCAGGTACTGGCCAAGCCCGGCAGCATCCTGCCGCACACGAAGTTCGAGTGTGAGGTGTACGTGCTGACGAAGGAAGAAGGCGGCCGTCACACGCCGTTCTTCAAGGGTTATCGCCCGCAGTTTTACTTCCGCACGACGGACGTGACCGGCACGATCGAGTTGCCGGGCAACACCGAGATGGTGATGCCTGGAGACAACATCAAGATGACGGTCGAGCTGATCGCCCCGATCGCGATGGAAGACGGTCTGCGCTTTGCGATCCGCGAAGGCGGTCGCACGGTCGGTGCAGGCGTCGTCGCCAAGATCCTGAAGTAAGGAACGCTAACGACTTAAGCACAGGCCAGTAGCTCAATTGGCAGAGCGGCGGTCTCCAAAACCGCAGGTTGGGGGTTCGATTCCCTCCTGGCCTGCCACTCAGGGTCGAAGATGAACGACATTGTTAGACAGGAAGGCGTCACCGGCGCCGACAAAGCAAAGCTCTACGCTGCGATTCTCATCGCGGTGGCGGGCCTTGCTGCGTTCTATTTCCTGAAAGGCGATCAGGACGACTGGATCCGCTGGTCGGTGTTCGTCGGCTCGCTGGTCGTCGGCGCTCTGGTCTTTGCGGTGTCGCAGTACGGTCGTGATTTCTGGAAATTCGTCCTCGATGCTCGCATCGAGCTCTACAAGGTTTTTTGGCCCACCCGCCAAGAGACCGGCACGATGACGGTGGTGGTCTTCGTGTTCGTCATCATCATGTCGCTGTTCTTCTGGGGTGTCGATTCGGTGCTCAGCTGGGCTACCCGTTCGATCCTTGGCAGTGCAGATGCAGGAGGCTGAACCGATGGCCTTGCGTTGGTACGTCGTTCACGCCTACTCCAACTTCGAGCACCGAGTGGCCGAAGGTTTGAAGGAGCGCATCAAGCGCGCGGGTCTTGAGTCGAAGTTCGGCGAGATCCTCGTGCCCACCGAAGAGGTGGTCGAGATGCGCGACGGACAGAAGCGCAAGAGTGAGCGTAAGTTCTATCCTGGTTACGTGCTGGTGCAGATGGAGATGGATGAGAACACCTGGCACCTCGTTCATGAGGTTCCCAAGGTTCTCGGCTTCATCGGAGGCACCAAAGAAAAGCCGGCTCCGATCACCGACCGCGAGGCGAATCAGATCCTGCGTCGCGTCGAAGAGGGTGTCGAGAAGCCGCGGCCGAAGGTGGTCTTCGCGCCGGGCGAAGTGGTGAGAGTGACAGACGGGCCGTTCAACGATTTCAACGGTGTCGTCGAGAATGTGAATTACGAGAAGAACCGCCTGCAGGTGGCGGTGCAGATCCTCGGGCGCTCGACGCCCGTCGAACTCGACTTCTCACAGGTTGAAAAGGCCTGAGCCCACAAGGCTCGGGTCGTTTTAGGTAGCGGTGCGCGAAGGATCGCGCGCCGTAACGGCAAGGAAGTGCATGGGGAGCTCGAGAGATCGGGCGTTTGCACCCAGGAGAGACAACGATGGCCAAGAAAGTCCAAGGCTACGTCAAGCTGCAGGTGCCTGCAGGCTCGGCGAACCCGTCGCCGCCCATCGGCCCTGCACTGGGTCAGCAGGGCGTCAACATCATGGAGTTCTGCAAGCAGTTCAACGCTGCGACGCAGAAAGTGGAGAAGGGTCTTCCGATTCCGGTGGTGATCACCGTGTACGCGGATCGCAGCTTCACCTTCATCATGAAGACGCCGCCTGCGGCGGTGCTGATTCGCAAGGCGATCGGCATCGAGAAGGGCAGCGGTACGCCCAACACCAACAAGGTCGGCAAGATTTCGCGCAAGCAGCTCGAAGAAATTGCCAAGACCAAGACCCCCGATCTCACCGCCGCTGATCTCGATGCGGCCGTGCGCACGATCGCGGGCAGTGCCCGTTCGATGGGCGTTGATGTGGAAGGAGTCTGACCATGCCTGCCGTATCCAAACGAATGAAGCCCTGGAAGGACGCACTCCCGCCGGGCAAGACCTATCCGGTCGATGACGCACTCAAGCTCGTCAAACAATTCGCGAAAGCGAAGTTCAACGAGTCGGTCGATGCCGCGATCAATCTCGGTATCGACGCTTCGAAGTCCGATCAGCAGGTGCGCGGCTCGACGCTGATGCCGCATGGCCTCGGTAAGACGGTCCGCGTGGCCGTGTTCACCTCGGGTCGTAACCAGGAAGCCGCGAAGGCTGCTGGAGCCGACATCGTCGGTCTCGAAGATCTCGCCGAAAAGGTCAAGGCTGGCCAGTTCGACTTCGACGTCGTGATCGCGAGCCCGGATGCGATGCGCGTCGTCGGTCAGCTCGGTCAGATTCTCGGTCCTCGTGGCCTCATGCCGAACCCGAAAGTCGGAACGGTGAGCCCCGATGTGGCCGGTGCAGTCAAGAACGCGAAGAGCGGCCAGGTCCGTTATCGCGTCGACAAGGCAGGCATCGTGCACTGCACGATCGGCAAAGCCAGCTTCGAGCCCCAGCAGCTCAAGGAAAATCTCCTCGCGCTGCTCGCCGACTTGCAGAAGGCCAAGCCGGCGACCTCGAAAGGTATTTTTTTGAAGCGCGTCACCCTGTCCTCGACGATGGGTCCTGGCGTGTTGGTCGATCAGTCGTCTCTCGGCGGCTGATTGTTGTTTTGAATTGATGCGGGTCCGGCAACGTAAGACGCCGGGTTCCATCTAAGACCGCAGGCGAGCAGGGGAACGGCTGATGCGTTCCGCCCGCTCTTAATGATCGCCTGCGCAGGTGGTGTGCCGCTCAGACGAGGATCGTCCTCGTATGAAGGTCACCGTCGAAAGGTCCGGAAGACGACGCAAGTCGTCGACCGGTGTGTGATCTTCAGGAGAGGAGTAATCAACTAGTGCCTCTGAACCTCGAAGACAAGAAAGCGTTGGTGAAGGAAGTGGCGGAGGTTGCGTCTACGGCGCAATCGGTGGTCGCTGCCGAGTACCGTGGTATCACGGTTTCGCAGATGACCGAGCTGCGTGCCAAAGCCCGTGCGCAAGGCGTGTACATGCGTGTTGTCAAAAACACGCTGGCGCGCAAGGCCATGGTTGGCACTTCGTTCGAGGCTCTCGGTGCCCAACTCAAGGGCCCGCTTGTCCTCGCCTTCTCGAAGGACGACCCGGGCGCTGCGGCGCGCGTGGTGAAGGACTTCGCGAAGTCGAACGAAAAGCTCGTCGCGACTCTCGTATCCCTCGGTGGCGATGTGCTGCCGGGTAAGGATCTCGAGAAGGTCGCGTCCCTGCCGACTCGCGAACAGGCTCTGTCGATGCTCTTGGGAACCCTCAAGGCGCCGATCGAGAAGTTCGTGCGTACGGTGGCTGCGCCGCATACCAAGCTGGTCCGCACCGTCGCGGCTGTCCGCGACGCCAAGCAGGCCGCCGGCGCTTGATCTTGTTTAGCCTTTGAAACAACTTGGAGTAACTACAATGGCTGTTAGCAAGGACGAAATCCTCGAAGCAATTTCTCAGATGAGCATCATTCAGGTCGTCGAGCTGATCTCCGACATGGAGAAGAAGTTCGGCGTGACCGCTGCTGCCCCGGTGGCGATCGCTGCCGCGGCCGGACCGGCCGCTGCTGCGGCCCCTGCCGAGGAGAAGACGGAGTTCACCGTCATCCTCAAGGAATATCCGGCGGACAAGAAGGTCGGCGTCATTAAGGTTGTGCGCGAACTGACGGGCCTCGGCCTCAAGGAAGCGAAGGACCTCGTTGAAGCCGTGCCGGGTACGCTGAAGGAAGGCGTGAACAAGGCCGATTCCGACAACATGAAAAAGAAGTTGGAAGAAGCCGGCGCGAAGGTGGAAATCAAGTAATTCCGCTGCGTTAGCTGGTGGGTATTACGTTAGATCCGCGAGAAGCGACGCAGCCGGGGCTTGCTGGCCCTGGTTGCGTCGCCGTCTCCGAACAGTTTTGACGAGAGAGGTGACAGATGGCTTACTCATTCACTGAGAAGAAGCGCATCCGCAAGAATTTCGGTAAGCAGGGCAGCGTCCTCGAGACGCCGTATTTGCTTGCTATTCAGCTCGACTCCTATCGCCAGTTCCTGCAGGCCGCCAAGGCCGAGGACGGACGCGAGGATGTCGGTCTGCACGCGGCGTTCAAGACCGTCTTCCCGATCTCGAGTTATTCCGGCAATGCCGTACTCGAGTACGTGAGCTACCGACTCGGCGAGCCGGTGTTCGACGTCAAGGAGTGCCAACTCCGTGGCCTGACCTATGCCGCGCCGTTGCGCGTCAAAGTTCGTCTCGTCGTGTACGACAAGGAAGCGGCGGGCCCGAAGAAGCCCGTTAAAGACGTGCGCGAGCAAGAAGTTTACCTCGGTGAACTGCCGCTGATGACTGACAACGGCACGTTCGTCGTCAATGGCACCGAGCGTGTCATCGTTTCTCAGTTGCATCGCAGCCCGGGCGTTTTCTTTGATCACGACCGAGGCAAGTCGCATTCGTCGGGCAAGCTGCTGTTCAGCGCCCGCATCATTCCCTATCGTGGTTCGTGGCTCGACTTCGAGTTCGATGCCAAGGACTGCGTGTTCGCGCGTATCGATCGTCGCCGGAAGCTCCCGGTGTCGATCATCCTGCGCGCCCTCGGCATGAACGAGGGAGAAGTTCTCGACACGTTCTTCGACAAGAACCGCTTCTTCCTCTCCAAGGACGAGACCTCTCTCGAGCTCGTACCTGCTCGCCTGCGTGGCGAGACGGCAGCGTTCGAGATCCGCATCGGCGACAAGGTCGTCGTCGAAGAGGGTCGTCGCATCACCGCGCGTCACGTCCGTCAGCTCGAAGATGCCGGAGTTAGCCGCTTGGCTGTTCCGCGCGATTACATCTACGGCAAGATCCTCTCTCACGACGTCGTGAACACCGAGACCGGCGAGATCATCGCCAAGGCCAACGAGGTGATCACGGCCGCGTCCGCTGAGAAGTTCATCGAGATCGGAATCACCGAAGTTCGCACTCTCTATGTGAACGACCTCGATCGTGGTCCGTACATCTCCGACACGCTGCGTATCGACCCGACCAAGAACCGCCTCGAGGCGTTGGTCGAGATCTATCGCATGATGCGTCCGGGCGAACCGCCGACTCGTGACGCCGCCGAGAATCTTTTCTCGAATCTCTTCTTCAACGCCGAGCGCTACGATCTGTCGGGTGTCGGTCGGATGAAGTTCAACCGCCGTGTGGGTCGCAAAGAAATCACCGGCGCCAACGTACTGTCGAAAGACGACATTCTCGATGTGCTTAAGGTGTTGATCGCCATCCGTAACGGCGACGGTACGGTCGATGACATCGATCACCTCGGCAATCGCCGCGTGCGTTCGGTCGGCGAAATGGCGGAGAACGCCTTCCGCGTCGGCCTCGTCCGCGTGGAGCGCGCCGTCAAGGAGCGCCTCAACATCGCCGAGACCGAGCCGTTGATGCCGCAGGAGATGATCAACGCCAAGCCGGTGGCCGCGGCCGTCAAGGAATTCTTCGGTTCCTCACAGCTCAGCCAGTTCATGGACCAGAACAACCCGCTCTCCGAAGTGACGCACAAGCGTCGCGTGTCGGCGCTCGGCCCAGGTGGTCTCACCCGCGAGCGTGCAGGCTTCGAAGTTCGTGACGTGCACCCGACGCACTACGGTCGCGTGTGCCCGATCGAAACACCGGAAGGCCCGAACATCGGTCTCATCAACTCGCTGTCGGTCTACGCGCGCACGAACCAGTACGGATTCCTCGAGACGCCGTACCGTCGCGTCGAGAACGGCCGCGTCACCGACAAGATCGATTTCCTCTCGGCCATCGAAGAGGGCGAGTTCGCGATCGCGCAGGCGAATGCAACGACGAGCCCGAAGGGTGAGCTGACGGACGATCTCGTCTCGTGCCGCTTCCAGAACGAGTTCACGCTCATGCCGCGTGATCGCATCAACTACATGGACGTGTCGCCCAAGCAGATCGTTTCGGTCGCTGCTTCGTTGATTCCGTTCCTCGAGCATGACGACGCCAACCGCGCGCTTATGGGCGCGAACATGCAGCGTCAGGCCGTTCCGACGCTTCGTACCGAGTCGCCGCTTGTCGGTACCGGCATGGAGCGTCCGGTGGCGATCGACTCTGGCGTGACCGTCGTCGCTACTCGTGGCGGTGTGGTCGACTCGGTCGATGCCTCGCGTATCGTCGTTCGCGTCAATGATGCCGAGACGACCTCGGGCGAACCCGGTGTCGACATCTACAACCTGACGAAGTACACGCGTTCCAACCAGAACACCTGCATCAACCAGCGTCCGCTCGTGTCGGCCGGTGACGTGATCGCTCGCGGCGATGTGCTCGCGGACGGTCCGTCGACCGATCTCGGGGAGCTCGCGCTCGGCCAGAACATGCTGGTCGCGTTCATGCCCTGGAACGGTTACAACTTCGAAGACTCGATCCTTATCTCGGAGCGAGTCGTTCAGGAAGATCGTTTCACGACCATCCACATCGAAGAGCTGACCTGCGTTGCTCGCGATACCAAGCTCGGATCGGAGGAAATTACCGCCGATATCCCGAACGTGGGTGATCAGGCACTCAACAAACTCGACGAAGCCGGCATCGCCTTCATCGGTGCCGAAGTACGCGCGGGCGACATCCTCGTGGGTAAGGTCACGCCGAAGGGCGAGACGCAGCTCACGCCGGAAGAGAAGCTGCTTCGCGCCATCTTTGGTGAGAAGGCGAGCGACGTCAAAGACACCTCGCTGCGCGTGCCCCCGGGCATGGACGGCACGGTGATCGACGTGCGCGTGTTCACGCGCGATGGCGTCGAGAAAGACTCGCGCGCGCTCTCCATCGAGAAGGCCGAGATCGAGCGCGTCCGCAAGGACTTCGGCGATCAGCAGCGCATTCTCGAAGACGACATGTTCCAGCGCGTGCGCGGAATGTTGCTCGGCAAGGTTGCCGCGGGTGGTCCTTCGAAGCTCAAGTCGGGCACGAAGATCACCGCCGAATACCTCGACGGCTTGAAGCGTGACGACTGGTTCGAGATTCGTCTCGATGACGAAGACGCCAACTCGCAGCTCGAAGCCACGGCCGAACGCATGCGCGAGCAGCGCAAGATGTTCGAGGCGCGCCTCGAGAACAAGCGAGCCAAGATCACGCAGGGTGACGATCTGTCGCCGGGTGTGCTCAAGATGGTCAAGGTGTATCTCGCGGTGAAGCGTCGCGTACAGCCGGGCGACAAGATGGCCGGCCGACACGGAAACAAGGGTGTCATCTCGACGATCGTCCCGGTCGAAGATATGCCATACCTCGAAGATGGTACGCCGGTCGACGTCGTGCTCAACCCGCTCGGCGTGCCTTCGCGTATGAACGTCGGTCAGGTGCTCGAAACCCACCTCGGTTGGGCTGCGAAGGGTCTCGGTCTCAAGATCGGCCGAATGCTCGAGCAGCAGCAGGCCGTCGGTGAGGTTCGCAAGTTTGTCACCCGCATCTACAACGAGTCCGGCGGGCAAAAAGAAAAGATCGACAGCCTGAACGATCAGGAAGTCGTCGCGCTCGCGAAGAATCTTTCGCGCGGCGTTCCGATCGCGACACCGGTGTTCGACGGTGCTGCCGAGACCGAGATCAAGCGTCTACTCGAATTGGCGGATCTGCCGCTCTCGGGTCAGACGATGTTGGTCGACGGTCGTACCGGCGAGCGCTTCGAGCGTCCGGTGACCGTGGGCTACATGTACATGCTGAAGCTCAACCACTTGGTCGACGACAAGATGCACGCGCGTTCGACCGGACCTTACTCGCTCGTCACCCAGCAGCCGCTCGGTGGTAAGGCGCAGTTCGGTGGTCAGCGCTTCGGTGAGATGGAAGTCTGGGCGCTCGAGGCTTATGGCGCGGCGTACACGCTGCAAGAAATGCTCACCGTGAAGTCCGACGACGTGAATGGCCGTACGAAGATGTACAAGAACATCGTCGACGGAAATCACCAGATGGATGCCGGCATGCCCGAATCGTTCAACGTGCTCGTGAAGGAAATCCGTTCCCTCGCGATCAATGTTGAGCTGGAACAGGATTGAGGTTGAAGTCATGAAAGACCTTCTCAAAATCTTCAAGCAGAACGCCCCGGTCGAGCATTTCGACTCGATCAAGATCGGGCTGGCCTCGCCCGAGATGATCAAGTCGTGGTCCTTCGGCGAAGTGAAGAAGCCGGAGACCATCAACTACCGCACGTTCAAGCCTGAGCGTGACGGTCTCTTCTGCGCCAAGATCTTCGGTCCTGTGAAGGACTACGAGTGCTTGTGCGGTAAGTACAAGCGCCTGAAGCATCGCGGCGTGGTGTGCGAGAAGTGCGGCGTCGAGGTCACCCAGTCGAAGGTCCGTCGTGACCGCATGGGTCACATCGAGCTCGCTTCGCCTGTGGCACACATCTGGTTCCTCAAGTCGCTCCCGTCACGTATTGGTCTCATGCTCGACATGACGCTGCGTGAAATCGAGCGCGTGCTCTACTTCGAAGCCTTCGTGGTGATCGAGCCCGGCATGACGCCGATGCAGCGCGGTCAGTTGCTCACCGACGAGATGTATCTCGAGGCCATCGAGCAGCACGGCGACGAGTTTGACGCCCGCATGGGTGCCGAGGCCGTTTACGAGTTGCTCCGCTCGCTCGATCTGCAGGCCGAAGTCGTCAAGGCTCGCGAAGAGATGGGTAACACCAGCTCCGAGACGAAGCTCAAGCGTCTCTCGAAGCGCCTCAAGTTGATCGAGTCGTTCATCGAGTCGGGTAACAAGCCCGAGTGGATGGTGATGACCATCCTGCCGGTGCTGCCGCCCGACCTGCGTCCGCTCGTGCCGCTCGACGGCGGTCGCTTCGCGACCTCCGATCTCAACGATCTCTACCGTCGCGTCATCAACCGTAACAACCGTCTGCGTCGACTGCTCGAGCTGAACGCGCCGGACATCATCGTCCGCAACGAAAAGCGAATGCTGCAAGAAGCGGTCGATGCGCTGCTCGACAACGGCCGTCGCGGTCGTGCGATCACCGGCACTAACAAGCGCCCGCTCAAGTCGCTCGCCGACATGATCAAGGGCAAGCAGGGTCGGTTCCGTCAGAACCTGCTCGGCAAGCGCGTCGACTACTCGGGCCGTTCGGTCATCGTGGTCGGTCCGACGCTGCGTCTGCACCAGTGCGGTCTGCCGAAGAAGATGGCGCTCGAGCTCTTCAAGCCATTCATTTTCCACAAGCTTCAGCTGCGTGGTGACGCGTCGACGATCAAGGCTGCCAAGCGCCTCGTCGAGCGCGAGGGTCCGGAGGTGTGGGACATCCTCTCCGAGGTGATCCGCGAGCACCCCGTGTTGCTCAACCGCGCCCCGACGCTGCACCGACTCGGCATCCAGGCGTTCGAGCCCGTGTTAATCGAAGGCAAAGCGATCCAGCTGCATCCGCTCGTGTGTACGGCGTTCAACGCCGACTTCGACGGTGACCAGATGGCCGTGCACGTTCCGCTGTCGCTCGAGGCTCAGCTCGAAGCGCGCGCGTTGATGATGTCGTCCAACAACATCCTCTCACCCGCGAACGGCGACCCGATCATCGTTCCGTCGCAGGACGTCGTTCTGGGTCTCTACTACATGACCCGTGAGCGCGTGGGCGCGAAGGGCGAGGGCATGATGTTTTCCGACGTGGGCGAGGCGCATCGCGCCTACGAAACCCGCGAAGTCGACTTGCAGGCCCGCATCACCGTTCGCATCAATGAGACGATCATCGAGAATGGCGAGAAGAAGGCGCGTCGTCGCGTGGTGAAGACCACCGTCGGTCGTGCGCTGCTGTCGGAAGTCATTCCTGAGGGGCTCTCGTTTGACATCATCAACCAGGACATGACCAAGAAGGCGATCTCGGCGACCATCAACGCCTGCTATCGTCAGCTTGGCCTCAAAGATACGGTCATCTTCGCCGACCGACTCATGTACACGGGTTTCCATTACTCGACCCGTGCGTCGGTTTCGTTCGGTATCGACGACATCGTCATCCCCGAGCAGAAGGTGAAGATCGTCGCGTCGGCCGATCGCGAAGTGAAGGAGATCCAGGATCAATACGCCTCGGGTCTCGTTACGAACGGCGAGCGATACAACAAGGTCGTTGACATTTGGTCGCGCGCCAACGACCAAGTCGCCAAGGCGATGATGGAGAAGCTCGGTTCGGAAGAGGCGACGGACTCAAAAGGTCAGAAGCAGCGTCAGAAATCATTCAACTCCATCTTCATGATGGCGGACTCGGGCGCTCGTGGTAGCGCGGCGCAGATCCGACAGCTCGCGGGTATGCGCGGACTCATGGCGAAGCCGGACGGCTCGATCATCGAGACGCCGATCACCGCGAACTTCCGCGAAGGCCTCAACGTTCTGCAGTACTTCATCTCGACCCACGGTGCCCGTAAGGGTCTCGCGGACACCGCGTTGAAGACCGCGAACTCGGGTTACCTGACGCGCCGTCTCGTCGACGTCGCCCAGGATCTCGTAGTCACGGAAGTTGACTGCGGAACGACCGAGGGTCTCTCGGTCACGCCGATCGTCGAAGGCGGAGACGTGGTCGAAGGCCTCGGCGAGCGAGTGCTCGGCCGCGTGGTCGTCGAAGACGTGCTGCGTCCGGGCGGCAAGGGTGCGGTCTTGATCGAAGCGGGCACGCTCATCGATGAGCATCTCGTCCGCACGCTCGAACAGCACGGCGTCGATCAGGTTCAAGTTCGTTCGCCCATCACGTGCGCGACTCGTTACGGTGTGTGTTCGATGTGCTACGGGCGCGATCTTGCGCGCGGTCGCATCATCAACATCGGTGAGGCGGTCGGCGTCATGGCCGCGCAGTCGATCGGTGAGCCGGGTACCCAGCTCACGATGCGTACCTTCCACATCGGTGGTGCGGCGTCGCGAGCGGCGGCAGCCTCGAGCGTCGAGGTTCGCAACAAGGGCACGCTGCGCTTCCACAACGTGAAGACCGTGTCGCACGAAAAGGGTTATCTCGTCGCCGTGTCGCGCTCGGGTGAAATCGGCGTGGTCGATGAGTTCGGCCGCGAGCGCGAGCGCTACAAGATCCCCTACGGTGCGCAGATCGGTCTGACCGAAGGCACGCAGGTCGCCGCGGGTCAGACCGTTGCGACCTGGGATCCTCACACCCACCCCGTCGTCACGGAAGTGGCGGGCTTCCTGCGCTTCCAAGATTTCGTCGACGGTCTGACGGTTACCCGTCAGGTCGATGAGGTCACGGGCCTTTCGTCTGTCGTCGTCATGGACGGCAGCAAGCAGCGCGGTGGCAAAGAATTGCGTCCGACGATCAAGCTCGTGAATGCGAAGGGCAAGGAAGTGCCGTTTGCGAACACGACGATCCCGGCCGTCTACACGCTGCCTGCCGGCGCACTCATCAGCCTCGAGGACGGGGCAAAGGTGTCGGTCGGTGACGTCATCGCACGTATCCCGCAGGAATCCTCGAAGACCCGCGACATCACGGGCGGTCTGCCCCGCGTGGCGGATCTCTTCGAAGCCCGTAAGCCGAAGGACCAGGCGATCCTCGCCGAGAAGAGCGGCACCGTGAGCTTCGGCAAGGAGACCAAGGGCAAGCGTCGTCTCATCATCACCGATGAGAAGGGCGAGAAGTACGAAGAGCTCATTCCGAAGTGGCGTCAGCTCAACGTATTCGAAGGTGAGAACGTCACCCGTGGCGAAGTCATCGCCGACGGTGAGCCGAACCCGCACGACATCCTGCGACTGCAGGGCATCGAAGCGCTCGCCAACTACCTCGTTCGTGAGATCCAGGACGTCTACCGTTTGCAGGGCGTGAAGATCAACGACAAGCACATCGAAGTCATCATTCGACAGATGTTGCGCAAGACTGAGGTCACGAACGCGGGCGACACACCGCTGCTCAAGGGCGAACAGCTCGATCGCTCTCGTGCGCTCGATATCAACGATCGCATGGGTGAGGAAGGCAAGCAGGCAGCATCCTTGTCACCGGTGTTACTCGGTATCACCAAGGCCTCGCTGGCGACTGAGTCGTTTATTTCCGCCGCGTCGTTCCAGGAAACCACCCGCGTCCTCACCGAGGCAGCGGTCCGTGGTCTCAAGGACGATCTGCGTGGCCTCAAAGAAAACGTCATCGTCGGTCGGCTCATTCCGGCGGGTACGGGCTTTGCGGCCCACGCTCATCGTCGGCGCAAGCTCGACGACGCTTCGGCGCGCAGCTTCACGGACGTGGGCGCTGCCGCATTGGGCGGCGAGTCGGACGAACCCACCGTAGGCGAAGAAGAGGGTGCCGCCGGCTGATGTACGAACCTGTCGCAGAGGATTTGGCGGACGACGATGAACTCGGCGCCGGCCTCGGCGACCGACGGAACGCGCTACCGGGGCACCCGACCCCGGTGCGTGTCCTGCTGCGCGGCCTCGAGCTGCTGCAGGTTTTGAGTCGGCACGGTCCTCTCACCACCGCGACGCTCAGCCAAAAATTGCGGCTCGCTCGAACGACGGTCAATCGTTGTCTCGCGACGCTCGAGGGCGTGGGTTTCGTCGAGCGACTTCCCAATCGACGCTACATACTGACCGCGAAAGCGGTGACTTTGAGCCATGGCTTCGATGCGGCGAATGAGCGTCTCGAAGGGGTGCGTTGCGCGATGCATGCGTCCTCGTCGAGAGTGCAGTGGCCCATGAGCCTCATGAGGCTGAGGTTTCCCCAGATGTTCATCGAGGACTCGACCGACCGTGAAAGCGGGTTCGCGGTCGAGCATTTCGAGCGTGGCATGTTGGTGCCCGTGCTCACCACGGCATCGGGACGCGCCATCGTCGCGTTCTCAAGCTCGCGAGTTCGCGAAACCTTGCTCGAGTATCTTTGGCCCAATCGGCCTGCAGACTCTTCGATGACCTGGATCGACCGTGCAGCCTTCGATCGAGATATGGCTCAGACTCGCGAGCGGGGTTATGCGCGATGCGTCCGCCCGCTTCGATTGACCGAGCAGGGAAGCTTTGCGGTTCCCGTGATCGTCGAGGGCGAGCCGGTCGCAGCGCTCGCCGTTCGTTTCGCATTGACGGCCGTGTCGTTCGAAGAGGCGCGCAAACGTTTTTTACCCGCGCTCGTCGACATCGCCCTCGGCAAAGTCGCCCACTGATTTCCCCGCCGTGACCGAGTTCATCTATCTGCTCTTGTTCGTCGCCGGTACGGTGACGGGCGGGTGGTTGGGCCTCTTCATCGCGCGTCAGAAAATCTCGCTGACGCACGCGGCAGAGCTCGCGCAGTTACAAGCGCGGATTTTGGAACTCACCGCGCAGAATGCCGCACTGCAGGCGACGCTCGAACGCGACCACGCTGCAGCGACGGAAAAACTCGCGGTCCTCGATGCGGCTCGGGAACAACTCGCCAACGCGTTCAAAGCACTTTCGGCCGAAGCGCTGCAGACGAACAATCAGCAGTTCCTCGAGCTGGCGCGAACCCAGCTCGAGAACTTCCAGGTTCAGGCACGCACCGATCTCGAGGTCAGGCAGCGCAAGATCGATGAGTCTTTGAAGCCGATACGTGAGTCGATCGACAAGTTCGATTTGCAAGTCAAAGATCTCGAGAAAAATCGAGCGGTCGCCTATCAGTCGCTGACCGAGCAGGTTCAACTGTTGATGCGCGAGCAAGTGGCGCTCCGCGGTGAGACCAGCAATCTGGTGAGCGCGCTACGACAGCCCACGGTGCGCGGTCGTTGGGGCGAAATCCAGTTGCGCCGGGTCGTCGAACTGGCCGGCATGCTCGCACACTGCGATTTTCGCGAGCAGCAGTCGATCGATACGGAGGAGGGTCGGCTGCGTCCCGATCTCATCATCCATCTGCCGCGCGGCCGGACGGTCATCGTCGACTCGAAGGTTCCGCTGTCGGGCTATCTCTCTGCGCTCGAAGCGCGGGATGAGGCGATGCGGACGCTGCATCTTCAAGAACATGCCCGCGCGGTCAAAAGTCATATCACCGCGCTGTCCCGAAAAGGGTATGCCGCCGAGGTACGCGGCAGCGCTGAGTTTGTAGTGATGTTTCTGCCCGGTGAGGTGTTCTTCAGCGCAGCGCTCGAGCAGGACCCGTCACTCATTGAAGCGGGTGTCGATCAGGGTGTGATGATCGCGACACCGACGTCACTCATCGCTTTGTTGCGGGCAGTCGCGTACGGCTGGCGACAGGAAGAGATCGCGCACAACGCCGAAAAAATCAGCGAGCTTGGAAAAGAGGTCTATGACCGCCTCTCCGTCATGGGTGAGCACTGGGCTCGGGTCGGTAAGAACCTCAAGCAGGCCGTCGATGGGTACAACTCGGCGATCAGCTCTCTCGAGAGTCGCGTGATGGTGTCCGCGCGCCGCTTGCGCGATCTCGATCCCGCGCTCGATGCTGGACGACTCGAGCCGATCGACCCCGTGGATGTCACGCCGCGCCCCTTACGCGACGAGTCGGTGAAACTTCCGGGGCCGTCTGATCCGTCGACGTAGGTCGCGTGATCGCGCTTAGCGCGCCTTCACATCCCAGACTCGAGCGACACCGCGGCCCCGTGGGTCGGCGGCGGCCGTCGTCTGTCCAGCGGCGTCGACATCGATGAGCTGCATGTCGCCGAATTCCCAACTGCTTTTGCGTACGTCCCATCCGAGGGACTTGAGTCCCTCGAGCGTCGAGGTATCGCCGAGCGCGCAGCACTGGCTGTACACGATGACGTTGGGCGGCAACAACTGATGATGGAAGCGCGAGGCCGAGACGGCTTCGAGCGCGCTCATGTTGAAGTCGAGGCGATTGACCATCGTCTGAAACACCGCCGTGAAAATCGTCGAGCCGCCCGGGGTGCCGACGATCATGCGCACCTGATCATCGGCGAGCAGGAGCGTCGGCGTCATGGACGAGAGCATGCGTTTTCCAGGAACGATTTCGTTGGCGACGCCGCCCACGACGCCATAGAGGTTGGGCACACCCGGTTTGGTGCTGAAGTCGTCCATCTCGTTGTTGAGCAGAAAGCCTGCCCCTTCGACGACCACACCGTTACCGAAGCCGCCGTTTAAGGTATAGGTCAACGCGACGGCATTACCGTCGCCGTCGAGGATGGAGAAGTGGGTGGTCTCCAAGCTCTCGGTGAGACCCGGGCGCACGACGGCCGGTGTGGAAATCGATTGGCGACTCACTTCCGCGGCTCGGCGCGCGGTGTAACGGGTGTCGATGAGTCTCTCGACGGGTACCTCTATGAAATCCGGATCGCCGAGATACTCGGCGCGATCGGCGAAGACGCGCTTCATGACTTCGGCGATGAGATGAACATAGCGCGCAGAGTTATGTGCGACACCGATGAACTCATCGGCGAGCGCATCTTTCATTTGGAGTAACTGAACGAGCGCAATGCCTCCGGAACTCGGGGGCGGCGCGGTGACGAGCGTGAAGCCGCGCCACGGGATCATAAGCGGCTTACGCCACACCGCCCGATAGCTCGCAAGATCGTCACGGGTGATGATGCCACCCCCGCGGGCCATTTCGGCCACGATGAGATCCGCGGTGCGCCCCGTATAAAAACCTGCGGGACCGCCTTGTGCGATGCGCTCGAGGGTTTCGGCGAGTTCGGATTGGCGAAACATGTTCTTTGAATCGACTTGGCCGAAGTAGCGCTCGAAATTGGTCTTGCCGGCGTAGTCAGGTCGCGACTCGCTGATGCGACGGAGGAGTTGGTCTTCGGGTACGAAACCCTCGCGTGCAAGTCGGATGGCCGGCTGAACGAGATCGCGCCAAGGCAGTCGCCCGTACTTTTGATGCGCTTCCCAAAGTCCGGCGACCGTTCCCGGAACGCCGGCGGCGAGATGGCCGACCAATGACGCGTCGGGCACGGGTTTGCCCGAAGCGTCGAGATACATGTCGCGCTGGGCGGCCTTCGGTGCGACTTCACGGAAATCGAGGAAGCCGAGATCCGAGCCCATCTTGAGCGTGATGAACCCACCACCGCCGAGATTGCCCGCCTCGGGATACGTGACCGCGAGCACGAAGGCCGTTGCGACGGCGGCGTCGATGGCGTTGCCGCCGCGCTGCATCACGGCTTCGGCGGTGTCGGCGCCGTATCGATCGGGCGATGCCACGGCGGCTTGACCCGCCAAGGCAGCAGGCGAGATCGCAAGCAGGAGAATCGCAAGAAACGTCGAGAGAATCGGTCGGAGTGTGGCGCGTGTCATGGCTCGATCATCGCATGATGCGAGCAGCCGTGGGTTCGACGAACCCTAGACTCGCCGCAGATCGGTGATCGATGCCGCGCCGGCCGCAACATCCTGCTCGTGGGCCGCCTCACGCCACGGCTCGATGAGCGCCGCTTCATACCATTCTTGCATGGCAGGCAAGGCGCGGAGCCGGGCGGCGTACTCGTCGCAGACACCGCCGAGCTCGATACCGTATGTCTGAAATCGATACGCGACGGGGGCGAAAAAGGCGTCGACCGCCGTGAATTGTTTGCCAGCGAGGAAAGGGCCGCCGAAACGCGACAGCCCGTCTTGCCACACAACACTGATCCGGTGCAGATCGCTCTCGAGCGCCTTCGATCGCGTACGCAACACCACGCGTTGCCCGCAGCTCATGCTGCATTCGTTACGCAAGGCTTGAAAACCCGAGTGCATTTCTGCGGCGGCCGAGCGAGCCCAGGCTCGCGCTTGAGAGTCTGTCGGCCAAACTCCTGGATGACGTTCGGCAAGATACTCGACGATCGCGAGAGAGTCCCAGACGCGCCAGTCGCCATCGTGCAAGCAGGGGACGCGTGCCGTAGGCGAGAGCGACTTGAAAAGCGCCGCGCTGCCCGGCTCGCCGAAGGGAATCAAACGCTCTTCGAACTCGATGTGCAGCGTGCGCAGGAGCACCCATGGCCGCAATGACCACGAGGAGTAGTTTTTGTTGGCAATGACGAGCGTGTACACCGCACTGACCTCCAATTCTGGATACGGCCCAGTGTGACCGAGTCAGCGCGCCGGCTTGCGGAACTTCAGCGTGAATCGATCGCTGTACCCACCGATGGACGGACGCTGACTGTCATACAGCAGTTGATCATCGGGGCGGTAATGCAGATCACTGAAGCCGTCGAAGATGAATCCGGCGTCGAGCGCTTCCTTGATGATCAGCACCGGATCGACACGCCGCCAGTTTTCGGGGGAGGTGGGCTCGTTGTGGCGACGGGTGTGATCCACGACGCCATACACACCGCCGGGCTTCAATGCATCGAAAATCGCCTTGTTGAGCAGGCCGCGCGCACCCGGCGTCATGTTGTGCACGTTACGGAAGGTGAGCACCATGTCTGCATTCTTGACGGGGATCTCGACGGTCTCGACATCGAAGATGCCGCGTTGGCCCGAGGGGCGAGTCACGAACTTGCCGTCGACCACCTGTACTTTGTCGAGACCCCATTCTTTGAGACGCGGGGCGATGCGGGTAGCGCCGATGGCCAGATGCAGCGTGCCCTTCTCGGCGAGCACTTGCCCGAGGATCTTGGTATACCAGCCCGCGCCCGGCATGACCTCGATGACCGTCATGTCGGGTTTCAGACCAAAGAATTCCAGCGTCTGCACGGGCTTGCGCTCAGGCATGTCACGGGCGCGCTCTTCGGCCGTCCGGATCGGACTCGCCAGTGCCTTTTCGATGGCGATGGCGGTTTCACTCTTGGGTGGGGTCTGGCCCATCTGGGCGTAGACCGGCAGGGTGGACATCAAGCAAGCGACGAGCGCGATCGAGAGCACGGATTTCATGTCGTTCCTCCGAGGGGAGCACTGCGTGGATGGCCGCAATTCTGGCATGCTTCGGTCCTCATGGGGGTGAGGCATGACGATGGAATTCAACCGTAGGCAGACCCTTCTCGGGCTGATATCCGCCACGATCGGCGCCGCGATCGGATCAATCGCGGGTTCGGCCATCGCGGTCGCCCGCGAGGTGGTGGCCGGGTTACCCGGCAAAGTGGCGCTTCATCGATTGACTCATCGCCCGCCCAACTACGAGACGCCGATTCGATACTTCCGTGACACGCTGACGCCAAACAATGCGTTCTTCGTTCGGTATCACCACGCCGTCATTCCCTCCGTCAGCGCTCCGGACTTCCGTCTCGACATCGGCGGCTCGGTGGAGCGACCCCTCATTCTTTCGCTCGAAGATTTACGGCGTGACTTCCCCGTGGTCGAGGTCGTCGCGGTCTGCCAGTGCTCGGGCAATCGCCGCGGTTTGTTCGATCCACCCGTCGCAGGCCTTCAGTGGGGATACGGCGCGATGGGTAATGCGCGATGGCGGGGCGTGAGACTGGCCGATGTGCTCGCGCGGGCCGGTCTCAAGAGCTCTGCCCTCGAGATCGCCTTCGACGCGGCCGATGCGGCACCGCTTGAGGCCACGCCCGACTTCATCAAGTCGTTGCCGATCTCAAAAGCGTTGCATCCCGATACGCTGCTCGCGTTCGAGATGAACGGGGAGCCGCTTCCTGAACTCAATGGTTTCCCGCTTCGGCTTGTCGTGCCGGGCTGGACCGCCACCTACTGGATCAAGCATCTCAACAAAATCATCGCGCTCGATTCGCCTGAGAAAAACTTCTGGATGTCGACGGCATATCGCATGCCGAGATCCATGTTCCCGCTGGTGTCGAGATTCCCATCGCAGGAGTCGGGCGAGCGAACGCCAGTCACCGAGATCGCCGTCAATTCTTTGATTACGTCGATGGAGTCGGATGGCAGTTTGATCGCAGGTCGATCAGAGTTGCGCGGCATCGCCTGGGATTCGGGTCTCGGCATCGATCGCGTGGAGGTGTCGTTCGATTCGGGTGCCACCTGGCGTCGTTGCGAGCTCGGCGAAGATCTCGGGCCTTATTCATTCAGACCCTGGCGTGCAAATTGGCCGGCACTGGCGTCGGGGCAGTATGAAGTTTGGGCTCGTGCCGCGAACCGTGCCGGACAAGTTCAAGTTGAAAAATCGATACCGAATCCTTCTGGTTATCAACACAACGCGTTCCACCGTGTACCGGTGAGGGTGGTCGCATGAGCCGAATTTTTTGGACCATCACGCTATTACTCGTACTCTCCGGTGTAGCTCGAGCGGAACCCGAGGCTGCTTTGGGCGAAGGCCGAGAACTCTTCATCGCCCGCTGTAGTTCCTGCCACAGCGTGGACTACATCGAAATGCACGCGCGCTTCGGAACGCGTGCGCTCTGGGAAAGTCAGGTGACGAAGATGCGTAACGCCTACAAGGCGCCGATGTCCGACGAAGATGCGAAAGTCATCGTCGATTATCTGGTGCGGCAGTACGGCCCTGCGCGAACCGACCTCGGTCAGCGTACGACGCCGAGTAACTCGATATCGAAGACGAGTGTCGCACCGGGCTTGATCACGGGCGGCGCCCCGCGCTCGCCATAAGCGAGTTCGGCCGGACAGACCACGCGACTGCGATCGCCTACACGCATCGCCTGGAGCGCCTCGCTCCAGCACGGAATCACACCACGAACCGGCAAGGTCGCCGGAGTGCCGCGCGTACGCGAGCTTTCGAATACCGTGCCGTCGATGAGTCGACCTTCGTAGTGCACGCGCACGTGATCGTTCGCGTCGGGCTGCTCGCCCGCGCCCGACAACAAAGGCTGCAGCACGATTCCGCTTGGGTGGCGTTTCGATCCGGGCGCGTTGGCCATGGCGGCAATGAACGCGAGCCCGGCTTCGCGCTCTCGCTCGACGGTAGCGAGGCGACGCGCATCCTGCATTTTGTGGAGACCGTCGGCTTCCGCCGCGAGATCGACTCTCGGATCACGCTTCAACACACCATCTTCAAGTCCAGCCTTCACCCATTGAAGTTCATCAGGTGAGAGCGCGAAGGTGTCGAGTGTGCGAGAGATGAGTTGTCCGAGCGTGTATAGCGTGCGCGCTTCGGCGGAAGGAGGTTGATCGGAAGCGTGTGCGGGTGAGTTTGATAACGACGAGACGGGCTCGGGCGATGAGGCTCGCCGTTCGTTCGTCGCTGACGTTCCGGCGAATGCCGCAGAAACGAATAGCGCAATCCACACTACGGCGAGCGTCGCGAATATTCGCGGCACGCCGCTCCGGTCCTCGATAGGCGGACGGCTCAACATATTTTTGTACCCCCGTTGACCGGCGATCCGCGGAACTTGTCGCCCCTCAGGACCGGTCGGGTTCTATCTTCCTCCTCAGGCTACGACTGTCAACAGGGGCGCCGTCGCGTCGACATGGGGTATCGTTCCGGTATGACTCAAACGATCCTCATCACCGGCGCATCCTCCGGGATTGGCGCCGGCCTCGCCCGAGAGTACGCCCGACGGGGTGATCGCCTCGCGCTGGTCGCCCGCCGCCTCGACCTGCTCGAATCTCTGGCCGCTGAGCTGCGGGCGCTGGGTGCCGAGGTGACGGTGCATCTGGGTGATGTCACCCGAGACGGCGATGTGGCGAGAGTCGTCGACGATCTCACGAGCCGGGGTTTTGGTCTCGATGTGGTCTACGCCAATGCAGGCTTCGGAGTCGCCGGCAACGTCCAAAAGCTATCGATCGACGATTATCAGCGGCAATTCGACACCAACGTATTCGGCGTCCTGCGAACGGTGAAGGAAACCGTTCCGGCGCTTCGCGCCCGCGGCGGCCAGCTGGTGCTCGTCGGTTCGGTCGCTGGGCATGCCGCCTCGGCCGGAATGTCCGCGTACTCAATGAGCAAGTTCGCGGTGCGTGCCCTGGCAGAAACCCTGCACGGTGACCTGGCTCCCGAGGGCATTCGAGTGACCTTGGTGTCGCCAGGATTCGTCGATTCCGACATCCGGCGAACGAATAATCAGGGCGTGGTCCAGACGGGGGCCAAAGACCCGATCCCGGCGTGGCTGCGGGTCAGTACCGAGAAAGCGGCCCGCGAAATCGTCCGAGGGGTCGACCGGGGCAAGGCAGAAATTGTGGTGACGGGACACGGCAAGGTCATCGTGTTCATTGCCCGACACTTCCCCGGGTTGCTGCGCTGGGCGGGATTGAGGGTCTACAAGGGCCGTCCGGAACCCTCGAAGGGCGCGGCCGCCCCGCGTTCCAGGGGCTGACTCCATGAGCCCGACCCGTCAACTCTTCCCCACCCAAGTATATGTGGCGCCCTTATTGACGAGCCGATCGGGGGCTTTCAATCGTCAAATTCTTAAGGAATCCATGCAGTTACGCGAGGATGATCGGGCTGGTCGGCAGTGGTCCCGGACCCGCTATCCTGGGGGTTACACCTCGTATGGTTCTCAATGCCAACTTCAGCGAATTTCGCCGACGTTCGGAGCATTAGAACGGTACTTAGCCCCACATTTAAAGAAATTTACGACAGATCTAGCCCTGGATTTGAAGGGTCGGACCCTGGGGATGACCGATTGTTGGGTCAACATCATGCCGAAGGGCGTGGTTCATAGCCTGCATTTGCATCCGATCTCGACGATCAGCGGTACCTATTACGTACACGTTCCGGCGGGCTCGTCCGGGTTGAAGTTCGAAGACCCGAGGCTCGATCGATTCATGGCGGCGCCACCCCGCAAGGCGACCGCGCCGGCAGCCCTGCGACCGTGGCATACGGTGCCCGCCAAGGCGGGTCAGGTCGTGCTGTTCGAGAGCTGGTTACGGCACGAAGTCCCGCCGAACCCGGGCGGGGGTGAACGGGTCAGCATTTCGTTCAATTTCAATTGGTTTTAATCGGGTTTTTGCCTGCCGGAGTGGGCGGGCCTTGTGTTGACAGCCCCCCAGCCGCTCCCTAGAATCCGCGGCCTTTCTCGGGTGTCCCGTGGTCGGGTCCCCGAAAAACAGCGACTTCTCAGACGCCGGGCCGCCCCCGAGAGAGGGTGGCCCGGGTTGTCACTGCAAGTCGTCCGCCGCAGCCGGTCGTCGAGCTGTCGGTCGTAGGTCCGGGTTCTCTCGCGTTCGCGCGGGATGTTTTTGCGGACCTTGCGAGCGATGTCTCCTGTCCGGTCGTTTTTGGTTCTCAAACGATGAAGATTTGGAGACTGCATGGCCACGACAGGTCAATTGATTCGCGCCCCGCGCCGTACGCCGTCTGAAAAGACGAAGGTTCCGGCCCTCGGCGCTGCGCCTCAAAAGCGCGGTGTGTGCACTCGCGTGTACACCACTACCCCCAAGAAGCCCAACTCGGCGCTCCGTAAGGTGTGCCGTGTGCGCCTCGTCAACGGTTTCGAGGTCACCTCGTATATCGGTGGCGAAGGTCACAACCTGCAGGAGCACTCAGTGGTGCTCATCCGCGGTGGTCGTGTGAAGGACCTTCCGGGCGTCCGTTATCACACGGTTCGCGGAACCCTCGACTGTGCGGGCGTCAACGACCGCAAGCAGGGTCGTTCCAAGTACGGCGCCAAGCGCGCCAAAGCAAAATAAGGAGAGCGAACGATGTCACGTCGCGCACAAGCTCCGGTCCGCCACATCCTGCCGGATCCCAAGTTCAACAACGACATGCTGGCGAAGTTCATGAACGTCGTCATGAAGAGCGGCAAGAAGTCGGCCGCCGAGCGCATCATCTACGGCGCGATCGATCGTATCGCCGAGAAGACCGGCAAGCAGGGCAACGATGCCATGGATCTGCTCGCCCAGGCGCTCGACAACGTGAAGCCTGTTGTCGAAGTGAAGTCTCGCCGCGTCGGTGGTGCCACCTATCAGGTGCCCGTCGAAGTTCGCGCGCCCCGTCGCCAGACCCTCGCCATGCGTTGGGTCATCGAAGCGGCCCGCGGTCGCAGCGAGAAGTCGATGGCGTTCCGCCTCGCCCACGAGCTCATGGACGCCGCCGAGAACCGCGGTGCTGCCGTGCGCAAGCGTGAGGACACGCATCGTATGGCCGAGGCCAACAAGGCCTTCGCGCACTACCGCTGGTAATCGTCGGACTCTTCCGAAGAAAAGGCACGTCAGGTTATGGCCCGCACCACACCCATCGAGCGCTACCGAAACATCGGTATCTCTGCGCACATCGATGCGGGCAAGACCACCACGACCGAGCGCATCCTTTTCTATACGGGCGTCTCTCATAAGATCGGTGAGGTCCACGATGGCGCAGCCATCATGGATTACATGGAGCAAGAGCAAGAGCGTGGCATCACGATCACCTCTGCTGCGACCACCTGCTTCTGGAAGGGGATGAACAAAGATCTCCCCGAGCACCGCATCAACATCATCGATACGCCGGGGCACGTCGACTTCACCATCGAAGTCGAGCGTTCGCTCCGTGTTCTCGACTCCGCTGTCGCGCTCTTCTGTGCAGTCTCGGGCGTACAGCCGCAGTCGGAAACGGTGTGGCGTCAGATGAATCGTTATGGCGTGCCCCGTATCGCGTTCGTCAACAAAATGGATCGCTCCGGCGCCAACTTCAATCGTTGCGTCGAGCAGATCCGCACGCGGTTGCGCGGGAACCCCGTGCCCATTCAGCTGCCGATCGGTGCCGAAGACAGCTTCGAAGGCGTGATCGATCTCCTGAAGATGAAGGCGATCTACTGGGACGCCACCACGCAGGGCATGAACTTCGAATACCGCGACATCCCGGCCGAGTTACAAGACGAGGCGGAGGTCGCGCGTACGCAGATGATCGAAGCAGCGGCCGAGGCCAACGAATCGCTGATGAACAAATACCTCGAGGGTGCCGAGCTCTCGCAGGATGACATCAAAGCTGGTTTGCGTGAGCGAGCGTGGCGGAACGAAATTGTTCTGTGTATGTGCGGCACCGCGTTCAAGAACAAGGGTGTGCAGGCGCTTCTCGACGCCGTCGTCGAATACATGCCTTCCCCCGTGCACATGCCAGCCGTGAAGGGGCTCGATGACTCTGGCGAACCGGCGATGCGTCCGGCCTCAGACGAGGCGCCGTTCGCGGCGTTGGCCTTCAAAATTTTGAACGATCCTTTTGTCGGTAATCTGACGTTCTTCCGCGTGTACTCGGGCGTGTTGAACTCCGGCGACTCGGTCTACGTGCCGACGAAGAGCCGGAATGAGCGCATCGGTCGATTACTGCAGATGCACGCGTCCGATCGCAGTGAAATCAAGGAAGTTCGTGCAGGAGATATCGCGGCGGCGGTGGGTCTCAAAGATGTCACCACGGGTGACACCCTGTGCGACGAAAGGAAAGTTATCACGCTCGAGAAGATGGTGTTCCCGAACCCCGTCATCTCGGTCGCCGTCGAGCCGAAAACCAAGGCCGACCAAGAAAAAATGGGACTGGCGTTGCAGCGGCTTGCGAAGGAAGACCCTTCGTTCCGCGTGCACACCGACCAGGAATCGGGCCAGACCATCATCTCCGGCATGGGTGAACTGCATCTCGAAATCATCGTCGATCGCATGAAGCGCGAATTCAAGGTCGATGCGAACGTCGGCAAGCCGCAGGTCGCTTACCGCGAGACCATTCGTGGCAAGGTCGAGTCCGAAGGCAAGTTCGTGCGTCAGTCCGGCGGTCGCGGTCAGTACGGCCACGTGTGGCTCAAGCTCGAGCCCAACGAACCGGGTAAGGGTTACGAGTTCATCAACGGCATCGTCGGTGGTTCGGTCCCGCGCGAATTCATTCCGGCGATCGACAAGGGCGTCAAAGAAGCCGTCGATACGGGCGTGCTCGCGGGGTATCCCGTGGTCGACGTCAAAGTGACGGCGTTCGATGGCTCGTATCACGATGTCGATTCAAATGAGATGGCGTTCAAGATCGCCGGCTCGCTCGGATTCAAGGAAGGGTTTCGCAATGCGAAGCCCGTCATCCTCGAGCCCATCATGAAAGTTGAAGTTGTCACGCCCGAAGATTATTCGGGCGACGTGATCGGCGATCTCAATCGTCGACGCGGTCAAATTACTGGCATGGAAGACTCGCCCTCGGGCAAGTCGATCCTGGCAGAAGTTCCGCTCTCCGAGATGTTCGGGTACGCCACGTCGGTGCGTTCTATGAGTCAGGGTCGTGCGACCTTCACCATGGAATTCGAGAAGTACATGGAAGTGCCGCCGAACATCGCCGAGTCCATTATCAACCGTTAACCGTTTTTTGCCTCTGAGGAGATACAGACGTGTCCAAGGAAAAATTCGAACGCAGTAAGCCGCACGTAAACGTTGGGACGATTGGTCACGTTGACCACGGCAAGACGACATTGACTGCGGCCTTGACGAAGGTGATGGCCGAGACGCACGGTGGTGAGTTCAAGGCGTACGACCAGATCGACAAGGCCCCTGAAGAGAAGGCGCGCGGCATCACGATTTCGACGGCGCACGTCGAGTACCAGTCGAAGGAGCGTCACTACGCGCACGTCGATTGCCCTGGGCACGCGGACTACGTGAAGAACATGATCACGGGTGCGGCGCAGATGGACGGGGCGATTCTCGTGGTGTCGGCGGCCGATGGCCCGATGCCGCAGACGCGCGAGCACATTTTGCTCGCCCGTCAGGTGGGTGTGCCGTACATCGTCGTGTTCATGAACAAGGCGGACATGGTCGATGACAAGGAGCTCCTTGAGCTCGTTGAGATGGAAGTGCGTGAACTTCTGAGCACGTACAAGTTCCCTGGCGATGCGACCCCGATCATCGTGGGTTCGGCGCTGAAGGCGCTTGAGGGCGACACGAGCCCGATCGGCGTGCCGGCGGTGATCAAGCTCGTCGAGGAGATGGACAAGTACATCCCGGTACCGAAGCGCGATGTGGACAAGCCGTTCCTGATGCCGGTTGAGGACGTGTTCTCGATCTCGGGCCGTGGCACGGTGGTGACGGGGCGCATTGAGCGCGGCATCGTGAAGGTGAACGAAGAAGTCGAGATCATCGGTCTGAAGGACACGGTGAAGACGACGTGCACGGGCGTTGAGATGTTCCGCAAGCTGCTCGATGAGGGCCAGGCGGGCGACAACGTGGGCGTGCTGCTGCGTGGCACGAAGCGTGAGGACGTTGAGCGTGGTCAGGTACTGGCCAAGCCCGGCAGCATCCTGCCGCACACGAAGTTCGAGTGTGAGGTGTACGTGCTGACGAAGGAAGAAGGCGGCCGTCACACGCCGTTCTTCAAGGGTTATCGCCCGCAGTTTTACTTCCGCACGACGGACGTGACCGGCACGATCGAGTTGCCGGGCAACACCGAGATGGTGATGCCTGGAGACAACATCAAGATGACGGTCGAGCTGATCGCCCCGATCGCGATGGAAGACGGTCTGCGCTTTGCGATCCGCGAAGGCGGTCGCACGGTCGGTGCAGGCGTCGTCGCCAAGATCCTGAAATAAGAAGGCAATACGATATGGCCAACCAGAACATCCGCATCAGATTGAAGGCGTTCGACCATCGTCTGATCGACACTTCCGCGCGCGAAATCGTCGAAACGGCGAAGCGCACCGGCGCCACGGTCCGTGGTCCCGTTCCGCTGCCGACCAAGATGGAGCGCTACACGCTTCTGGTCAGCCCGCACGGTGACAAGGACGCCCGCGACCAGTTCGAGTTGCGGACGCACAAGCGTCTGATGGACATCCTGAACCCGACCGACAAGACCGTGGACGCGCTGATGCGTCTCGAGCTGCCGGCCGGGGTGGACGTCCAGATCAAGCTCAACTGATCGGCGCTGACTAAAAGGCAATTTGGGTGCAGGCGACCCGGGATTCCCGGGCGCTTGCAAACCCCAGACCCCCCAATTACACTGCGCGCCCTTTTGACCCCGGACCTTTTGCCGGGGCGGGCCGCCGAAAATCGGCGGGCATCGGGCGAGGTTGGCGGTTGGCCGCCAAGACCACTCGAGACACTCCGCGGCGCACCGCTGCGGTGCCTCCAGTCGTCTCCCTCATCCGAACGGTTCGAAAACAGGTTTGTTGCGCCTGCCAATCGCAGTAGGCGCAGGAGATAGGTACATGGCAATCGGTCTTGTCGGCCGCAAGTGCGGCATGACCCGTGTATTCACGGATGCGGGGGAATCCATCCCCGTGACCGTCATTGAGGTTCTTCCGAACCGAGTGACCCAGGTCAAATCCCTTGAAAAGGACGGCTATCGCGCCGTTCAAGTCACGTACGGCAGTCGCCGTCCCCAGCTCGTCGGCAAAGCCGCAGCCGGGCACTACGCTAAGGCCGGCACGGCGCCGGGCAAAGCGCTGCTCGAGTTCCGCCTCGTCGACAAAGAGGGCGAAGGCCTCGCCGTGGGCGCCGAGATCAAGGCGGACCACTTCCAAGCGGGCCAGGTCGTCGATGTCACCGGAACGACGATCGGTAAGGGCTTCGCGGGCACCATGAAGCGTCACAACTTCGCCGGTCACCATGCCTCGCACGGTGTGTCCGTGTCTCACCGTACGCCTGGATCCATCGGCCAGCGTCAGACGCCGGGCCGCGTATTCCAGGGCAAGCGCATGTCGGGCCACATGGGTGTCGACCGCCGCACGATCGAGAACCTCAAGGTCGTTGAGGTCGATGTCGAGCGCAACCTGATCTTGATCCGCGGCGCCGTTCCGGGCTCCGAGGGGGGTCAGGTCGTGGTACGTCCGTCCGTGAAGGCGGCCCGTCTTGCCAAGCGCAAGCGAATCATTCCGACCAAGGGCGCAGGCGCTGCTAAAGCGGCTCCTGCCAAGAAGTGATCGGGAGCGCACAGGTCATGAAGATCAAGATCGCTGGCGGCTCCAATGAGCTGCAACTGTCGGACGCCACGTTCGGCACCGAATACAACGAAGCGCTGGTCCACCAGGTCGTTACGGCTTACCGCAACGCCGGTCGTTCGGGCACCAAAGCCCAGAAGACCAAGGCCGAGGTGAGTGGCGGCGGCAAGAAGCCCTGGAGCCAGAAGGGTTCCGGTCAGGCTCGTGCCGGCTCCATCCGCAGCCCGATTTGGGTGGGTGGTGGCCGCGCCTTCGCCGCGAAGCCGCGCAGCTTCGAGCAAAAGGTCAATCGTAAGATGTATCGCGGCGCGCTGCGCTCGATGCTCTCCGAGCTCGTCCGCCAAGACCGTTTGGTCGTGACGAACGGCATCGGTCTCGAGGCGCCGAAGACGCGTTTGCTGGCGGCACAGTTGAAGTCGATGTCGCTCGACAACGTGCTCATCGTCGTCGAGGCCATCGACGAAAAACTGTTTCTGGCCGCGCGCAACCTGCCGCACGTCGACGTGCTGCCGGTCACCGCGCTCAATCCGCTCGCGCTCGCGAGCTACGACAAGGTGCTGATGACCGTCGGCGCCGTGAAGATGATCGAGGAGCGCCTGCAATGAGCGCCGTGACCAAGTTGAGCCAAGAGCGTCTCATCAACGTGCTGGTCGCCCCGCACGTCACCGAAAAGACGGCGCTCGCGATGCAGGATTCCAACCAGTACGCGTTCCGCGTTCGCCGTGATGCCTCCAAGCCTGACATCAAGGCTGCCGTGGAACTCATGTTCCAGGTGAAGGTGCAGTCGGTGAACGTCGTCAACGAGCCGGGCAAGGTTCGTCGCTTCGGCAAGACCCCGGGCCGCACCCAAGATTGGAAGAAAGCCTACGTGCGACTCGCGCCGGGCCAGACCATCGACTACGAAGCGAGGAAAGCCTAATGGCTCTCGTCAAATCCAAGCCGACGTCACCGGGTACCCGGTTCGTCGTCAAGATCGATAAGTCCCACCTTTGGAAGGGCGGTCCGTACGAGCCGTTGACCGAGCGCCAGTCCAAGACGGGCGGTCGTAACAACGTCGGTCGGATCACCACGCGTCACAAGGGCGGTGGATCACGACACAAGTACCGCATCATTGACCTCAAGCGCGACAAAGACGGCATCAAGGGTGTCGTCGAGCGTGTCGAGCACGATCCGAACCGCACGAGCCATATCGCTCTCGTCAAATATCTCGACGGTGAGCGTCGCTACATCCTCGCGCCGAAGGGCGTCGTCCCGGGCGATGAAATTCGCTCCGGTGCCGATTCGCCGATCAAGGCGGGCAACGCGATGCAGCTGCGTCACATCCCCGTCGGTTCGACCGTACACAACGTCGAATTGAAGCCGGGCGCGGGCGGTCAGCTTGCGCGCAGCGCGGGAAGCTCCGTTCAGTACACCGCTCGCGAAGGCATTTATGCCTACATCCGATTGAAGTCTGGCGAGACGCGCAAAGTTCACATCGACTGCCGCGCCACGATCGGCGAAGTCAGCAACGACGAGCACAACCTGCGTAGCTACGGCAAGGCGGGTGCGAAGCGTTGGCGTGGCATCCGACCGACGGTACGTGGTCTTGCCATGAACCCGGTCGATCACCCGCACGGTGGTGGTGAAGGTAAGTCTGGCCAGGGTAATCCGCACCCCGTTTCGCCTTGGGGCTGGAACACGAAGGGTAAGAAGACCCGAACCAACAAGCGCACGAATCACATGATCGTGCAGCGTCGGCAGAACAAGGTCCGCTGAGCGGTCCGGTAAGTTCAGGAGTCAAAAGTGCCTCGTTCACTGAAGAAAGGTCCGTTCGTCGATCTGCACCTCTCAAAGAAAGTGCAGACCGCCGCTGCCAAGAACGATCGTAAGCCGATCAAGACCTGGTCGCGCCGCTCGATGGTCGTTCCCGAGATGGTGGGTCTCACCATTGCGGTTCACAACGGCAAGCAGCACATCCCCGTTCTCGTCACCGAGAACATGGTGGGCCACAAGCTTGGCGAGTTCGCTCCGACGCGTACCTTCAAGGGGCACTCGGGCGACAAGAAGGTCGCGGCCTGAGCCAGGAGTAATCAATGGAAGTCACGGCAAAACTCAAGCACGCGCGCATCTCTCCGCAGAAATGCCGCCTCGTCGCCGATGTGGTGCGCGGCAAGCCGGTGGGCAACGCGCTCGCCACGCTGCGCTTCATGCCAAAGAAAGGCGCTGAGATCGTTCTCAAAGTTCTCGAGTCTGCGATCGCGAACGCCGAAAACAACAACGGCGCCGATATCGACGAACTCAAAGTTCACCGAATCATGGTGGATACCGCTCCGGTGCTGAAGCGCTTCGCCGCTCGCGCCAAGGGTCGCGGTGCCCGCATCGTGAAGCGCAACAGCCACATCACCGTCGTAGTGAGCGACGGCAGGAAGGACTGATCCATGGGCCAGAAAGTCAATCCGATCGGCATTCGTCTCGGTATCACCCGCGAGTGGACCTCGAAGTGGTATGCCGGCAAGAAGCTGTTCCCGCAACTCGTGCACACCGACTTCCGCGTGCGAACCTTCCTGCGCAAGAAGCTCGCCGAGGCTTCGGTCTCGCGCATCCAGATCGAGCGTGCGGCCAACAAGGTCAACATCACGATTGAGACGGCGCGTCCCGGCATCGTCATCGGCAAGAAGGGTGAGGACATCGAGAAGCTGCGCGCCGAAACGGCGACCCTGCTCGGTCGTCCGGTCGCCGACATTCGTCTCAACATCGCCGAGATCCGCAAGCCCGAGCTCGACGCTCAGCTCGTGGCCGATGGCATCGCTCAGCAGATCGAAAAGCGCGTGATGTTCCGCCGCGCCATGAAGCGCGCCGTGATGAGCACGATGCGCAGCGGCGCTCTTGGCATCAAAGTGCGTTTGTCCGGTCGCCTCAACGGCGCCGAGATCGCTCGCACCGAGTGGTCGCGTGAAGGTCGTATTCCGCTGCACACGTTCCGCGCCGACATCGACTACGGCTTCGGCGAAGCTCGCACCACGTACGGAGTGATCGGCGTCAAGGTCTGGATCTTCAAAGGCGAAGTGTTCGACAAGGAAGATCTCTCGAAGACTGTCGAAGCGGATGCCGCGGCCAACCCTGCCACTGATGCTGCGCTGGCTGCGGCCGCGACGGCTTCGTGATCAGGATCTGAGGATTTGCACCCATGATGCAACCCAAGCGAACCAAATACCGCAAGCAGTTCAAAGGCGACAACGCTGGACTTGCGCAGCGTGGAAACTCCGTGGCTTTCGGCGACTTCGGCCTGAAGGCGACTGAGCGTGCGCGCATGACGGCCCGCGAAATCGAAGCGGCGCGTCGTGCGATGGCCCGTCACGTCAAGCGCGGTGGTCAGATCTGGATCCGCGTCTTCCCGGACGTGCCCATCTCGAAGAAGCCTCTCGAAGTCCGCATGGGCGCGGGTAAGGGCAACGTCGAGTACTGGGTCGCCAAGGTGAAGCCGGGCAAGGTTCTCTTCGAAATGGAAGGGGTGGACGAGAAGACCGCTCGCGAGGCATTCCGTCTCGCCGGCGCCAAGCTCTCGGTGACCACCTCGTTCGTGAAGCGACAGGTACGTTGACATGAACGCCAAAGAATTGCGCGGCAAAGCCGCTAAAGAACTCAACGAAGAACTTCTCAAGCTTCGGCGCGAGCAGTTTTCGCTGCGTATGCAGCGCGCGACGGGTCAGACGGTGAAGCCGAATGACTTCGGTCGCGTCCGCAAGGACATCGCGCGTCTCAAGACGGTACTCGCCGAGCAGGCGACTGCCGCCAAGGCGTCGGGGAAGTAATCCATGACTACTGCAACTGCCACCGAATCCAAGTCACTGCGCACCCTCACCGGTCGCGTCGTGAGCAACAAAATGAACAAGACCATCGCGGTCGAGGTCGAGCGTCTGGTCAAGCATCCGCGTTACGGCAAGTACATTCGCCGTACCACGAAGCTGCTTGCCCACGACGAGACGAATCAGTCGCGCGAAGGTGACACCGTGACGATCGCGGAGTGCCGTCCGCTGTCGCGCAGCAAGTCCTGGCGGCTCGTGGCCGTCGTGGAGCGTGCGTCGTGATCCAGCTGCAATCCATCCTCAATGCCGCTGACAACAGCGGCGCCAAGACCCTCATGTGCATCAAAGTAATGGGCGGCACGCGCCGTCGTTACGCTGCCGTGGGCGATGTCATCAAAGTATCTGTCAAAGATGCGATCCCGCGCGGCAAGGTCAAGAAGGGTGAGGTCTACGACGCCGTCGTCGTCCGCACCCGTCGTGGCGTGCGCCGTCCTGACGGTTCGCTCATCAAGTTCGACGGCAATGCCGCCGTACTGCTTACCAACAAGCTCGAGCCGATCGGCACCCGTATCTTCGGACCGGTGACTCGTGAGCTGCGTACCGCGCAGTTCATGAAGATCATCTCGCTGGCGCCGGAAGTGCTCTGAGGAATATCGCCATGAGAAAGATCCGCAAGGGCGACAACGTCATCGTCATCTCGGGCCGCGACAAAGGTCGCAAGGGCGCCGTGGTGAGCGTGCTCGATAACGACACCTTGATCGTCGAGAACATCAATCGCGTCAAGCGTCACACGCGTGGCAACCCGCAGCAGAACAAGCCGGGCGGCATCCTCGAGAAGGAAGCTCCGCTGCACGTGTCGAAGGTTGCGCTGTTCAATCCCGGAACGCAGAAGGCTGGTCGTGTGGGCGTGAAGCGCCTCGCGGATGGCAAGCGCGTCCGTTTCTTTAAGTGCAACGGAGAGATGATCGACGCGTAAGCGTCGATCCACCAGGGCAACCAACATGGCAAGGCTGCAAAACATTTACCGCGAGAAGATCGTTCCGCAGCTCCGCAAGGAGCTCGGCATCGAGAACGCGATGGAAGTGCCGAAGATCGTCAAGATCACGGTCAATATGGGCGTGGGCGAAGCGGTCGCCGACAAGAAAGTCATCGAGGCCGCTGCAGGCGATCTCGCCAAGATCACTGGTCAGAAGCCGGTACTCTGTCAGGCGCGCAAGTCGATCGCTTCGTTCAAGGTTCGTGAAGGCCTCGCGATCGGCTGCAAGGTCACACTGCGTGGCGAGCGCATGTACGAGTTTCTCGATCGCCTCATCAGCGTTGCGATGCCGCGTATCCGCGACTTCCGTGGTGTGTCGCCGCGTTCGTTCGACGGACGTGGCAACTACAACATGGGCGTTAAAGAGCAAATCATCTTCCCCGAAATCCAGTACGACCAAATCGACCAGATTCGGGGCATGGACATCACCATCACCACCACGGCGAAGGACGATAAGGCGGGTCGAGCTCTGCTCGAAGCCTTTCAGTTCCCCTTCCGTAAGTAATAGGGCAGCGAAGCACATGGCCAAGACGAGCATGGTCGAGCGCGAGAAGCGTCGCGCCGAAACCGCCAAGAAACACGCCGCGAAGCGAGCGAAGCTGAAAGAGGCGATCCGCAGTCCGCGTACGTCTCCAGAAGATCGCGCTGCTGCGCAGGTTGCGCTGCAGAAGATGCCGCGTGACGCGAGCCCGAGCCGCGGCCGTCGCCGCTGCGCCATCACGGGTCGTCCGCGTGGTGTGTACCGCAAGTTCGGACTCTCGCGGGTGAAGATCCGCGAGACCGTAAGCCGCGGCGAACTGCCCGGCGTGTCGAAGGCGAGCTGGTAGGAGCGCGCGCCATATGAGCATGACTGATCCCATTGCCGATCTGCTGACCCGCATCCGCAACGCACAACTCGCTCGCAAGAGCGAAGTGAGCGTCGGTTCGTCGCGTTTGAAGCAGGCGGTTCTCAAGGTGCTAAAGGACGAGGGCTACGTTGCGGATTTCCGCATCGCCTCGGACGGCGGCAAGAGCACGATTACCATCGCGCTCAAATATTTCGACGGACGTCCCGTCATCGATCGCCTCGAGCGCGTCTCGCGTCCCGGCCTGCGCATCTATCGCGGCAAGGACGAGTTGCCGAAGGTGTTGGGTGGCATGGGCACCGTGATCGTCTCGACCCCAAAAGGTGTCATGACGGACAAGCAGGCCCGCGCCATCGGTCAGGGTGGCGAAGTCCTCTGCATCGTCGCCTGAGGAATCGAACATGAGTCGTGTAGCAAAACAACCGGTCGAGCTGCCGCAGGGCGTCAGCGCCACGATCACTTCCGAAGCGGTCACGCTGAAGGGTGCGAAGGGGACGTTGTCCGTGCCGCTGAGTGGCGGTGTGACGGTCGTCCAAGCAGACAAGAGTCTCGAGGTGAAGTACGACGCGAGCAACCGCATGCAGGCGGGTGCGACGCGCGCGCATCTCGCCAATTCCGTGGTCGGCGTGTCGAAGGGTTACGAGCGCAAGCTCGAGCTCGTCGGCGTCGGTTACCGTGCGGCGGTGCAGGGCAAGGCCCTGAACCTCACCCTCGGTTTCTCGCACCCGGTGGTCGTCGACATGCCCGAGGGCATCACCGTCGAAGCGCCGAGCCAGACCGAAATCATCATCAAGGGCACTGACAAGCAGCGCGTGGGCCAGTTGGCCTCCGAGATCCGCAACCTGCGTCCCCCCGAGCCGTACAAGGGCAAGGGTGTTCGTTATGCAGGCGAGCAGATCACCCTCAAGGAAGGCAAGAAGAAGTAAGCGCGCGGAACGAGGATCGAGCAATGCAGATCACCAAAAAAGAGCGGCGTCAGCGCCGTGCCGTGCGAACCCGCGCGAAGATTCGCGAGTTGGGTCAGCCACGTCTCACCATTCATCGCACGCCGCGTCACATCTACGCGCAGGTGTTCGATTCGAGTGGCGCGAAAGTGCTGGTCGCGGCGTCCACTGTTCAAGACGCCGTGGCGAACGGCCTCACGAGCACCGGTAACGTCGACGCCGCGAAGGCTGTTGGCCGCGCGATCGCCGAGCGAGCGAAGGCTGCGGGCATCTCTCGCGTTGCGTTCGATCGAGCAGGTTTCATGTATCACGGTCGCGTGAAAGCGCTGGCCGAGGCCGCGCGTGAAGCGGGCCTAGAGTTTTAAGGCAGGACATCCCCTATGGCACGTGTCGAAAAATCCCAGGCCACCGACGAGTATCTCGAAAAGCTCGTCGCCGTGAACCGAACCTCCAAGACGGTCAAAGGCGGACGTCAGTTCGGCTTCACCGCACTCACCGTGGTGGGCGATGGCGCCGGCCGCGTGGGTTTCGGTTTCGGTAAGGCGCGCGAAGTTCCAGTCGCCATTTCGAAGGCGATGGCCGCTGCGCGTAAGAATATGGTCAATGTTTCGCTCCGTAACGAGACGCTGCACTACTCAGTGAAGGGCAGCCACGGCGCCACTCGCGTGCTGATGCAGCCGGCCTCGGATGGTACGGGTGTCATCGCTGGTGGCGGTATGCGCGCGGTGCTCGAGTGCGCAGGCGTTCGTAACGTGCTTGCCAAGAGTTACGGTTCGCGTAACGCGATCAACGTCGTACGTGCGACGGTCAAGGCGCTCGCCTCGGTGCGTTCGCCCGAAGACATCGCTGCGAAGCGCGGCAAGTCCCTCGAAGAGATCATGGGTTAATAGTCATGGCGACCAAGCAGCTGAAAGTCACTCTAAAGAAGAGCGTTCACGGCCAGCTCGCGAACATCGCGCAGTCGGTTCGCGGACTCGGTCTGCGCAAGCGGCACCAGACGGTCACCGTTGCGGACACACCGGCGATTCGTGGGCTGATCCGTACCGCGCGTCATCTGCTCGCGGTTCAAGGAGAGTAACGAGATGCGTATCAACACCATCAAGCCCGCCGCGGGTTCCAAGCGTAAGCCCCTACGCGTCGGTCGCGGTGCCTCAGCCGGTCAGGGCAAAACCTGCGGTCGTGGCGTCAAGGGACAGCGTGCGCGCAAGGGCGGTTATCATAAGGTTGGCTTCGAAGGCGGTCAGATGCCGCTGCAGCGTCGATTGCCCAAAGTGGGCTTTCGCTCTGCGATGAAGGCGACCCGTGCCGAAGTACGTCTCGATGAGCTCGCGAAGGTGAGTGCGGCCGTGATCGATCTCGCAGCCCTCAAGGCGGCGAACATCGTCCCGGTCTTCACGGAAGTCGCGAAGGTCGTTCTCTCGGGAGAGATCAAGAAGGCAGTCACGCTGAAGGGCGTGGGCGCGACGAAGGGAGCGAAGGCGGCGATCGAAGCGGCGGGTGGCCGCATCGAAGCCTGATCGATTCTCAACGTAGTTACAGTTTCAACAGGACCAATATTTAAGTGGCATCAGGTGTAGGCAATCCGGCAGCAACTCTCGCGGACGCAACGCGTTTCGGCGAGGTTCGTGTGCGCCTGCTGTTCCTGCTCGGCGCCCTGATCGTCTACCGCATCGGAACCTTCATCCCGGTTCCGGGTATCAATCCGGCCGAGGTCGCCCGTTTCTTTGAAGAAAACCAGGGCACCATCCTCGGCATCGTCAATATGTTCTCGGGCGGCGCCATGGAGCGCTTGTCGATCTTCGCGATGGGTGTGATGCCGTACATCTCGGCCTCGATCATCGTGCAGATGGCCTCGATGATCTATCCGCCTTGGGAGGAGTACCGCAAGGAAGGCGAGTCGGGGCGTCGCAAGATCACACAGATCACTCGTTACTTCACGGTCATCCTCGCTGTCTTCCAGTCGTTGGGCGCGGCGGTTGCGCTGCAGAACGGGGGCATGGTGATGGTGGGTGGCTGGGCGTTTCTCTTCATCGCGACCGTCACGATGACGACGGGTACGATGTTCTTGATGTGGCTCGGCGAACAGGTCACTGAGCGCGGCATCGGCAACGGTATCTCCATGATCATCCTTGCCGGCATCATCGCAGGACTGCCGAGCGCGGTGGGCCGCGCGGTTGAGTCGGTCAACACCGGCGAAATGTCGGGCATTTTCGCGCTCGTCCTGATCGTGATGGTTCTGGGTGTGACGGCCTTCTGCGTCTATGTCGAGCGCTCGCAGCGTCGCATCGCTGTTCATTACGCCAAGCGTCAAGTCGGTCGTCGCGTGCTGGCGGGCCAGACGAGTCACTTGCCGTTCAAGCTCAACATGTCGGGTGTGATCCCGCCGATCTTCGCCTCGAGTCTGTTGCTCTTCCCGGCGACGATCGCGCAATTCTTTGGTACGGGTGAAGGCCGAGCCTCCGAGATCCTGCAAAACGTTGCTGCAGCGCTCGGTTACGGTCAGCCGCTGCATCTCGTGTTGTACGCCGCTCTCATCATCTTCTTCTGCTTCTTCTACACGGCGCTCGTGTTCAACGCGCGTGAGACCTCCGAGAATCTCAAGAAGTCGGGCGCCTTCATTCCGGGTATTCGTCCGGGTCAACAGACCGGCGAGTACATCGACAAAGTGCTCACACGGCTCACGCTCTGGGGCGCGCTCTATGTCGCCGGTGTCTGCCTCATTCCGGAACTCATGATTTCTGAGGGTGGAGTGCCGTTCGTATTCGGCGGTACCTCGCTGCTGATCGTCGTGGTGGTGGCCATGGACTTCATGGCTCAGCTGCAGGCGCATTTGATGTCCCACCAGTATCCGGGTCTGCTCAAGCAGGCCAATCTGATGGGCTATGGACGCGGCGGCGCGCCGCAGTGAACTAAAGGGTAAGGCTCATGAAAGTTCGTCCGTCAGTAAAAAAGATTTGTAAGGACTGCAAGATCGTGCGGCGACGTGGCGTCGTCTACGTGATCTGCAAAGATCCGCGGCACAAGCAGCGGCAGGGTTGAGAACCAAGGGTATTTAAGTAGAATGCCGCGCTTTTTGCGGCTTCGGGGCAGCAAACATGGCACGTATCGCCGGAATAAACATCCCGATGAACAAGCACGTGGTCATCGGCCTGACTCACATCTTCGGTGTGGGTAAGAGTCGTTCGCGCGCCGTCTGCGAAGCCGCAGGCGTCGATCCGACGACGAAGGTCAAAGACCTCACCGAGTCCGAGGTGAATGCGCTGCGCGCGCAGATCGCCAAGGGTCTCGTCGAGGGTGACCTGCGTCGCGAAGTCTCGATGAACATCAAACGTCTGATGGATCTTGGAACCTATCGTGGCATGCGCCACCGAAAGGGTCTGCCGGTCCGCGGTCAGCGCACACGAACCAATGCGCGCACGCGCAAGGGTCCGCGCAAGCAGGCCGTCAAGCTCAACGCGCCCCCGGGCAAGGCTTGATCGTTTCAGCCCACACCAGCTAGCTCAGCAGGCACAAGCACATGGCAGAACAAAAGCAGCAACAGTCGAACGCCGCAGCGGGCGCGAAGAAGCCGAAGAAGGCACGCAAGAACGTGCTCGACGGTATCGCGCACATTCATGCTTCGTTCAACAACACGATCGTCACGATCACCGATCGTCAGGGCAACACGCTGTCCTGGGCGACTTCCGGTGGCTCGGGCTTCCGCGGTTCGCGCAAATCGACTCCTTTCGCCGCCCAGGTGGCTGCCGAGAAGGCGGGCACGGCCGCTCAGGAGCATGGTCTGCGCAATGTCGAGGTCCGCGTGGCGGGTCCCGGCCCGGGTCGCGAATCTGCCGTTCGCGCCCTCAACAATTGCGGCCTGAAGATCACCAGCATTTTCGACGTCACGCCGATTCCGCATAACGGCTGTCGTCCGCCCAAGAAGCGTCGCGTCTGACGCCGCGCCGCAAGAGGTATCAAAGATGGCCCGTTATATTGGTCCGAAGTGCAAACTCGCTCGCCGCGAAGGCACTGATCTGTTTTTGAAGAGTGGCGTCAAGCCGCTCGAATCCAAGTGCAAGCTCCAGGTGCCGCCGGGTGGCATCAAGGGTGAGCGCAAGGCGCGCCTGTCGGAATACGGCAGCCAGCTGCGCGAGAAGCAAAAGCTTCGTCGTATGTATGGCGTGCTCGAGCGTCAGTTCGCCAACTACTACACCGAGGCGGCTCGCCGCTCGGGTTCAACGGGTGAGAACCTGCTGAAGCTCCTCGAGTCGCGTCTCGATAACGTCGTATACCGCATGGGTTTCGCCGCCACGCGCTCCGAAGCACGTCAGCTCGTCAGCCACAAAGGCATCGAGGTCAACGGCGAAGTCGTGACGATTCCGTCGTACCAAATGCGTGCGGGCGATGTCGTGCAGATCCGCGAAAAGGCGCGCAAGCAGTTGCGCATCCAGAACGCGATGCAGATCGCGACGCAGGTCGGCCTCCCCGAGTGGGTCGAGGTCAACGACAAAGAAATGAAGGGCGTTTTTAAGCAGGTGCCGGCGCGGGACGAAATCCTGCCCGATATCAACGAAAACCTGGTCGTCGAGTTGTACTCGAAGTAATGCTCGGGACAGGAGAGAGGGTTTGAATATGCAAGGATCCGTTAGCGAATTCCTCAAGCCGCGTGTCGTCAAGGTGAGTCCCTTGGCGCCGCGTCAGGCGCGCGTCGTCATCGAGCCGTTCGAGCGAGGCTTCGGCCATACGCTCGGCAACGCACTGCGTCGTGTGCTGCTCTCGTCAATGCCCGGTGCTGCAATCACCGAAGCAGAGATCGAGGGTGTGCTTCACGAGTACACCAGCATCGAGGGTGTTCAGGAGGACGTCGTCGACATCCTTCTCAACCTCAAGCAGGTGGCAATTCGTATGCACAGCCGCGATTCGGCTGAGCTGCGCCTGTCCAAGAAGGGTCCGGGACCGGTCACCGCGGGTGACATCCAGACCGATCACGATGTCGAGGTGGTGAACCCCGAACTCGTCATCGCAAACCTGACCAAGGCGGGCGAGCTCAACATGGTGCTGCGCGTCGAGCGTGGACGTGGTTATCGTCCGGCTGCGCAGCGCGTCGCTTTCGACGAGGCGACTCGTCCCATCGGCCGCCTGCAGCTCGATGCGTCGTTCAGCCCGATCCGTCGCGTCACCTATTCGGTGGATGCGGCTCGTGTCGAGCAGCGCACCGATCTCGACAAGCTCATTCTCGACATCGAGACGAACGGAACGATCGACGCCGAAGAGGCGATTCGTCGTGCCGGCAGCATCCTCAAAGATCAGCTGTCCGTGTTCGTCGACCTGCAGGGTGAGGAGGAGGGCGCCGGCAAGTCTGAGGCTGCGCAGTTCGATCCAATCTTGTTGCGTCCGGTCGACGAGCTGGAGCTCACGGTTCGCAGCGCCAACTGTCTCAAGGCGGAGAACATCCATTACATCGGCGATCTCGTGCAGCGCACTGAAGTTGAGCTGCTGCGTACGCCGAATCTGGGTAAGAAGTCGCTCACCGAGATCAAGGAAGTGCTGCAGAGCCACGGCCTGATGCTCGGCATGCGTCTCGATGGCTGGCCGCCGTCGGGTCTGCGCCATGAGGAAGATCGCGGTAGCGGTTTGATGTGATCGAGGGTAGCCGGTTGACGGCTTCCCACGACTGATTCATCGAGGTTTTTTTATGCGTCATCGACTTTCAGGGCGGCAACTGTCGCGAAATGCTCCGCATCGCCATGCGCTGATGCGCAACATGAGCGTTGCGCTGTTGCGTTACGAGACAATCCGCACCACGTTGCCGAAGGCCAAGGAGCTGCGTCGAGTGGTCGAACCGCTCATCACGCTCGCCAAGACCGACAGCGAGGCGCGTCGCCGTTTGGCGTTCGCGCGTCTTCGCGACACCGCAGTCGTCGAAAAACTGTTTGGCGATCTGGGTCCGCGCTTCAAGGCTCGTGCCGGTGGCTACACGCGCATCCTTCGTATGATGCCGCGCGCTGGAGACTCCGCGCCGATGGCACTCATGCAGTTGGTGGATCAGGCCGCTGCACCTGCCGCGACGGATGACGCGACTGAGGGCAAGAGCACCAAGAAGAAGGCCAAGTCGAAGTCGGCTGCCAAGCCGCGCGCTCGCAAGGCCGCCGCCTGACCGTAAGACTCCGCTCTGCGGGATACCTCCCCGGCACTCCGGTGTTGCGGGGAGACCGCCAAGCCTGCTAATCATTGAAGACCGACGCCCATCCTGGACGTCGGTCTTCGTGTTTCTGGGAGGCGGTAATGAGCATTCTCAAAGAATTTCGTGAATTCGCGATGCGGGGTAACGTCATCGACCTCGCGGTGGGTGTCGTGATCGGTGCCGCATTCGGCAAGATCGTGTCCTCGTTGGTGGGCGATGTGATGATGCCCTTACTCGGCAAGGCAGCGGGCAGCGTATCGTTCGATCAGCTCGGGACCTCACTCGGCGTTGGGCCGGACGGAAGCGAAATCATCTTGAGGTGGGGCGCCCTCCTGCAGACCTTGTTCGACTTCACCATCATCGCCATGGCGCTATTTCTCGCGATCAAGGCGATCAACCGCCTCAATCGGCCAGAGCCTGCTCCCGCGGCCGTGGCTGCGCCGCCCCCGCGCAGCGAAGTGCTGCTCGAAGAAATCCGCGATCTGCTCAAACAGCGTTGATCAGGCGAGGCTGAAAGCCGCTCGTGTGAGGTTATCGCAGCCGGATTCCGTGACCGCGAGATTGTCCTCGATTCGAATCCCGCCATAAGTCTTGAATGCCGCGACGCGAGACCAGTCGATGCGCGAGGCATGCGGCCCCGATTGCGCAGGGCCGAGCAGCGCCTCGATAAAGTAGAGGCCGGGCTCCATCGTCACGACGAACCCGGGTTCGAGTTTGCGGGTCAGGCGGAGTGCCGGATCACGTGGGGGCTTCGATATCGTGCCGCCTTCGGCATCGGCCATCGTTCCTCCTACATCGTGAACCTGCAGTCCGAGTAGGTGTCCGATACCATGTGGGAAAAAGAGCCGTGACGCCCCCGACTCGAGCGCTTCGCTTGCGCTGCAGCGCAGTACGCCGGATTCGCACAGCAACACGGTGATGCGCTCGACGGCGGCTGCATGAATGTCTCGCCAGTCCGTTCCCGGTTTCGTGAGCGCACAAAGACCGCGCTGCAATTCGTCCATTTTTGAGACGAGGACGGAGAACTCTCCGTCATCGGCGACGCTGGTGCGGGTGATGTCGCTGCCGTAGCCTGCGAAGCTCGCGCCCGCATCGATCAAGAGCGACCGATGCTTGGTGGGTTTATCGCGACGCAGCACTTGGTAGTGCAGCACGGACGCCGATTCGTTGAGCGCGACGATCGCGTTGTACGGTAACTCGTGCTCTCGCTGTCCGCAGGCTCCGACGAAGGCCTGATGGATCTCGTACTCCGTCCCGCCTGCTCGGAAGCACTGCTGTGCTGCCCGATGTCCTCGAGCGCCGATCCGGTTGGCCTCCGCGAGGCAGTCGATTTCATAGGGGGTCTTACGGGCTCGAGCGAAATCGAGGTGGCGGATGAGTTCGGGCGGGTTGATCGCCGCAAGACCCCAGGCCCCGAGTTCGGCCAGGGCGTCACCGATCCAGGCCGTCTTGGTGAGATTACGGGGCAGGGCGGCACGCGCCTCCTCTAAGGAGTGGGCCACGACGACATCGAACTGCTCTGTCCACCCTCCTTTCGGCAGCTCAGCGGGCTGGTACCAAAAGTCGGTTGCAGCATGGAACAGAAGCCGGGGGCGGCGGCCGGGCTGAAAATGCACCAAAGAGCCCGACGCCTCCGCTAAGGGGACCCACCACTTGAACGGCGGGTGGGCCTTGAAGGGGTAGTGCTGGTCATCTTGGAAGAGTCCGAGGGGTTCGCCCGATTGCAGGATGATCCCGTCAAAACCGCTGCGGGACAGTGCCTCGCTGGTCCGTCGGATCACCTCGGCGAGGTGGGCGGCATGGAGCGGGGTCAGGTCGTTTTGGAGCATGGGATCCTCAAGAAGACGGCTTTGCCCGGTCTTGGCGGGGGGCGGTTTCGGATTGTACGGCTCCAGACGGTCCTGAAGCAGGTGGTCCCGGCTACCCACCGGGCGAGGGGAAGGTCATTCCCACACCTGTAAAAAGCCTATACAATTCCCGCGCGATTTCGGTCGCCAGACAAACTAGCTAGGTTGTTTGTTTAACATCTGTCTCTTACTTTTTGGGGTAATTTCAAAATGAAGACGAAGCTCGCTCTTAGCGCCCTTCTGGCCGCGTTCGCTCTGACCGCTTGCGGTGGCAAGCCTGCTGAGGCTCCGGCCGAAGCTCCGGCTGCCGAGGCTCCGGCTGAGGCCGCCCCTGAGGCTGCTCCGGCTGACGCCGCTGCTCCTGCCGAGGCTGCTCCGGCTGACGCCGCTGCTGCTCCGGCCGAGGCCGCTCCGGCCGCTCAGTAATTTCCGTCAAGGAAATCACTGATCGGGAGCGTTAAGCTCCCAAACGAACCCGGGATGATGGCTCGCCATCTCCCGGGTTCTTTTTTTGTATCGTGCCTTGCTTTCATGCCTGTCGTACTTCGTGACGTCCGTCATTCCGCTCGCGGGCGCGACTGGTTCGCGCACGCTCAAACGCTTTGGCTTTCCGAGATGGGCGCGTCTGCTGACGATCTCGCGTCGGTCGTCTCTCGCGCCGCGGCGTTGTTGAGTGAATCGGATCGAGAGATTCTCTCGATCGAGCGGGATGATCAGTCTGTCGGATTCGTAGTGCTGCAACGTCAGGTGACTCGAGAATCCACGTCTCTTTATCTGCTTCTCGAGTTCTACGTCATCCCCGAGTACCGAGCGCTGGGCGTTGGTGCGGCCGCAGCGCGTCTGTTGTTCGATCGATTCGAGGGCCGCTGGGAGGTTCGCTCGCTTTCGAGCGACGCGCGTGCCATCGCATTTTGGAGACGAGTGACGAGTCGATACGCGCCGGGTGCTGTCGATGAGCGTCGAGAACGAGGTGAAGTCGTTCAGCGTTTTTTGAGTAAAGGGGCGAGATAGCGCCCGGTATGTGAGGCGGCGATGCGCGCGACCTCTTCAGGCGTGCCGATCGCGATGATCTCACCGCCCGCTGATCCACCCTCCGGACCGAGATCGATCAGCCAGTCCGCGGTCTTGATGACATCAAGATTGTGCTCGATGACGACGACGGTGTTCCCTTCGTCGCGCAATCGTTGCAGCACCCCGAGCAGTTGGGCAACGTCGTGGAAATGCAGACCCGTCGTCGGCTCGTCCAGCACGTATAACGTGCGACCCGTTGCGCGCTTGGCGAGTTCTCGCGCGAGCTTCACGCGCTGCGCCTCGCCGCCGGAGAGCGTGGTCGCGTTCTGACCGAGTCGCAAATAGCCCAAGCCCACATCGAGTAGCGTTTGTAACTTGGGCTGTACAGCTGGAATATTTTGAAAGAATCGACCCGCGTCCTCGATGGTCATCTCCAACACATCTTGGATACTTTTACCGCGATAAAGAATTTCCAACGTCTCGCGGTTGTAGCGTTTGCCGCGACAGACATCACAGGGCACGTACACATCCGGCAGGAAGTGCATTTCAACGCGCATTACGCCATCGCCCTGACAGGCCTCGCAGCGCCCCCCTTTGACATTGAAGCTGAAGCGACCCGCGTCGTAACCACGGCTGCGCGCTTCCGGCACTTGCGCGAACAGCTCGCGCAGACCCGTGAAGACGCCGGTGTAGGTTGCCGGGTTGGAGCGAGGCGTGCGACCGAGCGGACTTTGGTCGATGTCGATCACCCGATCGATATGTTCGAGCCCCTGTAAGGCTCGGCAGGGCGCCGCATCGTTCGGTCCGCCCCCGAGTTCGGCGATTGCACGGCGTAACAATGTGTCATTGATGAGTGTGCTTTTTCCGGAGCCTGAGACGCCGGTGACGCAAGTGAGTAGTCCGATCGGAATCTCCACGTCGAGATTCTTGAGGTTATTACCCGATGCGCCGAGCAGACGTAACACGCGCGACGACTGCCTGGGCGTCCGCATGGGCGGGACGGCAATGGTCAGCTTGCCCGACAAATAGCGGCCCGTCAGCGAGTCGGGGCTGCCGCGAACATCGGACGGCGTACCCTGCGCGACGATCATCCCACCGTGTACACCCGCGCCCGGCCCCAGGTCGATCACGTGATCCGCGGATAGGATGGCTTCTTCATCGTGTTCGACCACGATGACGGTGTTACCGAGATCGCGCAGACGATGTAGCGTCGCCAGAAGACGGGAATTGTCACGCTGATGCAAACCGATCGACGGTTCATCGAGGATGTACATCACGCCCGTGAGGCCTGAGCCGATCTGACTCGCAAGCCTGATTCGCTGTGCTTCGCCCCCCGAGAGCGAGTCCGCGCCGCGATCGAGCGTGAGATAGCCGAGGCCTACATCGACCAGAAAGCGCAATCGATCGAGTACTTCTCGAGCGACTTTCCCGGCGACCTCGCCGCGCCAGCCTGGAAGCTCCATCGTTTCAAAGAATCTCGCAGCGTCGTCGACCGGAAACCGAGCGATCTCGGGAAGTGACCGTCCCGCGACGAAGACATGGCGCGCCGTCTTGTTGAGGCGGCAGCCGCTGCAGTCTGGGCAGGGTCTCCATCCCTGATAGCGAGAGAGTTCTTCGCGTACCGCAGGCGAGTCTGTTTCCCGATAGCGCCTCTCTATGTTTCGCAGCATCCCCTCGAATGGATGTCTTCGCTTCGTGAGTCGACCTTTTGCAAGGGGATAAAGAAATTCGATTTCTTCTTCGCCGCTGCCGTACAGCAAGATGTTTCGGACTTTCTCCGGTAGTTCTTGCCATGGCTCTTCGATATCGAAACCGTAGTGCTGTGCGAGGGTGCTGATGAGCTGAAGATAGTGGGCGTTATGCCGATCCCAGCCGCGCACCGCACCGCCCGCGAGCGACAGATGCGGAAACGCGACGACACGCGCGGGATCAAAGAATTCTTGCTGCCCGAGTCCGTCACAGGATTTGCAGGCACCTGCAGGGCTATTGAAGCTGAACATCTTCGGTTCGAGCAGCGGTACGCCATAGCCGCATTTCGAGCAGGCATGGCGGTTCGAGAACAGCAGACTCGTCGCGGAACTGGCTTTCGCATCCACGGAGACATCCATGGGCTCGACGCGCACGGTGCCCTCGGAGAGTCGCAGCGCAGTCTCGAAGGATTCAGCGAGGCGTTGAGTGGCGTCAGGCCTGACGCGCAGTCGATCGACCACGGCCTCGATGTCGTGCTTGCGTCGCGGATCGAGTTTGGGAGCTTGCTCGAGTTCGACGACCGAACCATTGATCCGTGCGCGCACGAAGCCTTGCGATTGAAGATCACGTAACACCGTCTCGTGATCTCCCTTGCGTTGCTGCACGAGCGGCGCCAACACGAGAACCGCGGTGCCTTCGCCAAGACGCATCACCTGATCAACCATCTGGCTGACCGTCTGCGCTTCGAGTGCAATGTCGTGATCGGGGCAGCGTGGGAGTCCCGCGCGAGCGAACAACAACCTCAGGTAATCGTAAATTTCGGTGACCGTACCGACGGTCGATCGCGGGTTGTGAGAGGCTGCTTTCTGCTCGATGGCGATGGCCGGAGACAGGCCCTCAATGTGATCGACGTCGGGCTTGTCCATCATGGACAAGAACTGACGGGCGTAGGCCGACAGCGATTCGACATACCGCCGCTGGCCCTCGGCATACAGCGTGTCGAAAGCGAGAGACGACTTGCCCGACCCCGACAGCCCCGTCACCACGACCAACCGGTCCCGAGGGATGTCGAGATCGAGGTTGCGCAGATTGTGGGTGCGGGCGCCGCGTATCCGAATCGGTTGCATGGGCGGGCATTAATCAAGAAAAACAGCCGGTTAGTGTAACCCTGAGGGGGGCCCTCGAAAGGGGTTTCTAGGCCGGTCCGGGCGATTTTCGCGATGCAGTGGGGGCGGGGGGCGATTAGAATGAGCGCTCGTTTTCACCGCCCTTCGACCTCCCGCCCGCCCATCGCCCCGAAACACTTGGGGTCCTGGGAGTGTGCCGGTCCGAGGGGCCCGCTCAACGGAAGGGTTCAACATGGCGCGTGGCATCAACAAAGTCATCATCGTCGGCAACCTCGGGCAAGACCCGGACACCAAGGCCATGCCCTCGGGTATGACGGTCTGCAACCTCCGCATCGCCACCTCCGAGAGCTGGAAAGACAAACAGTCCGGCGAAATGAAAGAGCAGACCGAGTGGCACAGCGTCGCCATGTTCGGCCGTCTCGCCGAAATCGCCGGCGAATACCTGCGCAAGGGTTCGCAGGTCTACATCGAAGGCCGCCTTCGCACCCGCAAGTGGCAAGACAAAAACGGTAACGATCGCTACACCACCGAAATCGTCGCCAACGAAATGCAGATGCTCGGCGGCGGTCGCGGCATGGGTGGCGAGGGTCGTGCCTCCGGTGGTCGTGCATCGGGTGGCGAGTCCGATGGCGAGCCCGTTCGCAGCAGCACCGAAAAAGACGACTTCGACGACGATATTCCTTTCTGAGCCCCTCGCTCCGACCTCTGAACGCCTGACTCATGGACGATTCCAGACCTCCGACCGCGCGGTACTACATCAAGACCTACGGTTGTCAGATGAACGAGTACGACTCTGCCCGAATGGGCGACGTACTCGCAGCCAGTTCAGGCATGCAAGCTACGGATAACCCGGCAGAGGCCGACGTCCTGCTCGTCAACACCTGCTCAGTTCGCGAGAAAGCCGAGTCCAAAGTTTTTTCTTTGCTCGGCGAGTGGAAGCAAATCAAAGATTTGCGTCCGAACGTCATCATTGGCGTCGGAGGGTGTGTCGCAAGCCAAGAGGGAGATCAACTCGTCAAGGCGGCGCCTCAAGTCGATCTCGTCTTCGGTCCACAAACCGTGCATCGTTTACCGCAGATGATCTCCGAGCTGCGCCAGCAGGGGCGCGCGGTGGTCGATGTGAGCTTCCCTGAGATCGAAAAATTCGATCACCTTCCCGCGCCACGCGCGGAGGGTCCCACCGCTTTCGTTTCGATCATGGAAGGTTGCAGCAAGTACTGCAGCTTTTGTGTCGTACCGTACACGCGAGGCGACGAAATCAGTCGTCCGCTCGATTCCGTCATCGAAGAAGTCGCCAAGCTCGCAGCGCAAGGCGTTCGCGAAATCACGTTGCTGGGTCAAAACGTGAACGCGTATCGAGGGGCCATGTCCGACGGCGCGCTCGTCGATCTTGCGACCTTGCTTCATCACGTGGCGGCCATCGAGGGTGTCGAGCGCATCCGCTTCACCACGTCGCACCCGCTCGAGTTCGACGATAGTCTCATCGAGGCGTATGCCAGCATCCCTAAACTCGCCAATCATCTGCATCTCCCAGTGCAGTCGGGCTCCGATCGCGTCCTCGCCCTCATGAAGCGCGGGTATACGGCGCTCGAGTTCAAGGCAAGTATCCGTAAACTCCGTGAAGTGAGACCGACCATCTCCGTGACCTCCGACTTCATCGTCGGATTTCCGGGTGAGACTGATCGCGATTTCGAAGCCACGATGGCCCTCGTGCGCGATCTCAACATCGATCAATCCTTCAGCTTTCTCTACAGCCGTCGACCCGGGACGCCTGCTGCCTCGCTCCCCGACGATGTGCTGCACGAAGAAAAACAGGCGCGTCTCATGCGGCTGCAGGCGCTCCTCGAAGAGAATGCTCGTGCGCGCAGCGCATCGCTCGTCGGCTCAGTGCAGCGGCTGCTCATCGAGCGCCCCTCGCGTAAAGACGAGTCAGAACTTGCGGGCCGCACTGAAGACAATCGTTGGGTCAACTTTCCGGGGCCTTCCCGTCTCATCGGTTGTTTCGCCGATGTCGAGATCACCGAGGCACGGCCTCACTCGCTGCGCGGACGACTCGTTGCGGCCGAGCGCGCCCATGGCTGACTCTCCTTCCATCGGACTGCGCGAGTTCACGCTCGAGCCTCCCGATAACGAGCGACTCGCCAACCTCTGCGGCCCGCTCGACGAAAACCTGCGGCTCATCGAATCGCGACTCGGTGTCGAGGTGCGTCGTCGTGGCAGTGCATTCCGCATTCAAGGCGACAAAGCAACAGCCGCCGAGTCGTTACTGCGCGAGCTGTTCAGATTGAGTCGTACCGAGGACGTGACGCCTGAGACCGTCCATCTAGCACTTCGCGATCACGATGTGGTGCCTGCGCCAGGAAGTGTCCGTGGCGAGGCAGGTCATGCGTCAGGAGTCGCCGACGCCTCGAGCGCCGACGATCTTGACGATGCCGAGATGGGACTGCGTACCTTGCGAGGCACCATCCGAGCTCGGGGTCCCAATCAGCGTGAGTATCTGCGACGTATTCGCCGTAACGATCTCACCTTCGGAGTGGGCCCAGCGGGCACCGGAAAAACCTATCTCGCCGTCGCGTGTGCCGTTGAGGCGATGCAGTCTGACCGAGTGCGGCGTATCGTCCTCGTCCGTCCTGCCGTGGAAGCGGGCGAGCGTCTCGGTTTCTTGCCGGGCGATCTCACCCAGAAGGTCGATCCTTATCTTCGCCCGATGTACGACGCCCTCTACGAAATGATGGGCTTTGATCGAGTCGCCAAACTCATCGAGCGTAATATCATCGAAGTGGCGCCGCTTGCGTTCATGCGCGGTCGGTCTCTCAACGACTCGTTCATCATTCTCGATGAGGCGCAGAACACCACCGTCGAGCAAATGAAGATGTTCCTCACTCGCATCGGATTCGGCTCTCGCGCCGTCGTGACGGGTGATGTGACACAAACCGACCTACCCGCAGGCAAACTCTCGGGCCTGCGCCATGTGCTCGAAGTACTACGGTCTGTGCAGGGGGTCGGCTTCCAGTTCTTCGAGGCGCGTGACGTCGTACGCCATCCGCTGGTGCAGCGTATCGTGCAGGCTTACGAGGCGCGCGAGGGAGACGGATCATGAGTCGCTCGAGTACCGAGTTGCTCGTCGAGGTTCGCAGTAATGTCCGTCGCGGCGTGCCGTCGAATCTCCGAATCTCGAGGTGGGCGCGCGCTGCGGCGGGTGCGAAAGGTCGGAACGCGGAGCTTGCGCTGCGTATCGTGGGTGCGGCCGAGGGCCGTCGTCTCAACCTACTTTGGCGCGGGCGCGATTATCCGACCAACGTGCTGTCGTTTCCAGCGCCCTCAGGTACTCGAGGAGGGCGGGCGTCTCGAGCGCTTGGCGACATCGTAATTTGTGCGCCGATCGTCGTGCGCGAGGCGCGTCAACAGGACAAACGTCTCGATCATCATTGGGCACATCTCGTTGTCCATGGTGTCCTGCACTTGCTGGGGCACGATCACGACAATGAACGCGAAGGGGAGCGCATGGAGCGCCGTGAGCGTCGTGTGCTGGCTGAGTTCGGCGTCCCCGATCCGTACCGAATTTCTTCCTCCATCTCGGAGTCTCGATGACTAATCCGCGTTACAGTTCGATGAGCTGGATGCGCAAGTTGGGTCGCGCCTTGTCCGGTGAGGCTGAAGATCGCGACGATCTAGTGCAGCTCATGCGGCAGGCGCTGTCTCGCGGCCTGATCGATGCAGACGCCTTGCAAATGCTCGAGGGCGTGCTCACGGTGTCCGACCTTCAAGTCCGCGACATCATGGTGCCGCGAGCGCAGATGGTCGCGGTTCACCGCGACGACTCGCCCGATAAGCTCTTGCCGGTCATCGCCGAGTCGGGGCACTCGCGTTTCCCAGTCATCGATGACGATCGAGACGATGTCGTCGGCATTTTGCTCGCCAAAGATGTTCTTCGTCTCTCTGCGATCGACCGCGAGACCGAGTTCGACATTCGCGAGTGCATGCGACCGGCGGTGGTGGTGCCCGAATCGAAACGCGTCAATGTGCTACTCAAAGAATTTCGTCGAAACCGAAACCATATGGCGATCGTCGTCGATGAGTATGGCGGTGTATCGGGTCTCGTGACCATCGAAGATGCGCTTGAGGAGATCGTGGGCGAGATCGATGACGAGTTCGATGTCGAGGATGATCAATACATCCGCAAAGAGTCCGAGCGCCAGTTCGTCGTGCGAGGCGGTACCCCGATCGCAGATTTCAACGAGTATTTCGGTACGACTCTCTCCGAGGAGGAGTTCGACACAGTGGCCGGTCTCGTTATGAAGCAGTTCGGGCGACTGCCACGGCGGAGCGAGACGATCATCATCAGCGATATCGAGTTTAGAGTCCTGCGCGCCGATCGTCGACGTGTCGACGCCTTCAAAGTCGTTCCGCCTGTCGACATTACGCCCATCGAAGAGCGGGGAGGCGGAGACTGAGCGACGCGACCGCCGTTCCCGAAACGCAGGATGTGGGTCCCGTGAATTCGCGTCCGACCGCTTGGCGGAACTCTGTTCTGGCGCTCGTAGTCGGTGCCGCGCTCTCGTTGGCGTTCGCACCTTTCGGATTTTGGCCCATCGCCATTCTCGCGCCGGCTGTGCTGTTTTGGTTGTGGGATGGCGTGTCTCCGCGACGTGCAGCCTCACTGGGTTTTGCCTTTGGTAGCGGCACGTTTGCTGCAGGCACCTATTGGCTCTACATCAGTATCAACGGCTTCGGTAAAGCGCCGGCGTGGCTCGCCCTTGCCTTGATGGTGGCGCTCGTGGCGCTGATGGCGCTCTACCCCGCATTGCTTGGCTATCTCGCCAACAGGTTCATGCCGAGTCGCGGAGCGGTGCGCTGGCTTGTCGGACTTCCGGCGGGGTGGACACTGCTCGAGTGGGTCCGTGGTTGGTTTTTGTCCGGTTTCGGTTGGCTCTCTCTCGGCTATTCGCAGACCGATTCCTGGCTCGCAGGGTGGGCGCCCGTCGGGGGCATCTATACGCTCTCTGGGTGGCTCGCGTTGATGGCCGGCGCGCTGGCGATGTGGCGTGTCGAGGGAACTCGCGCACTGCGGGTGGTTTTACCGGTCGTTGTCTTGCCATGGATCGCGGGCTTTTTGTTGATGCGCATCGAGTGGACTCAGGCGACGGGCGGTCCTGTAGATATTGCGATCGTGCAGGGCGCTATTCCGCAAGATCAAAAATGGCTTGCCGAAAATCGAGACGAAAGTCTTCGTCGATATCGTGATCTGACATTCTCCGCATTCGGCACGCCGCTCATTGTTTGGCCGGAGGCGGCGGCACCGGATCTGGCCAACAATCTGGTTCCGTACATCAATGATTTGGCGGATGCGGCACGTCAACGAAATTCAAGTTTGTTGCTGGGCCTCATTCGTGCGGAACCGGGAGAGCTCAACGATAAGGGGGAGCCGCGAGTCGACTACTTCAACTCGATTCTCTCTCTCGGCGACGATTTCGCGTGGTACGACAAGCATCACCTCGTGCCGTTTGGGGAATTCTTTCCCGTTCCCGAAGCAGTACGGCGTTGGATGCGTCTGATGAATCTTCCGTACTCCGATTTCTCCCGTGGCGCTGCGCATCAGCCGCCGCTGCAGATCGCGGGGCTCTCGCTGTCAGCCAGCATCTGCTACGAAGATGCGTATGCGAGTTCGCAAATCGTCTCGGCTCGCGAGTCGACAGCGCTCGTCAACGTGACGAACGATGCATGGTTCGGTCGCTCAACGGCCCGACATCAACATCTTCAGATCTCGCGTATACGTGCGATCGAGGCGCAACGCTTTCTTATTCGCGCAGCGAACGATGGCATTTCCGCCGTGATCGGTCCGCGCGGCGAGTTTGTGGCACGCGCGGCAGATTTTGAGGCGGTCGTATTGCGCGCGTCGATTACGCCCCGTAGCGGTGTGCCGCCTTATCTGCGATTCGGGAATCAACCCATCCTGTTTCTCGTCATCGTCGGATTGCTGGCTGCGCTGTGGATGGGGCGCCGCCGCCTCGTCAATCGCTGAACTTTCATCGCCCGTGAGAGTCTAGGAGTTTCGTGTCCATGCACTGGGTTCTAACTATGTCCCGACGTCCCTTCGTGCGCCGTACGCTCGCGGCTGCATTCGCCTTACTCGTCTTTACGGCCTGCCAGCCGAACAATTCCAACGCCGAAAGCGCCGCGTTGGCCACGCTCGCTCAGGCGCCTGCTGCAGGCGCCGCGGTAGCCCCTGCGCCAGGCGTCGTGTTGCCCGACTTCGCGTCGCTCGTGCAACAGCAGGGGCCTGCAGTCGTCAATATTTCGACGAAGGGTAAGCGCATGCGTGCCGGTGTACCCGGTATGTCGCCAGACGATCCATTCTTCGAATTCTTCCGACGCTTTGGTGTGCCGGGGGCGCCGGGTGGTCGAGGGGGCGCGCCTGGCGAGGGCGATGATGAAGGCACGCGGCGTCCGGGCGGCGAGGGTTCGGGCTTCATCGTCAGCAACGACGGATACATCCTCACCAATGCGCACGTCGTAGACGAAGCCGAAGAAGTGACGGTGCGTCTCACCGATCGACGCGAGTTCACGGCGCGTATCGTTGGGCTCGATAAACCCACCGATGTCGCCGTACTCAAGATCGAAGCCAAAGATCTTCCCGTCGTGCGCATTGGCAATCCGGCCAAACTACGTCCGGGCGAATGGGTGTTAGCGATCGGTTCGCCGTTTGGCTTCGATAATTCCGCGACCGCTGGCATCGTGAGTGCGACCGCGCGAGGGTTGCCGGGCGGCGACTCGAACTACGTCAACTTCATCCAGACCGATGTGGCCGTGAATCCCGGCAATTCGGGGGGTCCGCTATTCAATCTCGCGGGTGAGGTCGTCGGTATCAATTCTCAAATCTATAGCCGCTCGGGTGGCTACATGGGAATTTCTTTTGCCATTCCCATCGACGTCGCCGTGAGTGTGCGTGATCAACTCATCGCCAAGGGTCGCGTCAGCCGCGGCAAGATCGGTGTCTCGATCCAGCAGGTCGATGCCACGCTTGCCGAAAGCTTCGGGCTCGATCGACCGCGTGGTGCGCTCGTGGGTGGCGTCGAAGAAGACGGCCCGGCCAGCAAGGCAGGCCTGCGTCAGGGCGACATCATCTTGTCGGCCAACGGTCGTGCGATCGAACGCTCCGAAGAGTTACCGACGATCATCGGCGCGATCCGTCCGGGTACCGAGGTCACACTCGAAGTCTGGCGTGACCGAGCGAAGCGTTCGATCAAAGTACGCGTCGCCGAACTCGAGCCCCCAGGCCCGACGGTTGCGGATACCGGCAAGCCTGAGCAGACGAGCTCCGCCGATCGACTGGGTCTCGTGGTTCGCGATGTGAGCCCCGAGGAGCGCAGTCGGGGAGGCTCGCGTGATCCGTCCCAGGATCAGCGCGGCGCGCGTGCCCCGCTGCCGGAGGGCGTGCTCGTGGTCCGGGCGCAAGGCGCAGCCCGCGATGCGGGCGTTCAGCGCGGCGACTTCGTCCTCAATGTAAATGGGCGTCCCGTGAAGACGGTCAAAGAGTTCCGTGAGGCCGTCGAGAAGGGCGGCAAGGCGGTGGCTTTGCTCGTGCAGCGCGGCAACTCCCAAATCTTCATCCCCGTTCGCGGGGAGTAAGTTCCCGGGCCTGACGCCGACTCCTCAGGCTTCCGTCCCGATCGCCCCAGCGCTGCAGCGCTGGGCGCGGTCGTGTACCATCGCCGCTCGCCGAATACGGCGGTTTCTCCCGATCAATCTGGCTACGGGCTTCCACATGGACGAGCGTTACGAGCCGGCCGCCGTCGAGCGGTCTGCGCAGCAATACTGGAACGAGGCGCGCAGTTTTGCCGCCACCGAAGATCCGTCCAAAGGAAAGTTCTACGGTCTATGCATGTTCCCGTACCCGTCGGGTCGGTTGCACATGGGCCACGTTCGCAACTATGCGATCGGCGACGTGTTGTCGCGCTTCGCGCGCATGCAGGGGCGTAATGTGCTTCAGCCCATGGGCTGGGACGCTTTCGGTTTGCCGGCAGAGAACGCTGCGATGGCCAACGGCGTTGCGCCAGCTAAATGGACGCGGGATAACATCGCGTATATGAAGAAGCAGTTGCAGGCGCTCGGCTTCGCCCTCGATTGGGAGCGCGAAGTGGCGACCTGCGACCCTTCGTACTACCGATGGAATCAGTGGCTCTTCTTGCGAATGCGCGAGAAGGGTATCGCGTACAAGAAAACAGGCGTGGTGAATTGGGATCCGGTTGATCAGACCGTACTCGCCAACGAGCAGGTCATCGACGGCCGCGGTTGGCGTACGGGCGCGCTCGTGGAGAAGCGCGAGATCCCCATGTACTACCTCAACATCACCGCCTACGCGGACGAGCTTCTGGGCGATTTGTCGACTCTCGGGGGTTGGCCCGAACGAGTCAAGGTCATGCAGGCGAACTGGATTGGTCGCAGCGAAGGCGCGGAGATTTCGTTCCCGCTGGCGGACGACGCGCGTTCGGCGCTGCGTACAGCGGGACAAGAGCTCAATGCGCTCAAAGTATTCACGACGCGTGCAGATACTCTTTATGGCGTGACCTTCATGGCGATTGCCGCAGAACATCTGCTTGCGCTCGCGGCTGGTGCTCGCAACCCTGAACTGCAGCAGTTCATCGATGAATGTCGTCGCGGAAGCACCATGGAAGCTGATGTCGCCACCATGGAGAAAAAAGGCCGTCGCACCGGGCTACATGTGTTGCATCCCTTCACCGGCAAGCCGGTCGAAGTATGGGTCGCCAACTATGTGCTCATGGGCTATGGCGAGGGCGCCGTGATGGGCGTCCCCGCCCACGATGAGCGTGACTTCGAATTCGCCTCAAAGAATGGCCTCGACATCGTCACGGTGGTACGCCCACACGACGGGTCATGGCAAAAGGTCGAAGCGCCGTGGCAGGCGTCTTACGGCGAATATGGCGTAACCGTCGACTCTGGCGAGTTCTCCGGACTCGAATCGAAGGCCGCCGTCACGGCGATCGCTGCCGCCCTCGAGAAAAAAGGCCTCGGTCGTAAGCGCGTGCAATTTCGCTTGCGCGATTGGGGCATTTCTCGCCAGCGTTATTGGGGCTGCCCGATCCCGCTCATTCATTGTGAGCACTGCGGCGAAGTACCGGTGCCCGAAGAGCAGTTGCCCGTGGTGCTGCCCGAGGATCTCATTCCGGATGGCAGCGGCAATCCGCTCGGCAAGACGCCGTCGTTTTGGAAGGTGAATTGCCCCGCATGCGGCCAGCCGGCGCGTCGCGAGACCGACACCATGGACACCTTCGTCGACTCGTCTTGGTACTTCCTGCGCTACGCATCGGCCGACAACGACAAGGCGATGGTCGATGAGCGAGTCAAATATTGGCTGCCGGTCGATCAATACATCGGTGGCATCGAGCACGCCATTTTGCATCTGCTCTACTCGCGATTCTGGACCAAGGTCATGCGTGATCTCGGTCTCGTGACGTTGGGCGAGCCGTTTGCGAATCTGCTCACGCAGGGCATGGTGCTGAACCACATCTACTCTCATCAGCCTGCAGAAGGTCGCCGCGCCTATTTCAACCCGCTCGATATCGACGAAGAAGAGCAGGATGGAATCAAACACTGGTATGTGACCCGTGCCGATGGATCTCGTCTCGAGGTGAACTACGACGGTCTCGGTACGATGTCGAAGTCGAAGAACAATGGCGTTGACCCGCAAAGTCTTGTCGAGAAGTACGGGGCCGATACGGCGCGCTTGTTCATGATGTTTGCGGCACCCCCCGAGCAGACGCTCGAATGGTCGGACGAAGGGGTGCAGGGCGCGTTCCGATTCATTCGTCGACTGTGGACGGCGGTTTACCAGCACGTCAGCGGTGGTGGTGCGGCGCCGGTCGACAAAGCCGCTTTGAATGCCGCGCAAAAGGATCTTCGTCGCGCGGCGCATCAAGCGCTCGTCAAAGTGACGGACGATATCGGACGTCGACGTACGTTCAACACTGCCATCGCCGCGGTGATGGAACTGCTGAATGCGGTCTCACGATTCGACGATCGCAGTCCACAGGGACGCGCGGTCGTACAGGAAGCGCTCGAGTTTGCCGTCATCGGACTCTCACCGATCGTCCCGCACGTCTGTCATGAGCTCTGGAAGGCGCTCGGACATCGTGAGGCGATCATCGACGTATCGTGGCCTGCTGCGGATCCTGAAGCCCTCAGCCAGGATTCGCTCACGCTCGTTGTGCAAGTCAACGGCAAACTGCGCGGACAGATTACGGTGGCCGTCGATGCCGATGAGACCACGATCCGATCCGCAGCGCTGGCGGATGAGATCGTAAAGCGGTTCATCGGCGATGCGACGCCTAAGAAAATCGTGATCGTCCCTCGAAAGCTCGTCAACGTGGTGGTGTGATGCGATCCCCGATATTCGTTCTTGCGGCCTTGATGTCACTCGTCGCGGGTTGCGGATTTCACCTTCAGGGGACGTTACCCATTGCAGGCGGATTGCAGCGAATCACGCTACAGGTGACGGACGGTCAGAGCGATTTCGTGAATGCCATGCAACGTCACCTCCGTCATGCAGGGGTCGACGTCAATCCGGACAGCGAGACGGTGCTTGTGATCGAGCGCGACGAGTTACTCGAGCGCGTGGCATCGGTATCGGCGCGCAATCTGCCGCGGGAATACGAGTTGACCTACGCCGTTCGGTTCACGGTGAGGGCGCGTGGCGAGGTTCGAATCTCAAGCGAAGAAGTTCTCGTCACTCGCGACTTCAGTTTCGATGAAAGACTTGCGCTCGCCAAGGAACGAGAGCGCGAGCAACTGCGCGAGACGTTGGCCGAGGAAGCGGCGGGTATCGTGTTGCAACGGCTGTCGAGCTTGCGCTGAGCGCGCAGCAGCGTCTGTGAGAGCGATCGACGCCTCGTTGCATGCCGCACTCGTGGCGCTGCTGAAGCCTTACAAGCTCGTGATCGAGCTCATCGAAGAGGGCGCCACGATCCCTGGGTCGTATTGGGGCGAGCGCGAGGCCGGCCTCATCGGATCCACGCTGTTCATTCGTCCCGATACGCCGCTGCACTCGGCGTTACACGAGGCCGCGCATTTCGTCTGTATGGATGAAGCGCGACGCACGGGCCTCGATCGTGATGCCGGCGGCGATGTATCCGAAGAGAACGCCGTCTGCTATCTGCAGATTCTTTGGGGCGATTGTCTACCCGGCGTCGGGGCCGACACCATCATGACTGACATGGACGAATGGGGCTATACGTTCAGGTTGGGATCTGCGGCGCGCTGGTTCCGCGAAGATGCAGACGATGCACGCCAATGGTTGCAGACCCGTGGTCTGCTCGACCAACGCGGCGCGTTACGGTTCGGTCAGCGCGTGGCGTAGCGGTCGGTGGCCGCAACGAGCTCGCTCAAGATGCCGGGCTCGAACGCTGAGTGACCGGCATCGGCGACGATGCGCAGGTCGGCTTCGGGCCACGCTCGGTGGAGGTCCCAGGCACTTTTCATGGGACAAACCACGTCGTACCGACCCTGCACGATCGTGCAGGGCAGATGCCGGATCTTCGGGACGTCATCGAGTAACTGTGACGGGGTGCGCAGGAACCCGCCATGGATGAAATAGTGACACTCGATGCGGGCGAAGGCATCGGCCACTTCGTCCTCTGCGAACTTGGCGACGTAGTCGGGGTTGAGCCGCAGGAAACTCGTGGCGCCCTCCCAAACAGACCACGCGCGTGCAGCCTCGCGACGAACCCCGGGGTCCTCGCTCGTCAAGCGACGATAGTAGGCCTGCATCATTTCGCCCCGCTCGGCGGGCGGAATCGGTTTGACGAATTCTTCGTAGAGGTCGGGGTAGAGCGCGCCGGTGCCGTCCGATGTTTCATAGAACCAGCGAAACTCCCACGGCCGAACCAGGAAGATGCCGCGCAGCACGAGTTCGGTGACGCGCTCGGGATGACGCTGAGCGTAGGCGAGCGCGAGGGTCGAGCCCCATGAGCCGCCGAATACCTGCCAGCTGTTGATACCGAGATGTTCTCTTAGTCGCTCGATATCGGAGACGAGATGCCAGGTGGTGTTGTCGACGAGGCTCGCATAGGGCCGACTCTTGCCGCAGCCGCGTTGATCAAAGAGCACGATGCGATAGCGAGCCGGATCAAAGAAACGTCGCATGCGGGCATCGGTGCCGCCGCCGGGGCCACCGTGCAAGAAGACGACGGGCTTACCCGTCGGGTTGCCGCTTTCTTCCCAGTAGATCTCGTGCGGGTCGGATACGCGCAGCCAGCCGCTGCGATAGGTATCGATGGCGGGGTAGAGTTCGCGAAGCATGGAGACTCTTTCTGGTGAGTGCTGCGTGAGAGAGCGTGAAGCGGATATCGGTGCGACTGATTAAGTGCGGCTGATCATGGGGCCAAGTGGCGTGCCGCCGACCAAATGAACGTGGAGGTGATAGACCTCCTGGCCGCCATCGCCGTTGCAGTTGATGATCAGGCGATAACCGCTTTCGGCGATGCCCTCTCGTTTGGCGAGATCACGAGCCACCGTGAACATATGACCGATCAAGGCTTCATCGCTGTCGGCGATATCGTTTGCCGTAGGAATGGGTTTGTTCGGTACGACCAGAATGTGAACCGGCGCTCGCGGATGAATATCGCGGAATGCCGTGACTCGATCGTCTTGATGGACGATGTCGCCCGGAATTTGTTTCGCGATGATTTTTTCGAAGAGCGTGGGCATGGCGTCAGTATTTATAGACCTCGACCTTCGAGCCGTCGAGCTGATAAGCCGACGCACCGAGGCGAGTGGTCTTGTTGGTCGTTTTCATGCGGCCGGTGATCCAGTACGCCTCGTAGATCGAGTCGAGTGCCACGCCCTTGCTCATACGCACATAGACAAGCTGGTTGGGCGGCGGAGGCGGCACGTGGATACAGGCGCCGAAGTAAGGGACGAGAAAGAACTCGGAGACGAGCCCGTCTTTGCCGATATCGAGCGGCACGATGAACCCCGGTATTTTGATGTTCGTGCCGTCGAGCGCCTTGTTGACGGAGAAATCCATCACCTGTTGGGCCGCCAGACTGCCCTCGCCGAGATAATCGTGGACCGCAGGGGGCGGCCCTGCGGCGAAACGTGAACGGGCATCTGGAGGCAGAAGCTCATCCCAATCGATTTCTCGCGCGACGCCGGCCGGAGTCGCCGGCTTCTTGGCTCGTTCAGGGACAGCGGTGCCCACGGCGGGCGGGGTGATGCCCTGCGCTTCGCCGTGGCTGCCGAGCAGCAGAGCCGATACAAGAAGGGTCAGAACAATCTTTGACTGGGTCATGTGAGCCTTGGAGGGGTCGTTTTACACGCGGATGGTCAACCCATCGCTCAGGGTATTTCGATAGGCGCGCCACGCGGGCAACGCACCCATCAGCAATCCCGCACCGATGATGATACCGAGGATGGCCAAATCGTAGCCCGTCAGACCGCCCGGATCGAGAAAGATTCCGAACCGCCTCTCGAGTAGAGGCTTGGCCGCGAAGATCAGTCCATAACAGACCCCGACGCCCGCGGCGACGCCGGCCGTCGCGAGCATGCCGGCCTCAGCGATGAGTAAGGTGAACACGTGTCGGGGTCTTGCGCCCACCGATCGCAGGATGGCCATTTCGCGTCGTCGTTCGTTGAGACTCGTGAGGATCGCCGTGAGCATGCCGAGGAGACCGGCCAGTACGACGAAGGCGGCGACGATCATGAGGGCGGTATCGGCGATCCCAACGAGGTTCCAGAGTTGGCTGAGCGCCACGCCCGGGATGATGGCGAGCAGGGGCTCTTGCCGATACTCATTGATGGCCCGTTGCATGGTGAAGGTCATCACCTTGCTCTCCATGCCCACCATGAACGCGGTGATGGACTGAGGCGTGAGGTCCATCGCTCTCGCCTGATCGGCATCCACTTGACCGCCCGGCAGGGCCTGTATCCCGCTTTGCCAATCGACGTGGATCGCGGTGATGGCCTCGAGGCTCACGTGTACGGTTCGGTCGATGGGGGTGCCGGTACGCTCGAGGACGCCGACCACGGTGAACGGTTTGTCGTCGTGCTCGGCGAAGCTGACGTTACCGAGTCCGTGCGCGACGATGATTTTTGATCCGACCGAGTAGCCGAGCTGTTTCGCGACTTCGGCGCCGACCACGGCATCGTACAGATCTTCGAAAGGCTTGCCTGCGGCGAACCGCATTTCGCGATCGCCGGCGAATCGGTAATGTTTGAAGTAATCCCCGTTGGTGCCCATCACGCGAAAGCCGCGATGCGAGTCACCGAGCGAAATGGGGATCGTCCAAGCGACATCGGGGTGCCGAGCAATTTTTTGATAGCTCTCCCAGCTCACATTGGCCGTGGCATCGCCGACGCGAAACACAGAGTAGAGCAGAAGATTGAGTTGCCCTGAGCGCGCACCGACGATCAGGTCGACGCCCGAGACGGTGTTGGCGAATCCATCTCGCGCCGCCGAGCGCATTTTTTCGACGCCGAGTAATAGCGCGACGCTGATGGCGATGGCGCTGATGGTCAGTAAGGCCGTGGTTCGACGATTGCGCAGAGACCTTACGGCAAGACGTAATGTTTTCATGCGCGATTAATCTCCCGTAGCGAGAGAGTGCGATCGAAAAGGGGTCCCAACGACGTATCGTGACTCACGAAGAGCAGGGCGGTGTCCTGTGCTTGGCATTCATTCATGAGCAAGCGGAGGAAGTCTTCCCGCGCATCGTGATCGAGGGACGAGGTTGGCTCGTCCGCGACGATGATACCCGGACGACCCAATAGCGCACGCGCCGCCGCGACGCGTTGCTGCTGACCAATCGACAGCTCGGTGACGGGACGGTTGAGATAGTCCGGCGATCCGAGACCGAGCGTCGCGAGCAAGCGGCGGCCCTCTGCGGCGAGATCGCCTCCCGGGATGCGTGCCGCGCGAGCCGGTGAAAACTGGGCTGGCAGCAGTACGTTTTCGAGAACGCCGAGGTAGGGGATGAGATTGAACATCTGGAAGATGAATCCGATGTGCTCACCTCTGAAGCGATCGCGCTCACCTGCCGAGAGCGCGGTGATGTCGGTTCGGAGCAGACACACGCGTCCACGCGCCGGATTGAGGACACCGCCGAGGAGCCCGAGCAAGGTGCTTTTCCCGCTGCCGCTTGGGCCGCGCAAGAAGACGCGCTCGCCGCAGGCGACTGAGAAATGGGCGATATCGATGACCGGCGGCTCGCCGGGCCAAGCGTAGAGCAGGTTCGTCGCTTCGATGGCGACCGAATTCGAGGATGGCGGTGAGCTCACCGCGTTACTTTAACGAAACCCGCAGGCTCCCGGGAGCGAGTGTGTCTTGCCGCTGCATCGTGGCACTGATCACATTGACCTCAGCCTTCTCGACATCTTTGAGACGACGTAGTGCCCAGAGCTCGACCCACTCGAGCGCCGCCGGGTTATCGCAACGGAAGGCATAACGGGGTCGGTAGTCGGCATGTCCGCGACCGAGCTTGGGCGCTTCGTAGCTCACGGACTGCAGACGACAACCGGCGGCACGCGGGACGCCGGCGATATCGCGGCCAGCCGAGAGCCACGCATCGACTGAGGCAACGGCTTGGCGCTCGTCGTCTTTGCGGGGGGACTTCTCGAACCCGAGCACGTTAATGGCCGGCGCGTCGATCTCGAGCGAGAGCACATTACCCTCCAACGCGACGTTGAATGTCACGGCGCCGTGGACGTGCTTATCTTTCCCGAAGGCCTCGACCGAGGGAATGACAAGAGCCAGCGCGAGGCAAGGTAAGGCGACTCTTTGAAAACGGCTGGGCATGGCGGTGAGCTCCTAAAACTTCAACTGTAATCCGATCGCCAGATGACGAGCGGCCAGGGGCGCGACCTCTTTGAGTGGCGATGCGTGACGGCGCATCTCTTCATCCAGAAGATTGACGCCCCGGGCGAACCACAGCATATCGGTTGTCCCCGCGCGCAGGCGATAGGTCACTTCTGCGTTCACGGCGGTGAAGCCTGCCGTACGAGTTTCACCTTCCGCCACCTCATCCTGCGCATCGTGGTAAAGGGTCTCGAAGGCGAGGCGGAGCGGACCCGTGGCGTACCCAAGTTCGAGACCCAGCCGTCGGGGCGGAATTTGCGGTAACGGATCACCTGCGGAATCCCGTGCGCGGACGTAATCACCGAACACGCGTACTCCGATCTTGCCGTCGGCGACCTGAAGAAGCGCGTCGTGACGCCAATCGAACTCGGCCCCGGTGAATCGGGCATCGACCCCAGTGAAGCGTATGACAGGCAAATCGTCTTCGATCGAGCCTTCTGGGATCGCTGCGATGAACTCATCGTAGTCCGAGACGAAGGCGTTCATCTGCAGGGACCAGCCGGACTCCGTTCGGTACTGAAGGCCGAGATCCGCCGTCGCGCCTCGCTCGATACCCAGAGTCTCATCGCCGATCTCGAAACGTTGAACGGCGAGATGGGGGCCGAAGGCGAAGAGTTCGGTCGCGGTGGGGTGGCGCGCAGTCGAGGTGAGTTGCAGCGTGACTGCCCACGGATCGCTCAGGCGCCATCGCGCGCCGATCGATCCGCTGAGTGCCTCGTCGCCATAGTCGCCGCCGTCGAGATCGATATCCTGTTTCTCAATACGCAGACCGCCCTCGAGCGTCAGGACGCCGAAGCTCGTTTCACCAAACGCATACGCGCCGAGGTGACGGGTGCGCGAGGCGGGTAGGAATGCTTCGTCTCCTTCGGCATCAAAATCGAGCTCGCGCCACTGCAACCCGATCGACCAGTGGCCGTCTCGGTCAGCGCTCACGCGCAGTTCTTTGCCGTCCTGAGCGTAGAACGTACCGATCTCATCGCCCTCGAGCTCGGCGTGTTCGTAGTCGTTACGTGCGGCGCGAAGTCTCACCGCATCGACGGGTCCGTCGAGGCGCCATTCGCCTGCGAAATCGATTCGTCGCTGATCGAGCCAGAGTCGAATCTCCTCATCCTCGTGCTCGTCCTCATGATCTTCATCGTGGTGATGATGGCCATGACCTGGCAGGCCGTAGTTGCTCCGTAGGCCACTCAAAGAAATGGCGAAAGACGACTGCTCGCCGATCCAGCTCAGACCGGCGCTACCGCCGCGAGTTTCACCATTGGAGTTTTCGAGACGACCATCGGGGATACGCAAGTCGTCAGCCTCGAAATGATGGAGATCTCCGAAAAACTGGATGCGCTCTCCGGCGTGGCCGCCGACGCGGGCGGCGACTCCGCGCTCGTTCGCAGCGGTATCGCCCCGCATTTCCACCGTACCGGCGAACGGAGATTCGTATCGCGACAGCGCGAGGCGAGGCGTGATGACATTGACTGCGCCTGCTGCGGCGGCCGAACCGAAGAGCAGTGCGGCAGGTCCTCGTACGATCTCGATACGATCGGCCAGCATGGGTTCGAGCCCCACGGCGTGATCGTCCGACAGTGCGGCGACATCGAGCGTATCCGCACCATCCTGATAGGTCTGCACACGTAGACCGCCTTGGCCTCGAATGAGGGGACGGCTCGCGATCGGTCCGAACGCGGTGGCCGACACGCCCGGCTGATCGGCGAGCGTTTCGCCGAGGCTGCTCTCCCGGCGGGTCACGAGCGTTTCGCCGGCCAGCACCGATACCGGCTGGGCGGTCTCGAACGCCTTTTTTCGAAGCGGGGTGGCCGTGATGACGACTTCTTCAAGTCGTTCTTCAAGGTCCGCGACGGTGATTCCCGTTTGGCTAAGGGCCGGGGTAGTCACGGTGGCGGCTACGACGAGCACAGACAGGGGTGTTTTCATGGGTACAGTATGTAATTAAGTTACGGTACTGATACTTTATAACATTCAAATCAGGGTGACCAGATCCCGACGGCCAGTCGCGTGTCGCGGATAATCGGGGGCATCCATGAAGCTCAGCCTCGACAACCTCGCGGTGCACTTGAAGCAGGCGGTTCAGCGCAGCCAGCTCGCGCCCGCGTATCTCGTGTCGGGCGATGAGGATCTGCTCGTCGGGGAGGCGTGTGATGCGATTCGCGCGGCGGCGCGGGCAGCCGGCTTCGTCGAGCGTGAAACGCACTTTCCGGAGCGCAGTAGCGACTGGACGGACATCGTCGCGTCGCTGTCGTCGATGTCCCTGTTCGGTGATCGTCGAATCGTCGAAATTCGTTTTTCGGGTAAGGCGGGAAAGGAAGGGGGCGCGGCGCTTCAAGAAATGCTCGAGAGTGCAGGTGCCGAGACCTTATTGCTCGTGATGACGCCTCGCCTCGATTACGCCGCGCAAAACACGGCCTGGGTCAAGGCCATCGAGTCTAAGGCTGCATGGTTGCCGATCTGGGAAATCGGTCCGCGTCAGCTCGAGTCGTGGCTGTCGCAGCGACTTCGCGCCGCGGGTCTTGAGCCGACGACGGATGCGGTCGCCTTGCTCGCGTCGAGAGTCGAAGGCAATTTACTCGCAGCGAAACAGGAAATCGAAAAACTCAAGTTGCTGGTGCCTGCGGGACGACTCGACGCAACGGCCGTACTCGCGGCGGTGACTTCAAGTGCACGTTACGATGTGTTCGGTTTGGGCGAGGCGGTGGTATCGGGCGATGCGTCTCGTGCCCTGCGCATTCTGTCCGGGCTGCGAGGCGAAGGCACTGAGCCTACGCTCGTACTCTGGTCGATCACGCGTGAACTGCGCAATCTTTGGGCTTTGCGCCGCGGTGATGACCCCTCGCGCCGTCCCGGGCCGCGACCCTCGCCCGCGCAGCTTGCCGCGCTCGAGCGAGCGCGGCCTCGTGCAGCGCGTATGCCTTTCGCTCGTCTCGCCTCGCGCGCACTCCGTGCAGATCGCATGATCAAAGGGCGTCTTGCAGGAGACCCGTGGGATGAACTCACGCTGCTCTGCGCAGAGTGTTGCGGGCTCCGCCCGATCAAATGAGCGGTATGAGCGCTACATCTTTCGGACCCCTCGGTATCTTTGGTGGAACCTTCGATCCGATCCATGTCGGTCACCTGCGTACGGGCTACGAGTTGATGCATGCGTTACAACTCGCCGAGGTTCGTTGGATACCGGTGGGTAATCCGGGTCATCGTGATCCGCCGCTCGCCTCAGCGTCGTTACGTCTCGAGATGGTGCGCGTGGCGATCGCCGGCCAACCGGGATTCGTTCTCGATGATCGTGAGATCCGTCGCAGCGGCGTGAGCCGCACCATCGATACGCTCTGCGAGTTACGCGAGGAATGCCCGGGACGATCTATCAGCGTATTGCTCGGTATGGATGCGTTTGCAGGGTTCATGCAGTGGCATCGCTGGTCCGAGATCTTCGATTACGCGCATCTCGTGGTCGCGCATCGGCCCGGTTGGCCGCCGCCGACGGACGGGCCGCTTGCAGCGTTACTGGCCGAGCGAGCATTAGCAGAAGTCGATACGTTGCGCTCCGCACCGTGTGGTGGGATTCACGTGCGCAAGGTCACGCCACTCGAGGTGTCCTCCACCGACCTGCGTGAACTTCTCGTCGCAGGCGATGATCCGAGATTTTTGGTTCCGGATCCCGTCCGAACCATCATCATCGAATCAGGATGTTATGCTCGCACGCATGAATAAACCTCGCTCGTCCGCCCGCAAGCCCGCGAAGAAATCTCCCGTCCGCAAAGCCGTCAAACCCCGCAAGACCGCCACCACCGCCTCGGCCGTCTCAGCGGGCCGCAAGCCGCGATCCTTGCCTCCTGCACTACGCATTGTCGAAGCTGCGTTGTCAGACATGAAAGCCGTCGACGTACGGATACTCGATGTGCGAGGAATGAGCGACGTGGCTGATTTCATGGTGATCGCGAGCGGCACCTCCGATCGTCACTTGCGCTCGATCGCTGATCGAGTCGTTCAGATGGCCAAGGCGTCGGGCCAGCGTCCTCTCGGTGTCGAGGGTGAGCAGCAGGGTGAGTGGGTACTCGTCGATCTGCCAGATGTCATGGTGCATGTCATGCTGCCTCGGACTCGAGAGTTCTATCAGCTCGAGCATCTCTGGGAGCCGCGTACGTCCGTGCCTCGCAGTTCGAGTAACAGTGGTAAGCGGGCGTCCCCGGCTCGCGGCTAAACCTTCGATCTTCGAAAGGCAGGTGCGTTGATGCGTCTGCGAATTATCACAGTCGGTTCGCGTCAGCCCTCATGGGTCGATGAGGCGGTTGCCGATTATCTCAAGCGATTTCGCACGCCATGGCGCGTCGAACTCGTAGAGCTCGAGGCGGTTCCGCGTACGGGCGGACGTTCTGCAGACGCGGCGCTCGAGCGCGAGGGCGAACGCGTACTCACAGCGCTGCGCGAGCGGGAGAGAGTGATTCTCCTCGATGAAACGGGAAAATCTTTGAGTACACGTGAACTCGCCTCGCGACTCGAGACTCTTGCCTCATCGTCGCCCGATCTTGCGCTGCTCATCGGAGGTGCGGATGGGCATGCGCCTTCTGTCCGAGTACGAGCCGCCGAGAGTTGGTCGCTCTCGAAGATGACATTGCCGCACGGACTCGCCCGCGTGATGCTGATCGAGCAGCTCTACCGGGCGTTCTCCCTCTCGCAGGGCCACCCTTACCATCGCGATTGACGTCGGCGCATGACTCACCACGCTTCCATTTGTTTGGCCTCGGCATCACCCCGTCGCTGCGAGTTGTTGCGACAAATCGGCGTCACGTACATCGTGCAGCCTGCCGATCTCAACGAAGACGAGCGGGCGGGCGAGACGCCGGATGTTTATGTTGAGCGTCTGGCGCGAGCGAAGGCGGAGTGGGTGTGGCGCAGGAGACGTGACGCCGGCCTTGAAGCGTTGCCCGTGCTCGGTGCCGACACAACCGTCACCGTAGACAGCCTCGTGCTCGGCAAGCCCGCCGACGAAGCGGCGATGCTCGCCACCTTCGCCCGGCTGTCGGGGCGCGAACACGAGGTGCTCTCAGCGGTGGCGCTCGTGTCTGCTCAGGGCACGAGTTCGCGTCTGTCCCGCACGCGTGTGCGATGCCGGGTCGTGACGCCCGAGGAGGTCAAAAGATACTGGGCGACCGGAGAGCCCTGCGATAAGGCGGGCGGATACGCCATCCAGGGCTACGGCGCGGTCTTCATCGAGCACATCGCCGGGAGCTATTCGGGGGTCATGGGCTTGCCACTCGCCGAAACCGCCGAATTGCTCGTCGCAGCGGGCGTGTCGGTGTGGCACCCTGAGGCATGAGCGCCGAAATCCTTATCAACGTCGCACCACGCGAGACTCGAGCTGCTTTGCTCGAAGGAGGCGTGCTGCAAGAGGTTTTCGTCGAGCGCGCGAGTCGTCGCGGCCTCGTCGGCAATATCTACAAGGGTCGAATTACGCGAGTCCTGCCCGGAATGCAGGCGGCGTTCATCGAGGTGGGCCTCGCACGCAGTGCGTTCCTGCATGTCAACGATATCGTCAGCACCGACGCGCGTTTCGATGCGCAGAGCGTCGCCGCGGCGGGGGTGTCGGGGGGTCCGTCGGGCTTGCCGTCGCCATCTCCCGAAAAGTTGGTCGATATCCGTCGATTGATCAACCCGGGCGACGACATCGTCGTGCAGGTCGTCAAAGATCCTATGGGAGCCAAGGGTGCTCGTCTCACGACGTTTATTTCTTTGCCCTCGCGCTATCTTGTCTTTATGCCGCGCGGCCGAGGGATCGGTATCTCCTCGCGCATCGAAGACGAGGCTGAGCGACAGCGGCTGCGCGAGGTGATGCAGGCGTTGGTGGGCGAGGGTCACTCCGGGGGTTACATCGTCCGAACGGCCGCCGAGGGTGTCGACGTGTCTTTGCTTTCGGCCGATTTCGGCTACCTCGGCAGACTGTGGTCGCATGTTCAGGAGCGAGGGCTACGCGCCTCGCCCGGTGAGCTCGTGCACGAAGACCTGCCGTTGGCGCTGCGCGTGTTGCGCGATGAGCTCGGTCGGGGCGTCGAGCGGGTGCTCGTCGACGATGCAGACGAACTCGCGCGGATGCGGCAGTTCGTTCAAGACTTTATCCCGACTCATGCGTTGCGTCTCGAGGCGCACGGTGGACCGCGGCCGATCTTCGATCTGCATGGTGTGGAAGAGGAAATCAATCGTGCGCTCGAGCGAAAAGTCGCGTTGAAATCTGGAGGGTATCTCGTCATCGATCAGACCGAATCGATGACGACCATCGACATCAACACGGGTGGCTTCGTTGGCCATCGCAATCTCGAAGATACGATCTTTCGTACGAATCTCGAAGCCGCGGTGGCGATCGCGCGGCAGCTGAGACTGCGTAATCTCGGCGGTATCATCATCATCGACTTCATCGATATGCTCGACGAATCGCATCGTAGCCAGGTACTCGCCGCGCTCGAGCAAGCCCTGGTGGCCGACCACGCGCAGACCCAGGTTGCGCCGATTTCGCCACTCGGACTCGTCGAGATGACGCGTAAGCGTACCCGAGAGAGTCTTGAGCATGTGCTCTGCGAGAGTTGCCCGACCTGCGAGGGTCGAGGCTCGATTCGTTCAGTCGAAACGGTATGCCAGGATATTTTCCGTGAGTTGCTGCGACAGGCACGACAGTTCGGCAGTCGCGAACTTCTGGTGCTCGCGCACCAGGACGTTGTCGAGCGTCTGCTCGGAGACGAATCCACGGTTCTGGCAGAACTCGAGGCGAGTGTGGGCCGACCGATCCGTCTGCAAGCTGAGTCACTCTATGAAATCGATCGCTATGATGTCGTTCTGGTCTGAGGCCCTGTCATGACGCCCACCGTCGCGGCCGTGCAAATGACGTCGGGGCCCGACTTATCCGCCAATCTGGCCGTGGTCGATCGGCTGCTTCGTGCGGCTGCCGAGGCGGGTGCGACGGTGGCTGTCTTGCCGGAGAACTTTGCCTTCATGGGTTTGCGCGATGGTGACAAACTCAAGATCGCCGAGGAGCCGGGGCGTGGCCCTGTTCAGGAGACCATTGCACACCTTGCGGCCTTGCTGCGGCTTTGGATCATCGCAGGTACGCTGCCTCTGCGTGTCAAAGGTGAGCCGCGTGTGGCGGCTGCTTCACTCGTCTTCGACGCCGAAGGGCGCCAGGTGGCGCGCTACGACAAGATTCATCTCTTCGACGTCGATGTGCCGGGTCGCGCGGAGTCGCATCGGGAGTCGACGAATATCCGACCCGGTGATCAAGTGGTCACGGTCGACACACCGGCGGGGCGGGCGGGTCTTTCGGTGTGCTACGACGTGCGTTTCCCTGAGCTCTACCGCCGAATGGCCGCCGAGGGGGCGCAGTGGCTCGTGGTTCCGGCGGCGTTCACCGTGCCGACGGGGCGTGCGCATTGGGAGCTGTTGTTACGCGCCCGAGCTGTCGAAAATCTCGCCTTCGTCGTGGCGCCTGGGCAGAGCGGCGTCCACGCGAGCGGGCGCGAGACTTACGGAGACTCGATGATCGTCGATCACTGGGGCGAGGTGCTGGGCCGCCTGCCGCGGGGTGAGGGCATCGTGACGGCGCGGTTCGATCTCGATGCGCAGCGCCGCGTTCGCGAATCGTTTCCCGCACTGTCGCACCGCCGTCTTTGATTACAATACGCCGACCAAAAATATGACCTCCACGATCCAAACGCCCAACGCGTTCTCTCTGGTACACGAACTCATCCTGGCACCCGCTGGCCTCGACGAGAATCACATCGCGCGCGCCCTCGGACTCGTCCGAGCGTCCTCGGTTGATGCTGCTGACGTGTACTTCCAGTTCTCGCGTGACGAGTCGTGGTCGCTCGAGGATGGCATCGTCAAAGAAGGGAGTGCCAGCATCGAGCAAGGCGTCGGGGTGCGAGCCGTGTCCGGAGAGAAAACGGGCTTTGCTTACTCTGACGAAATTCTGCCTGCGGCGCTCGAAGAGGCTGCGATCGCTGCGCGCGCGATTGCCGTGTCGGGTGGCGACGGGCGCGTTCCTGTGCTGCGTCGCGGTGTACGTCACACGCTTTATCCCTCGATCGATCCTCAGGGTTCGCTGTCGGATGACGACAAAGTACGCTGGCTCGAGCGTGTCGATCGCGAGACCCGCCGTATCGATCCGCGCATCGTCCAAGTCATGGCGTCGGTCTCGACGGCTTTCGACGTCGTGCTGCTCGCGGATGCCGATGGCACGCTTGCCGCCGACGTTCGTCCGCTCGTGAGGTTCAACGTGTCGGTCATCGCCGAACGCGACGGTCGACGCGAAGTGGGTTTCGCAGGCATGGGCGGTCGTTATGCCCTCGCCGAGCTCGTGGTGGGCGACCGGCCGCTTGCTCTCGGCCGCGAGGCGGCGCGACAAGCCTTGGTGAACCTCGATGCGATTCCAGCTCCAGCAGGCGCGATGACCGTCGTATTGGGCGCCGGTTGGCCGGGTATCTTGCTCCATGAGGCCATCGGTCACGGACTCGAGGGTGATTTCAATCGCAAGGGCACCTCAGCCTTCAGCAATCGCGTCGGGGAGCGCGTGGCATCCGAGCATTGCACCGTCGTAGACGACGGCACGCTCTCGTCGCGACGCGGATCACTCAACATCGACGACGAAGGTACGCCGACTCGTTGCACGACGCTCATCGAACATGGCGTCCTCAAGGGTTACCTGCAAGACAAGATGAACGCACGATTGATGGGCACGCAGTCGACGGGTAACGGGCGACGCGAATCTTTTGCCCACATGACCTTGCCGCGCATGACGAATACCTACATGCGGCCCGGTCCGCACGATCCGCAAGAGATCATCGCGTCGGTCGATCGCGGTATTTACGCCGTGAACTTCGGCGGAGGCCAGGTCGACATCACCTCCGGGAAGTTCGTTTTCTCCGCGAGCGAGGCCTATCTCATCGAGAAAGGTCGCATCGGAGCGCCCATCAAGGGCGCGACCTTGATCGGTAACGGCCCCGACGTGCTCACTCGCGTGTCGATGGTCGGCAACGACCTCAAGCTCGACGACGGCGTCGGTACCTGTGGCAAGGAAGGGCAGAGCGTGCCGGTGGGCGTCGGGCAGCCGACGCTGCGTATCGACGAGCTCACGGTGGGCGGCACGGGCTGAGCCGCCGAAATCTTTTAGCGCACGCTCGCGGGATCGATGCGTCGAAGCAGACGACGCGCTCGCGTATCGCGGCGCGAGGTTGTGCGTTCGAGCAACGTGATATGACCGAGTTTTCGGCCCTCACGCTCCGTCTTGCCATAGTCGTGCCAATGTAGCTCGTCTTCGCCGAGGAATATCTCACGTGACGGCATACGTCCGATGAGGTTGATCATCGCAGCATGACCTCGTGCAGTCGTCGCGCCGAGCGGTAATCCCAAAATTGCACGCAGATGATTTTCGAACTGGCTCGTGGCCGTGCCCTCAATCGTCCAGTGGCCCGAGTTGTGCACACGCGGCGCGGTCTCGTTCGCAAGCAGCCGTCCGCTACGAACAAAGAATTCGATATTGAGTACGCCCTCGTAACGGTAGTGCTCGAGCACGCGTCGCAGATGCGTCGCTGCGCGGCGCTGCAGAGCGGGCGCGCCCCAGGGTGCGCGCGTCAGACGCAGGATACCGTCTCGATGCAGATTGTGATTGAGGGGGTAAATGGCGATCTCACCGTGTCGGTTACGTGCACCGATGATCGACACTTCGTAATCGAACGGAACGAATTCTTCGTAGATGAGCGCTGAGCCGCGTAATCGCTCGAATGCCAGCCAGGCATCTTCGATACTCCGTATGACGGCCTGGCCTTTGCCGTCGTAGCCGAGGCGACGGGTTTTGAGTACTCCCGGTAGGCCGATATCGCGCAAGGCCCGCACGAGCGACGCCTGAGACTCGACGGCGGCATAACGTGTGGTCGGAATCGCGAGCGTGTCGAAGAGTTTTTTCTCCGCAATGCGATCTTGCGACATCGCGAGCGCTGCGAGTGGCGGAGCGATCGAGGCCGATCGACCGAGGGCTCGCAGGCTCTCGATCGAGACGTTTTCCCAATCGAAGGTGATTACTTCGCTGCGACGCGCGAGCTCACGCAGTAATTTTCGATCCGTGAATTCGCCGACGAGTGTCGGTGCGACCTGCGCGGCGGGGGTATCGGCCGATCGATCGAGGAAGAGGAAGTGGAGTCCGAGCGGGTAGCCTGCGAGCGCCATCATGCGCCCGAGCTGTCCACCGCCCACGATACCGATGGTCATCGGACGTCTCTCGTCAGGCTTTACGCGGATCGGGGTTCTCCAGCACCGCGGCGGTTTGTGCATCGCGATGCGCCTTGAGCGCCTTGCCGAGAGCCGGATCAGAGAGCGCGAGGATCGCGGCGGCCGAGAGGGCGGCATTCGTCGCGCCGGCCACGCCGATGGCGAAGGTCGGAACGGGCACTCCGGCAGGCATTTGAACGATGGAGAGCAGTGAGTCGAGTCCGTTGAGGGTCTTGGACTGCACCGGCACGCCGAGTATGGGCAGCGTGGTCTTCGCAGCGAGCATGCCGGGAAGGTGGGCCGCGCCCCCTGCGCCCGCGATGATGACCTGGATACCGCGACTTTCGGCCGAGGAGGCGTATTCGAAGAGCAGGTCGGGAGTGCGGTGAGCGGAGACCACGCGAACTTCGTGGGGCACACCGAGCTTTTCGAGAGTCTCGGCTGCGGGGCGCAGCGTCTCCCAGTCGGAGCGCGAACCCATGACGATGCCGACGACGGGCTTCATCGCGTGATGATAGCGGAAAACCCGCTCAAAATCAGCGCAGGGTCTCGAGGGCGTCCTCGATGGCCGCCGTGTCGAGATCGCGCATCAGCTTGCCGATGTATTGTTTTTGACGCGATAGCCCGCCCCGCGCCTTGATTCGTCGAGCTTCTCGGACGGCATCGAGCAGACTTTCGGGAAGGGGCAGACGTACTAGGTCGGATTCCTTGAGCGCGATCAGTCGCTCGCCGAGCGCCTGCGCAGCGTGGGCTGCGCGCTTACGCGAGCTTTTGCTCGGGCGTTCATCGAGCGCCTCGGTGTCGTGCACTTCGGGCTCGTACGGTTTCGTGTATCTGGGATATCGGGACACCGTTACAATTCTGCACCATGTCGCAGCAAGTTGATCCCTCTCGCATCCCCGAACTTGAATCGGTGGTGGCCTTGACCCTCGCGGAAGCCCGCAAGGCGGGCGCCTCTCAGGCCGAGGCCGATGCCAGCTTGTCGAAGGGGCTCAGCGTCACCGTGCGTCTCGGCGAGGTCGAGACCGTCGAATATCAACGCGATCGCGCCCTGGGCGTGACCGTTTACTTTGGTACCCGCAAAGGGTCGGCCAGCACGGCCGACCTCTCGAAGAGCTCAGTACGCGAAACCGTTGCGAAGGCCTGCGCGATTGCGCGTCATACGGCACTCGATGAGTGTGCGGGTCTTGCCGACCCCGAGTTACTCGCCACCGAGTTTCCCGATCTGCAGCTCGACTTCCCCTGGGACATCACACCCGAGAAGGCCGTCGATCTCGCGCGCGAATGCGAGGCTGCGGGTCTCGCTGTCGACAAACGCCTCGGCAACTCCGAAGGCGCGAGTGTCGGCAGTCAGCGCGGCGTGCGCGTGTATGGCAACAGCCACGGCTTCCTGGCTGGTGACTGCGCCTCGAGCCATTCTTTGAGCTGCGTGCTGCTTGCTCAGGTGGGCGACGACATGCAGCGCGACTATTGGTATTCCTCGGCCCGCGATCCTGTCGATCTCGAAGCCGCCGCGCCGATCGGGCGTCGCGCCGCTGAACGTGCGATTGCGAGACTCGGTGCGAGACGTTTGCCGACGAGCAAGTCGCTCGTACTGTTTGCGCCTGAAGTCGCGCGAGGCTTCATCGGACATTTCGTCGGCGCGATTCGCGGTGGTGCGCAGTATCGCAAGGCGAGCTTCCTGCTCGGCGCCGCAGGACAGCAGGTGTTTCCCTCTTGGGTACAGATGCACGAGCGACCGCGTTTGCCCAGGGCTTTTGCAAGTGCCAACTGGGACGGCGAGGGCGTGCGTACGCACGATCGTGAACTCGTGCACGACGGGATCGTCGATGGATATCTGCTTGGCAGCTACAGCGCACGTAAGCTCGGACTCAAAAGTACGGGTAATGCGGGTGGCTTGCACAACTTGCTCGTCGATCCTTCGCAGGGTGCGCCCGATCAGGCGGCGTTACTCAAGCAGATGGGACGTGGACTGCTCGTCACCGAACTCATGGGGCAGGGCGTCAACGGCGTGACGGGCGATTACTCGCGAGGCGCGACGGGCTTCTGGGTGGAGAACGGCGAAATCGCCTACCCGGTCCACGAGATCACGATCGCCGGCAACCTCAAAGAACTCTACCGACAGATCGTCGCGATCGGCGGCGACATCGATCTGCGCGGCGGTATCCGCTCAGGCTCCGTACTCGTCGACGGATTTACGATCGCGGGCCAGTGAGGCGCGACAGCGCTTCGCGATATTTCTCGCTCGTCTTGGTGATGATCTCGGGCGGCAGGCTCGGCCCGGGTGCTTTTTTGTCCCAGTCGAGAGTCTCGAGATAATCGCGTACGAATTGTTTATCGAAAGAGGGCGGACTGATACCCACGCGATACGTATCAGCAGGCCAGAAGCGCGACGAGTCGGGCGTGAGCACTTCGTCGATGAGCACGAGTCGACCGGCGTCATCGACACCAAACTCGAATTTCGTATCGGCGATGAGGATGCCGCGCTCGCGTGCATGCGCCGTGGCAAAGTCGTAGAGCGCGAGCGAGGTATCGCGCACCTGTGCAGCGAGCGTCGGACCGACGAGCGCTTCGACATCGGCGAAGCAGATGTTCTCGTCGTGTTGCCCAGCAGGCGCCTTGCTTGCCGGCGTGAAGAGCGGCTGGGGCAGACGCTCGGCCAGTTGCAGTCCCTTGGGCAGCGCGATGCCGCAGACCGCGCCCGAACGCTGATAGTCCTTCCAGCCCGAGCCGATGAGATAGCCGCGAACCACGGCCTCGATCGGCAGGGCCTTCAATCGCTTCACGATAATCGCGCGACCCTCGAGCATGGCGCGCTCGTCCGGATCGAGGGGTAGCGTATCGAGACTCACGGTCGTCAGTTGATTGGGGACGATGCTCGTGGTGTGCCGAAACCAGAACTCCGAGATCTCGGTGAGCACGTGCCCCTTCTGCGGGATCGGGTCGGGCAGCACCACGTCAAATGCCGAGAGTCGGTCGGTGGTGACGATGAGCATATGGCCGGCATCGATTTCATAGATATCGCGCACCTTGCCCGTATGCAGGCGGCGCAGATGCCTCAGGGCCGTGGTGTGCACCGTCCGGATCTCGTTCACTTCGGATTCTCGCTGTTTCCGGCCGACTGCCGGGGGTTGCTAGTATTGCAGCATGGAGTGGGGCGGGAAACTCGTAGGCGGTGCCTTGGGTCTGCTGGTGGCTGGGCCCGTGGGTGCGGCGCTTGGTGTGCTCGCGGGCCATCTCGTCGACGACCGTCTCGGCAGCGCCGCGCCTCGTCCTCCCGAGCCCAGCTCGGCCGCGAAGCCTAAATCGCCGTCATCGAACGCCTCAGACACGCGTCAAGAACGGACAAGCCAGATCCATCACGTCGAAGATACCGATCCGTTCGCGGCGGGTAGCGAGACGACGACCGATACGGACGAAGGCCCCTCGGTCGAAGACCCAAAAGCGGTGTCTTCCCAGTTCTTTCAGAGCACCTTCGAGGTGATGGGCAAAGTCGCCAAGTGCGATGGTCGTGTCTCCGAAAGCGACATCCGTGCCGCACGTGCCGTGATGAAGGACTTCGCACTCGATGATCTGCAGGTGGCGCATGCGATTGCGCACTTCAACGCGGGGAAGCTCACGGAGTACGACGAGGAGCGTGCGGTGATGGCACTGCGTCGTGTCTGCGCCGGGCGCCCCGACTTACTGCGCACGTTCCTCGAGATTCAGATTCGCGCCTCCATCGGGGGCAGTGATCTTCAAGGGCCTGCGCGGCCACTGCTCAATCACATTGCGGCGATGTTGGGTGTCGGCGGGCTCGAGTTCGCGCAGATCGAGACGGTGCTTCGTATTCGTCATCGTGCGCGAGGCGATCGGGGTGAGGCGGCCGATTGGAATCGTCCCGCCGAGGGTGCCGCGGAGGCCGAGCCGACCGTTCGTCAGCCCGGCTCTGCAGACCGTGAGCGGGCGAGCTCGAGGCGTTCCGAGCAATCGGGATCGCGTGCGCGGATGCCGCCTTCGGTGGCGCGAATGACGCTGCAGGAGGCCTATCAGGTACTCGGAGTGCTGCCTGGAGAAGCCATGGCGGAGATCACCCGCGCGTATCGCAGGCAGCTTTCTCGCCATCATCCGGATAAGCTGAAGGCCAATGGTCTGCCAGAGTCGATGCTGAACTTTGCTCAGCAACAGACTCAGCTCATCATTGAGGCGTTCAACTTGATTCGCGAGTCCCAAGGAGAAAAAAAGTGACTGATCGTCGTCGCGCGGCCTGGATCGCGCCCTCCATTCTCTCCGCGGACTTCGCCCGCCTCGGTGCCGAGGTCGATGCCGTACTGGCCGCAGGGGCCGACCTCATCCACTTCGACGTGATGGACAACCACTACGTCCCGAATCTCACCATCGGCCCGCTCGTGTGCGAGGCGCTACGCAAGCATGGCGTGAAAGCACCGATCGATGTGCATCTCATGGTGCGTCCGGTCGATCGACTCGTTCCCGATTTCGCACGCGCCGGCGCCAGCTGGATCACCTTCCATCCTGAGGCGAGCGAGCATGTCGATCGCACGATCGCGCTCATCCGTGAGCAGGGCTGTAAACCTGGACTCGTGTTTAATCCGGCGACGCCGCTCGACTGGCTCGACCACACGCTCGAAAAAATCGACATGGTGTTGCTGATGTCGGTGAATCCGGGCTTCGGCGGTCAGCAGTTCATCCCGGCGACGTTGTCAAAGATTCGCAAGGTACGCCGTCGCATCGACGCGTCGGGACGCGACATTCGCCTCCAGGTCGACGGCGGCATCAAGGCCGACAACATCGGCGCCGTGGCCGCCGCAGGAGCCGACACCTTCGTGGCTGGCTCCGCGATCTTCGGCAGCGCCGACTACGCCGCGACGGTGCGAGCCATGCGCGGCGCCATCGAAGCCGCTACTGGCTGAGCACCCGCCTGCGCGGCGAGTAGTCGGGCCGGACGCACGCCGAGCATTACCACGGTCTTCCCGCGGGCACGCAAGGTGCCTTGCTCTTCGAGCGTGCGCAGCACACGCCCGGCCATTTCACGAGAGCAGCCGACGAGACGCGCGAGTTCTTGGCGCGAGACGCGGATCTGCATGCCTTCCGGATGCGTCAGCGCATCGGGCTGTTCGCACAGTTCGCCGAGTGCTTGAAGGATGCGACCACTGACGTCGATAAACGCGAGGTCGCGCAATTTGCGGGTGGCGCGTTCGAGTCGTGCCGCCAGTTGCGCCGCGAGTTCGAGGGCGAGCACGGGATCAGATGCGGCCACCTGACGGAAGCGCGAGTACGCCATCTCGGCAATCTCGGTGCGACCGCGGGCTCGCACATAGGCGCCCCGACCGGGCGTGGCCTCGAGTAAGCCCATCTCACCAAAGAATTCACCCTTGCCGAGATAGGCGAGCACCAGTTCCTTGCCGTGTTCGTCCTCGATCAGAACTTCGACCGATCCGGCAAGCACATAGAACAACGCATCCGGCGCCTCGCCTGAGCGGACCAGAAGGGTGCGCGAAGGCACCACACGCCGAGGACACTGCTCGAGGAAGCGTTACATCGGCGAGTGAGCGACACGTGGCTTCATGTTAGGTGAGTTCATCGAGGCCACCTCTCTCGTGAATCAGATCCAGTAACTGGTCGTCGTCATGACGCGCGCCGTGGCGTGCATCGCTGATTTCACGGGAGGTGGAAGATCGACACCGCCGGCGTCTCGCGCCGCGGCACCGTGTGCAACTTCATCGGCGCGCATCTGCTCGAGCACGGCGCGACTGCGATCATCGCTTGCCGGCAGTTTGTCGAGATGCGAGTCGATGTGGCCTTCCACCTGCTTCTCGGTTTCGCTGACGAAACCGAGGCTGACCGAATCGCCCACGACCGCCGCAGCGGCTCCGATGGCGAACGATCCGGCATACCAGAGCGGGCCGAGTACACTCGGTCGCGAACCGAGTTCGCGCAGGCGCTGGTCGCACCAGGCCAAGTGGTCGGCTTCTTCGCGAGCGGCCCGAAGCAGCATGTCGCGGACCTCTGGTCGCCGCGCGAAGACCGCCTGCCCGTGGTAGAGGGCTTGGGCGGCGACTTCGCCGGCGTGGTTGACGCGCATGAGATTGGCCGCCTCGCGACGCTCCGTCTCGCTAAGCGCCGAATCGTTGGCGACCGTCGCGCCGGCTGGCCTGGGGATGGGCCGAGCCGCCGTCGGAGTCGCAAACACAGACCGCAGGGCGCGGTCGACGCTGACGAGGAGGTGGTCAAGGGGGGTATCAGTACTCATGGCACATATTATTACAGCCTCCCGGGCCCTAACTTGAGGGTCTTTCCACCCCAAGCGGGTGATTCTTGCGAGACGGGTCTGGGCGGGGTGCCTGGTCATACCCGGGGTATCGGCGCCGGGGGGCTTCCCTGAAGCTCGGGGCGAAAGGCGGGAAGGGGGGTTTTGCAAAGCGGGGTCGGCTTAAGTACACTCTCGCGCCCTTTTAGGGACTGGCGGAACCCCTCCTTGGGAGACCAGGTTAGCCGCAGCCGGAGACCTCAGATGAGCACTGTTTTTGCGAAGGCCGCGACTGTTCGCGGCGACTGGTATCTCGTTGACGCCAAGGGCAAAACCTTGGGTCGTCTCGCCTCGGAAATTGCGTTGCGCCTCAAGGGCAAGCACAAGGCCGACTACAGCCCGCACGTCGATATGGGCGACCACATCATCGTGGTCAATGCCGAGCAGGTCCGTGTCACGGGCGCGAAGATGACCGACAAGATTTACTACCACCACACCGGCGCCATCGGCGGCATCAAGTCGATCGCCCTCGAGAAGCTCCTTAAAGAGCATCCGGAGCGCGTGCTGCAGATCGCGGTGAAGGGCATGCTGCCGAAGACGATTCTCGGCCGCAGCATGTTCCGCAAGTTGCATGTGTTCGCGGGCGACAAGCACCCGCACTCGGCGCAGCAGCCGAAGCCCCTCAACATTTAATCGATCGATCCCCCAGGACCTTCAAAGATGCCTTCCACCAATTACGGCACCGGCCGGCGCAAGACCTCCACCGCCCGTGTGTTCCTGAAGCCCGGTTCCGGCAAGATCACGATCAACGATCGTTCGATCGAGACGTTCTTCGGTCGCGAAACGGGTCGAATGATCGTTCGCCAACCGCTTGAGCTCACCGGTCTGATCGGCCGATTCGACGTCGACGTGACGGTCGCTGGCGGTGGCATCACCGGCCAGGCCGGTGCGATCCGTCACGGCATCACCCGCGCGCTGATCGAGTACGACGAAACCCTTCGTAGCCCCCTGCGCGCCGCCGGGTTCGTCACCCGCGATGCCCGCGAAGTCGAGCGTAAGAAGGTGGGTCGTCGTAAGGCACGTCGCGGCCCGCAGTACTCCAAGCGCTGATATATTGCTCAACACGGACTGCCGTCGCGGCCACCGGTTTTTGGGGGATCGTCTAGCGGTAGGACAACGGACTCTGACTCCGTTTACCTAGGTTCGAATCCTAGTCCCCCAGCCAAAACAAAAAGGCCCGCAGCGATGCGGGCCTTCTTGTTTTCGGTCAACCGAGTTTGCGTACCCCGGACGAACTGCCGATCAGCACCACATCGGCGGGCCGATGCGCGAACAATCCGCAGGTTACGACACCCACGATTCCGTTTATGGCGGTCTCGAGCGCCGGCGGATCGAGAATGCGCAAACCGTGTACGTCGAGAATCTGATTGCCGTTGTCCGTCGTGACATGTTCGCGCCAGACCGGCTGACCCCCGAGCTTCACGAGTTGGCGTGCGACGTAGGACCGCGCCATCGGAATCACCTCGACGGGAAGGGGAAACCGACCGAGTACGTCGACGACCTTCGATTCATCGACGATGCATACAAACTTTCGCGAGGCCGCCGCGACGATCTTCTCGCGGGTGAGCGCAGCACCCCCACCCTTGATGAGTCGTCGATGGCCGTCGGTCTCGTCGGCGCCGTCCACATAAAGAGGAAGATCCCCGGTCCGATTGAGCTCGAGGACCTCGATACCCGCCGCCCGTAGCCTCGCAGTGGAGGCTTCCGAACTCGATACGGCCCCCCGGACCCGATCGCGTCGAGCGACAAGTTCGTCGATGAAGAGGTTGACCGTCGAGCCGGTACCGACACCGATGATCATGTCGTCTTCGAGGTACTGCAGCGCCGCACGCGCTGCGGCGAGCTTTCCGTTCACTGCTTCGTTCATCGGGCGTTCTCCGCAGAAAAACAAGTGTTTTCAGGGTCCTGAAATGAAGATGCCCGCTTTCGCGGGCATCCTCGTTTTATCAAGAAGAGGCGGGCGGGATTTTCATCCTCACCCGCCAAAGATCATAAAGATCTTACTTCTTCTTGGCGGCTTTCTTCTTAGCCTTAGCTTTCGCTTTCTTCTTGGCCTTAGCCATGATTTTTCTCCAGTTACGGGTTAGTCCGCGGTTGAGTATATACACGCGATTGTAAAAAACAAGCAAGGGGGTCTTGCAGAACTCCTCAAGACGCCGCAAGCGCACAAATGAATCGCCACTCCGCAGCACTCACCGGCGTGATCGAAAGTCGATTACCACGTTTGAGTATCAGCAACTCACGTAACTTTTGGTTCGCATGTGTCCGAAGTTCATCGAGTGAAATCGCCCGGGAAAAACGCTGCTCAAGACGTACGTCGACCATGTACCAACGCGGCTCCTCAGGGTTGGAGTCCGGATCGTAGTGTGCATGCTTCCGATCGAATGCGGTGGTGTCGGGGTAACCCGTGCGCACGACCTTCATCACGCCGACGATACCCGGCACCTCGCAACTCGAGTGGTACATGAAAGCGAGGTCGCCGACCGCGAACTGGTCACGCATCATGTTGCGCACCTGGTAATTGCGAACCCCATCCCAGCAGGTGGTGCGCTTGGGTGCCTTGGCGAGATCGTCGATGCTGAAGGTCGAGGGTTCGGTTTTCATCAACCAATAATTCATCGATTTTCTCCGCGAAAAACGTGGATCCCGCGTTCCGTCACGACGGCATCGAGCGGGATGTCTGTGGGTGTCGGATCGATGGCATCGACCTGCTGGCAAGAGTGCGCGATACCAATCAGGCGAGGCCCAAGCCAATGGGTGCGATGACGGCGGAAGGCAAGCGCCCGGTCATAGAATCCGGCTCCCATGCCGAGACGATTGCCCCGCGTATCGAACCCGACGAGCGGTATGAAGATGATCTGTAAGGCCGAGGCGGACATGCGCATGGTGGTGTCGGGCTCGGCGATGCCGTAGCGGTTGTATCGTCGGCGCGGACCCGGTGGCGAGAACGTCATACGCCGATCGCGATGGCTCTCGATGCGCGGCAGGAAGATCTCGGCGCTACGATGCATGGCGAGAGCGATGAGCGGCGAGGTATCGATTTCTTCGGTGACCGAGACGTACAGCCCTAGCCGGATACCCGGTTTGAGCCAATGACTTTGCGCCACGAGCGAGGTAATGCGCTCCGCCGCGTGGCGACGCTCAAGGAGGGAGAGCCCCGCCCGCGCCGCGCGCAAGGTGGTGCGCAGTGAACGACGGTCGGTCACGAAGGCTCTCCGACAAGAATGAAAGACGTCACCCGCCTGTGCCGGTGCGAACCGTTGCTCTCGACACAGAGCAACAAGTGGGGCGGACTACGTCAGGTAAGGCTTTCCGCTCGAGGGCGGACATGCACAGTGCTGACAGCAAGTCCTGATGCCCCTGGGCGTTCAAACTTAGGGTCGAGAGGTATCCCGATTCACTGTCGAACACCGCAGGTGACGCCATCACACTCTACACCAGCTCCCCTCGCATGAGTATGCGGCAGAGGACGGATTCAGGTATCGAGCTGACGACCGCGCTTGAGGGCGCCGTCGATGCGTTCACGCAACGCGCGGACGCGTGTACCGGCTTCGGCCTCGCCGCGACGGTCTTTGCTTTTCGACTTGAGCACCTCGTGGGCGAGGTTGAGCGCCGCCATGACGGCGATACGATCGAGGCCAACGATTTTTCCGGAGTCGCGAATCTCGCGCATCTTGTCGTTGAGGAGTTCGGCGGCATCGAGCAGGGCAGAGCGTTCGTCGTGCGGGCAGGCGATGAGGTATTCCCGCTCGAGGATGCGGATGCTGATGCGGGAGGGATCTTTCTCAGCCGGGCTCAAGCCCCGTGCTCCAGGGTCTTGAGACGGCCGATCATGGCCTCGACCCGGGTGCGCACCTGTTCGTTGCGCTGCATCAGCGAGGCGCGCTCGCTGGAGAGGCTGTCCTGACGCTGGCGCAGCGCTCGATTCTCTTCGCGCAAGGCGCCGAGGGAGTCGAGTAGCTCGTCGACCTGCTTCTCAAGACGACGGATTTCGGAGTCGAGGGTGATTTTGTCGCTGGCCTTGTCGTTCATGTTGAAAATTATAGGCTGCAAACCGATCCGATCAATGCGCAGGGCGGGTCTTTGGCATAATTTCCTTCATGTCAGCACCTGACTTCCGGGAAATCGAGCGTCAACTGGCCGGAACACGGGTGCTCACCGATCTACCTGAGGCCCACGGAACGCTGGCCGGGGCGCTGTGTTCCAGCTCGGCGGTCACCCTGCAGGACTGGCTCCGTGAGGTGTTCCCTGAGGGGGTCGCCGGCGCGGCCGAGACGCCGATGCTGACGGTCTATGAGTGGACTCGGCACGTGCTCGACTCCGGTCAGCTCGAATTTCAGCTCTTGCTACCCGATGACGAGGAGCCGGTCGCTATCCGTGCAGCAGCGCTCGGACAGTGGTGCCAAGGGTTTCTCTATGGCCTCGGATCAAATCCGATTCCCGACATCGACCAGTTGCCCGAGCAGGTGGGGGAGATCGTTCGCGATCTCACCGCGATGACGCGGATCGATGTGGACGAGGCGGAGTCCCTCGAAGATAACGAGCAGGCGTATTCCGAGCTCGTCGAGTTCGTACGCATCGGAGTCCAACTGCTGCATGACGAGCTCGCCGGGGTTCGCGAGGTCGCGGCAGCCGGGAGTGACGCGGATGACAAGCCGCCCTCGATCCACTAAGTCTGCGCGGAGCAGTTCGGCGCCTCGAGTGGCCGTGGCGACGCCGGCGGTCCCGACGCTCGTGAAAACACCGCCCATCGGGCGCGACGAATTTGCACGGCGACGACGTCAGCTCATGAAGGCGATGGGGCGGGAGTCGATCGCCATCGTACCGGCCGCGCCCGTGCACTTTCGCAACAACGACGCCGAGTACGCCTACCGACAAGACAGCAATTTCCATTACCTCACCGGATTTCCGGAACCGGAGTCGGTCGCGGTGCTGATTCCGGGACGCCCGCAAGGTGAGTACCTGCTCTTCGTGCGTGATCGTGATCCGCAACGGGAGACTTGGGACGGACGACGCGCCGGCCCGAGCGGCGCACGACGAGATTTTGGCGCGGACGATGCCTTTCCCATCAGTGATATCGACGAGATCCTCCCTGGCCTCATGGAGGGTCGCGAAAAAATCTTTTATACCGTCGGCGTGAATCGCGAGTTCGATCAGCGTGTCGTCGGTTGGGTGAATGGACTGCGTGCCCAAGCCAAGCAAGGGCGACATGCGCCTCATGAGATGGTTGCGCTCGAGCACGTGTTGCACGAGATGCGGCTCTTCAAAAGTCGTGGAGAAATCGAACAGATGAGCGAGGCGGCACGGATCGCTGCGCGGGCGCATGTTCGTGCGATGCGCTTTTGCAAACCCGGGCGCTACGAATACGAAGTGGCCGCCGAAATTCAGCACGAGTTCCATCGTGCGCGCGCCGAGATCTCCTATCTGCCCATCGTCGGTGGCGGAGCGAATGGCTGCATTCTGCATTACCGCGAGAATGCTTCGGTGTTGCGCGAGGGTGAGTTGCTACTGATCGATGCGGGCTGCGAGTACGAGTGCTATGCCTCCGACATCACGCGTACCTTCCCGGTCAACGGGCGTTTCTCACCGGCGCAGCGCGCCGCTTACGAGGTTGTCCTCGAGGCCAACCTCGCAGCGATCGAGGCCGTGCGCCCGGGCAACGATTGGAATCGCCCACACGATGTAGCAGTGCAGGTGCTGACGGCGGGCATGGTTCGCCTCGGGCTGCTCAAGGGGCGGGTCCCTTCGCTCATCAAGTCGATGGCGTATCGAAAGTTCTATATGCACAAGACCGGGCACTGGCTCGGCATGGACGTTCACGACGTGGGCGACTACAAGATCGGAGAGGCCTGGCGACCGCTCGAACCCGGTATGGTGCTCACCATCGAGCCTGGGATTTACATTCCTCCGGGCACGCGAGGTATTCCGCCGGAGTTCCGCAACATCGGCATCCGTATCGAAGACGATGTGCTCGTCACGCGTGACGGACACGACGTGCTGACGCATGGCGTGACCAAAGACCCTTCCGCCATCGAAGCCTTGATGGCTGCAGCATGAGCATCGTGAATTCGGGCGCGTCTCAGGTCGATGTCGCCATCGTGGGTGGGGGCCTGGTCGGCGCGAGTCTCGCGCTGGCGCTCGCACCGACGGGGCTCAAGACGGCCCTCATCGAGGGCGTCGCGCCCGATGCGAACGCCCAACCCAGTTTCGACGATCGAACGACAGCTCTCGGCAATGGCACCCGCCGCAGTTTCGAGGCGCTCGGCATCTGGTCGCAGGTGGCACCCAAGGCGGCGCCCATTCGTCGTATCCACGTCTCGGATGCGGGGCGTTTCGGTTTCGCGCGGCTCGAGGCGAGCGAGCACGGCATCGATGCCTTTGGGTATGTCGTGACCAATCGCGTGCTCGGTACTGCGCTGCGCGCGGCGATGACGACGCTGCCCGATCTCGAGTTGCGTATGCCGGCGAAATGCACAGGCGTTGCGCTACACGAGGGGGATGTCGAACTTGCGACCGAGCCTGCGGCGTCACCGCTGCGAGCGCGTCTCGTGGTGGCGGCGGACGGTGCCGACTCCAAGGTGCGTACTGCGGCAGGACTCGTAGCCACCCTCGAAGATTATCGACAGGTGGCGATCGTGAGCCACGTGCGCAGTTCTCGCCCGGCCGACGGCACGGCTTACGAACGATTCACCCCTGAGGGGCCATTCGCGGTGTTACCGCTCTTCGACGGGGCGTATGGGGTGGTGTGGACGCTCGCCCCCGAGGCGGCCGAGCGTGTGCTCGCCCTCTCCGACAAAGATTATCTCGCTGCGCTGCAAGGGGAGTTCGGTTGGCGTATCGGTCGTCTGCTCTCCGTCGGCCAACGCAACGCGTATCCGTTGAGGCTCTCGCGTGCCGAGACGCTCACGGGTCAGCGCGTGGTGTTGATCGGTAATGCCGCGCAGGGGCTGCATCCGGTGGCAGGGCAGGGCTTCAATCTCGGACTGCGTGATGCCGCGACCCTTGCTGAGCTGCTCGCCGAGGCGGTGCGACGCGACGGTTCACGAGCGGATGTGGGATCGCCCGCGATCCTGCGTGAATTTGCGTCGCGTCGTGTCGCCGATCGCGACGGGGTCACGCGGTTCACCGACGGGCTCGTGAAACTCTTTGGCGACACGCGGCCTGGCGTACCCTTGCTGCGTGATCTAGGTTTGCTGCTCTTCGATCTCTCACCCACGGCCAAACAGGCCTTATCGCGACTCAGTTGGGGCTTTGCTGGACGCACGCCGCGTCTCGGTCGCGGCCTCGGGGTCATGCCTTGAGCGTCGAGACGACCTTCGATGTCGCCGTCGTTGGGGGCGGTCCAGTGGGTGCCGTGCTCGGCGCCTTGTTGCGTCAGGGTCCCACGCCCCGACGAGTGTTGTTGCTCGAGCGTGAGCTACCCGATTTGGCGGTCTCTTCAAACGCACCCGATCTTCGAGTCTTCGCGCTCTCCCGAGCGAGCGAACGCATTCTGCGTACCGCCGGAGCCTGGAATTCTTTGCTGATAGCCGCGTCGGCAATGTGTGCTTACGAGCGCATGCACGTGTGGCCACGCGATGCCGAGCCTCGCGGCGAAGGTTCGCTGACATTCGATGCGGCTGAGCTCGGTGAGCCTGATCTCGGAGCGATCGTGGGCAACGATGCGCTGCAGCGTGCGGGTCTCAACGCCTTTCTCGCCTCGGGTGGCGAGGCACGCGCGGCCTTGGTGAGCGATGTCGTGTTCCATGATCGCGTCGTTGAACTGACGACTTCGATCGGCGTGTTCTCGGCCAAGCTCGTCGTCGGCGCGGATGGGGGCCGCTCGATCGTACGGCGAGCTGCGGGCTTCAGTGTCGAAGCGCAGGAGTACGGACAGCTCGCCCTCGTCGCGAACGTGACGAGCGAGCGAGCGCACGAGTCGACGGCTTGGCAACGCTTTCTCGGTGAGGGCACGCTGGCCTTATTGCCGCTCGCGAACGGACAAAGCTCGCTCGTATGGTCGTTGCCTCGAGAGCGAGCCGAGGGGTTGCTCGCCGCTGACGTTTCCGCGTTCAACGAAGCGCTCACGACCGCGAGTGCCGGGGTGCTCGGACGACTTTCTTTGGCGAGTGAGCGGCGAAGCTTTCCGTTGCGACGCGTGAGTGCGCCGCAGTACGTGCGTGAGCGTTGCGCGCTGGTGGGTGACGCGGCACACATCATCCACCCGCTCGCGGGGCAGGGCGTCAATCTTGGATTGCTCGATGCGGCCGCCCTCGCAGAGCAGCTCGACGAAGCTGCGCGTGAACGCGAGGATCCGGGCGCGCTACGCGTGCTCCGTCGCTACGAGCGATGGCGCAAGAGCGACAATGAAGTCATGAGCCTCGCGATGGACCTGCTCAACCGTTTTCTGGCCTTCGGTGGAGACGGAGCGGAGCAGTGGCTGCAGCGCGGGCTCGGGTTCGTGGGTCGCAGCGCCGTGTTGCGACGGCCGTTCGCCGAGCGCGCACTCGGCCTCGCCGGCGATCTGCCGGCCATCGCCCGACGCGGGTGATGAGCCGATTGCGCTGATGCTAGGCGATCGCGCTCAAGCGAGGCGATCGATCTTCGCCGCGCAGATGAAATCGTTTTCGGTGAGGCCGTTCACCGCATGGGTGCTGTAGCGCAACCGACAATAGTTGTAGCCGATGGCGAGATCCGGATGGTGATCTTCGCTGTTGGCCACGTGGGCAAGGGCATTGACGAAGCTCATGGTCCGATAGAAATCTTTGAACAACCACTCTCGCTGCAATTCACGACCGTCAGGGGAAAGTCGCCATTCCGGGGTGAGCTGTCCGAGCAGTCGCTCGCAATCGGCGCGGGAGAGCGGGGGGACGCCGCCCTCGCAGGGCAGGCACTTTTTCTCGGTGAGTGAATCGCTCATGGTCTCTCCTCAATTCTTCGGTGTCGAGGCGTCCTCACGACGCGGATAGGTGCGCGCGACGTAAGCCTCGACGAGTTGCTGGAATTCTTCGGCGATGTGTTCACCCTTCAGGGTCACGGTCTTCTCGCCATCCTCGTATACCGGTGCCACGGGCCGCTCGCCCGTACCTGGCAGACTGATGCCGATGTTCGCATGCTTGCTCTCGCCCGGTCCGTTGACGACGCAGCCCATCACGGCGACGTTCATCATCTCGACGCCCTCATAGGTTTTGCGCCACTCGGGCATGCGATGGCGGATATGCGACTGGATTGATTTGGCGAGTTCCTGGAAGTAAGTACTCGTCGTGCGGCCGCATCCCGGGCAAGCGATGACCATCGGCACGAAGGAGCGTAGGCCCATGGTCTGCAAAATTTCCTGAGCGACGATGACTTCCTGAGTGCGATCGCCATTGGGCTCGGGCGTGAGTGACACACGGATGGTGTCGCCGATTCCCTGTTGGAGCAGCACGCCGATGCCCGCCGTCGAGGCGACGATGCCTTTGCTGCCCATGCCGGCCTCCGTGAGACCCACATGCAGCGGATAGTCGCACCGCGAGGCAAGATCGGAATAGATCGCAATGAGATCCTGAACGCCACTGACCTTGGCGGACAACACGATCGCTTCGTGGGGTTGTCCGAGTTCCTCGGCGCGTCGTGCGCTCTGCAGGCAAGACTCGACGACGGCCGATCGCATGACCTCGTTCGCGGTGCGCGGGTTCGGCAGCGAGTTGTTCTCGTCCATCATGCGTGTGAGCAGCTCGGAGTCGAGACTGCCCCAGTTGACGCCGATACGGATCGGTTTCTGGTACTGACAGGCGACCTCAATCATTTCGGCGAACTGCGGATCACGCTTGCTGCCGCGACCCACGTTGCCCGGATTGATGCGGTACTTGGCGAGCATTTCGGCGCAGGCTGGATGGGCCTTGAGCAGCTTGTGACCGTTGAAGTGAAAATCGCCGATGAGCGGCACTTTGACGCCTTCACGATCGAGGCGTTCGCGGATGTACGGCACGGCCGCAGCCGCCTCCTCAGTATTCACTGTCACTCGAACGAGCTCTGAGCCCGCACGCGCGAGCGACCGCACTTGCGCGACGGTCGATTCGATATCTGCCGTATCGGTGTTGGTCATCGATTGCACGACGATGGGCGCCCCGCCGCCCACCCGGACTCCGCCGACGACGGCGGCGATACTTTTCCGACGCGTGATCATTGTGAGCGTTCCTTTTCTTTGGCGATCCATCTGCGAACGTGGCGTTCCATCAGATCGAGGGGCACGGCGCCCGTCTCGAGTACGGTGTCGTGGAAGGCGCGAACATTGAATCGGGACCCGAGGGCGCTTTCTGCCTCGCGGCGCAGATTCTGGATGCGCAGTTGACCGATCTTGTACGCGAGCGCCTGCCCCGGCCACGAGATGTAGCGATCGATTTCATTGATGATGTCCGCTTCGGTTTTCGCGGCGTTGTCGATGAAGAACGCGATCGCCTGCTCCCGCGTCCAGCCCTTGGCGTGTATGCCGGTGTCGACGACGAGTCTTACGGCACGCCACATGTCGTAGGTGAGCTGACCAAATTTTGAGTAAGGGTCTTGGTAGAGACCGAGCTCCTCACCGAGACTCTCCGAGTAAAGCGCCCAACCCTCGACGAACGCGGTGTAACTGGCGTTACGCCTGAAGTCCGGCATCTCCGATTGCTCTATGGCGAGCGCGATCTGCAAATGGTGTCCCGGTACGGCCTCATGGATGGAGAGCACTTCCATCTCGTACTTCGGCCGCACCTCGGGTCGATAGAGGTTCACGTAATAGAACCCCGGGCGTGTTCCGTCGGTAGCGGGACCTTGGTAATAGGCGGTGGTGGTGTTGGGCGCACTCGTCATCGGAATTGGGCGTAATCCGTATGGCGTCCGCGGCAGTTTGCCGAAGAGGCGTACGAGGTTCGGGTCGATCTTCTTCGAGACGGCGAGGTAGCCCTCGAAGAGTTCTTGCGACGACTTGTAGTAGAACTGCGGATCGGTACGCAGGAAGGTCAAGAATTCCTGCATCGATCCCTTGAAGCCCACCTTGTCCTTGATGGCCATCATTTCAGCCCGGATACGACGGACTTCGGCGAGTCCGATCTCGTGGATCTCGTCAGCGGTCAGCGAGCCGAGTGTTGTGTGATAGGCGATTCGTTCGCGATAAAAATCTCGGCCCTGCGGCGTTTCGGAGATACCCACCGAGGCGCGGGTCGACGGTAGGTAAATTTCATTGAAGGTTTTTGTGAAGCGCGCATACGCGGGCAACACCACACGCTCGATCGCGCTGCGGCCGGCTGCGCTGAGGCGGGCTCGGGTTGCCGCATCGAACTCTTCGGGAAAGCGAGTAAACGGCTCGAAGAAAGGGCTTTGCTCCGGCTTGGCCACATTCTGCATCGCAAGCTGCAACGGGATACGTTGCATGATGACGCGCGGCTGAGTACGACCCTCTCGGGCAGCCTGCTCAAGCAGCGCAATATGCTGGTCGATGACCGTACCCACACGTTCGAGTCGTACCAGCCAGTCTTCATAATCTTTGGTTGTTCGGAACTGCAGCAGCTCGGTGACTTCGTGCAGGGTCTGGATACCGCCTTGGTGGTTGATTGAGTAGAGATACGGTTTGAAAGGTGAGCTCGCGAGGCGCTGGGTGTACTCGCGCTCGAAAAGGTCGTAATCGAGTTGTGCTGCGGGCGATAGCGCCGTTCTCGGAATCGCGCGTAGCGCCTCGAGGGTGGATCGATCATGTTGGTGGCGTCGCTCGATCGCTTCGGCGGACATATCGGTCCACTGATCGTTGTACCGGTTGTCCCCCAGGTAGTTCGCCATGAGCGGATCGGCTGCGAGCTCCTTTTGCCACGTGGCGTCAAAGAGCGCCCGCAGTTGGGTCTCGGCGCGGGGGGAGGCCGCTGCAAAGGCCGAAAACAAGGCTGCGATCGCGAGGGCGGCGAGCAGCGGCAAGGCGGAATGGCGACTCTGCATGGACGGATCTCCAGGTAACCTTGAGTTGACAGTCTACGACGGTCGATTTTTCTGCGCCCGGGGGCGCAGCCGCTGCTATTATCTCCCCGTTCGCGAAACCCGACCTGGCCGGAGAGACCCCCCGACATACCGAGGGGCGCCGAAGGCGCAAGTTTCCGCCCGGAAACGCTCAGGCAAAAGAACGGCAGGTCGTAGGCGAATTCTGGAGAGCGATCGATCGCCGCCCCGAGGGCGACGACCGATCCACCGAAGGGGAGCGGCGCGTCGATCGAGGCGAGCCCGATCTCTCAGGTCCACGGACAGAGGGGCGGCAGGGGCTTCAAGGGCTCCTGCCGCCCTTTTTTTTGGCCGGGTGGTGGCCTCAAGGATTCGAGGGAGACGGCATGGGACGCAAGACACCTCTCTATGGGATTCACGTCGAGCACGGTGCTCGCATGGTCGATTTCGGTGGTTGGGACATGCCGGTCAACTACGGCTCCCAAATCGAGGAGCACCACCGGGTCCGTCGCGATGCCGGCATGTTCGACGTCTCGCACATGTGTGTGGTCGACGTGCGTGGACGCGATAGCCGAGCCTTTCTTCGCCACCTACTCGCGAATGACGTCGACAAGCTCCGGGTCGAAGGTAAGGCGCTTTATAGCTGCATGCTCAACGAGACCGGCGGGGTTCTCGACGATCTCATCGTCTATTTCATGAACGAACAGTGGTTCCGGGTGGTCGTCAACGCCGGAACGCGCGACTCCGATATCGCCTGGATGCGTGCTCAGGCTCGCGAGTCGGTCCAACACCTCGACATTATTGAGCGCGTCGATCTCGCCATGATCGCCGTTCAGGGCCCGAAGGCCCGCGCGATCGTGGCTGAGTTGCTCGATCCGCAAGATCGTGACGCGACCCTGGCACTCGAGCCTTTCAATGGTCGCGTGTGCGGAGAGTGGTTTGTCGCCCGTACCGGTTACACCGGCGAAGATGGTTTCGAGGTGGTGTTGCCGATCGAAGAAGCGCCCTCCACGTGGCGCGCCCTCGTCGCGGCAGGTGTCGCACCATGCGGGCTCGGCGCGCGCGATACGCTGCGCCTCGAGGCGGGTATGAATCTTTACGGTAACGACATGGACGACACCCGCAATCCTCTCGAGTCGGGCCTCACTTGGACCGTCGCCTTCGAGCCCGCGACGCGCGATTTTGTGGGTCGCCAGGCCCTCGTGGACATCAAAGCGGCGGGTGGCCCATCCCACAAACTCGTCGGACTCTTGCTCGAAGATCGCGGCGTACTACGCTCGCACCAAAAAGTCGTCGTCTCCGGTGTGGGTGAGGGCGAAGTGACGAGCGGCACCTTCTCCCCGACGCTCGAGCGGTCGATTGCTTTTGCTCGGGTTCCGAGCGGCACGGGTCAGTCCGTACAGGTCGACATCCGCGGCAAGTTACTGCCCGCTCGAGTGATCAAGCTGCCCTTCGTCCGTAACGGACGCGTGCTGATCACGCTCTGAGTATCTTCAAAGATTTCTCGATTTCCTTATCCAGGAGCCTTCCCATGAGCCAAGTCATCACTGACCTGAAATACGCCAAGAGCCACGAATGGGCGCGCTTGTTGCCGAGCGGTCTCGTCGAGATCGGCATCACCGACCATGCGCAGCACGCACTCGGTGATCTTGTATTCGTCGATGTCCCCGAAGCCGGGCGTACGCTCGAAGCCGGTGCAGCCTGCGCCGTCGTCGAATCGGTGAAGGCCGCCTCCGACGTCTACGCGCCGATCGCCGGCACCGTGGTCGAGTGCAATGCCGAGTTGGCTTCGACGCCCGAACTCATCAACCAAGACTGTTACGGCAAAGGTTGGATGATTCGGGTGAAGCCGGCCTCGGCGTCCGCGCTCGAGGGCTTGCTCTCGGCCGATGCGTACTCTGCCGTGCTTGCTGCGGAGGGTGGCTGACATGCCGTTCATCCCGCATACCGAAGCGGATGTCCGCGAGATGCTGGCGACGATCGGCGCGAAGTCGATCGAAGAGCTCTTTGACGAGATTCCGCAAAACCTGCGAGTTCAAGGCCTCGCCGGTATTCCCGAAGGCCTCTCCGAAATGGAGATCGGTCGATTGATGAGCGAGCGTGCGCGACAAGACGGTCGTCCGCTGTCGTTCCTCGGCGCCGGCGCCTACGAGCATCACATTCCGTCGGCGGTGTGGGCGATCACGACCCGCGGTGAGTACTACAGCGCGTACACGCCTTATCAGGCCGAAGCGAGTCAGGGTACGCTGCAGCTCATCCACGAATACCAGACGATGATCTCGAGCCTGACGGGCATGGAGGTTTCGAACGCGTCGCTCTACGACGGTGGTTCCGCCGTGGCTGAAGCCGCGCTCATGGCCGTGCGGGCGCATCGCAAGTCGAAGAGCCTGCGCGTGCTCGTTCCCTCGACGGTCAATCCGAACTATCGCCGTGTCGCCGTCAGCACGGCCGGTAATCAAGGTTTGCGCTTCGAGACTGTGCCGTACCAACGAGAGACGGGTTGCATCGATTTCGCTGCGCTTGCGGCGTTTGCGGGTCAGGACATCGCGGCGATGGTGATCCAGCAGCCGAATTTCTTTGGTCAGCTTGAGGACGTCGACGCGCTCACCGACTGGGCGCACGAGCAGGGCATGCTCGTCATCGCCGCCGTCAACCCGACCTCGCTCGCGCTGCTCAAGCCGCCGGGGGAGTGGGGCACCAAGGGTGCGGACATCTGCGTCGGCGAAGGACAACCGCTCGGCGTACCGCTCTCCTCAGGCGGACCGTACTTCGGTTTCATGACCACGCGTATGGAGTACGTACGTTCCATGCCGGGCCGCATCGTCGGACGAACCGTCGATCTCGAAGGTCGTCATGGCTACACGCTCACGCTACAGGCGCGCGAGCAGCACATCCGTCGGGGTAAGGCGACGTCCAATATCTGCACGAACCAAGGCCTGCTGATGACGGCGGCGACGATCTACATGAGCCTCATCGGTCCGGCGGGACTCGCGCAGGTGGCCGAGACCAGCATGGCGCGTACGCATCAGCTCGTGACCGCGCTCGGTCGTCAGCGCGGCGTACGTCAGGCGTTCACGGGTCCGCGTTTTCACGAGAGCGTGCTCCTCCTTGATCGGCCCGCTGAGGCGGTGCTGCGCGAGCTCGAGTCGCAGGGCATTCTCGGTGGCGTCGATCTCTCGGGCGATTACCCCGAGCTCGGCTCCGCCATCCTCGTCTGCGCCACCGAAACCAAGACCGACGGCGATATCGAGCGCTACGCCAACGCGCTCGGTACGGCATTACAGGCTGTGCGCGCCGCCTGAGCGCGGACGCCACTGGAGTACGTCATGAATCAAATCTTAGAAAAGTCCATCTTCGAATATTCGCGCGACGGCCGCGGCGCCGAGGCTCAGCATCCGCCGGCGTTGCGCGGTGCCGTGGCATCGGCCTCGAAAGAGGCGTTGGGTGCGGTGCCTGCGGCGTTGCGTCGCCAGAGCAAGCCGATGCTGCCTGAGGCGAGCGAGCTCGATGTCGTTCGTCATTTCACGCGCCTCTCGCAGCTCAACTTCTCGATCGACACGAACTTCTATCCGCTCGGTTCGTGCACGATGAAGTACAACCCCAAGGCCTGTAACCAATATGCGATGCTGCCGGAGTTTCTCTCGCGGCATCCGCTCGCACCGGATACTCAGGGCCAAGGCTTCCTCTCGTGCATGTTCGAGCTGCAGGAGATGCTCAAAGAAGTGACCGGTATGAAGGCCGTGTCCCTCAATCCCATGGCCGGCGCTCACGGTGAGTTCGCCGGTGTGGCGATGATTCGCGCCTATCACCGGGCACGCGGTGATTTGGCGCGTAACGAGATCATCGTTCCCGAGGCCGCCCACGGTACAAATCCCGCGACGGCGACCATGTGCGGTTGCATCGTACGAGAGATTCCGGTCGATGCCGAAGGTGACGTCGATATCGAGGCCCTCAAGAAAGCAGTGGGTCCGAACACGGCGGGCATCATGCTCACCAATCCGTCAACGCTCGGTGTCTTCGAGCGCAAGATCGAAGAAGTCGCGCGCATCGTCCACGGCGCCGGCGGCTTGCTCTATTACGACGGCGCGAATCTCAACGCGATTCTCGGCAAGGTACGTCCGGGCGATATGGGCTTCGACGTCATCCACATGAATCTGCACAAGACCTTCTCGACGCCGCACGGCGGCGGGGGCCCGGGTGCAGGGGCGGTGGGTGTCAGCGCCCGACTCGAGCCCTTCCTCCCGGTGCCTGTGGTCGGTCGCGAAGGCGAGGGATATCGCTGGCTCACCGAAAACGATCGACCGCAGTCGATTGGCCGACTCTCGGCCTTCATGGGCAACGCGGGTGTGCTGCTGCGTGCGTACATCTACATGCGCGTGCTCGGCCGAGAAGGTATGAGCCGCGTCGGTGAGTTCGCGACGCTCAATGCCAACTACGTCATGGCACGGCTTCGCGCTGCCGGCTTCGATCTCGCGTATCCGAATCGTCGAGCGAGTCACGAGTTCATCATCACGATGAAGCGTCAGGCGAAGGAGCTCAACGTGACGGCCATGGACATCGCCAAGCGGCTGCTCGACTACGGGTTCCATGCGCCGACGACCTACTTCCCGCTGCTCGTCCCCGAGTGTTTGCTCATCGAGCCGACCGAGACCGAGAGTCGCGAGACGCTCGATGGGTTCATCGACGCCATGGTGGCGATCTTGGGCGAAGCCTCGAGCGATGCAACGAAGCTCAAGGCGGCGCCTTACACCATGCCGGTACGGCGTCTTGATGACGTTCGCGCAGCCAAGCAGCTCGAGCTCACCTGGAAGCCGGTAGACTCGGCGGCCTGATGAAAACCGATCGACCTAAACCGACCGGACTCGTCCGGTTGATCAACGCGTTCGGCAACACCTGGAAGGGTTACGTCGGTGCGTTTCGCGAGGAGGCTGCGTTCCGGCAGGAGCTCGCGCTGTGCGCCGTGCTGTTTCCTCTCGGATTGTGGTTGGGCGAAAACGGGGTCGAGCGGGCGCTGCTCGTCGGCCCCATTTTCATCATTTTGATCGTCGAGCTGCTCAACAGTGGCATCGAGGCGACGGTCGACCGTATCGGTCTCGAGCGTCACCAGCTCTCGGGACTTGCCAAAGATTTGGGCTCTGCGGCGGTGTTCACGTCCTTTGCGATGCTCGCGGTCGTCTGGGCGCTGGTGTTGCCCGATCGCTAAGTCTTTGCGGAGATAGACATGACAGCACTTATTTGCGGCTCGGTGGCCTACGACACGGTGATGGTCTTCGAAGGACACTTCAAAGATCACATCCTTGCCGATCGCATCCACATGTTGAATGTGGCATTCCTCGTTCCGGGTCTGCGCCGTAATTTTGGCGGCTGCGCGGGCAACATTGCCTACAACCTGAAGCTCCTCGGGGGCGATGGCAAGGTGATGGCGACCGTGGGTTCCGATTTCGGCCCCTACCGCGCCTGGATGATCGACAACGGCTTGCCGCTCGACCACATCCGCCAACTCGACGATGAATACACGGCGCAGGCGTACATCACGACCGACGCCGACAACAATCAAATCACGGCCTTCCACCCGGGGGCGATGAATCACGCGCACGTCAACAAGGTGCCGAAGGGCGGTGGACTGCGTCTCGGCATCGTCGCGCCAGAGAGTCATCTCGGTATGTGTGAGCACGCCGCACAGTTTGCCGCCCAAGGTATTCCGTTCATCTTCGATCCGGGTCAGGCGATGACGCTGCTTGGACCCGACGATCTGCGGACCATGATCGGCCAGGCGAGTTGGGTGGCGGTCAATGATTACGAGGCGAGTCTGCTCGTCGAACGTACGGGTTGGTCGCTCGAGACCATCGCGGGCAAAGTGAAGGCGCTGATCGTGACGCGTGGCGCGCAGGGCTCGCACATCCACGCCGATGGCGCCTTGCACGAGATCCCCGCGGTTAAGCCTGAGAAAATCGCCGACCCGACGGGCTGTGGCGATGCCTATCGCGGCGGGTTGCTGTTTGGCTTGCAGCGAGGGCTTGACTGGGCGACCACCGGCCGTATCGCCTCGCTGATGGGTTCGCTCAAGATCGCCCACCACGGTACACAGAACCATCGTTTCGGTCGCGAAGAGTTCGCGAAGCTTTACAAGCAGGCCTTTGGCGTCGCGCTCGAGGCTTGAGCGGGCAAGTCGATTTCTTCGGTGATCAACCGGCGCGCGGCAAGGTTGTCGCGGCGCCGCTCGATGATGACATACGGTTGCTCGCGTCAAAGATCCCGTCAGGTCTGCGTTTCGGAGCCTCGACGTGGTCTTTCCCCGGATGGCAGGGGCTCGTCTACGGCGGGGAGTATGAGGAGACGAAACTCTCACGTGATGGGCTCGCCGCATACGCTCGACATCCGTTGCTGCGTAGCGTCGGAGTCGATCGAAGCTATTACCGACCTCTCGACGACAAGACCTTGCAGCGGATGGCCGATGCCGTCGGCGACGACTTCCGATTTTTGATCAAGGCGCATGCTGCGCTGATGCTGCCGAAGAGCGCGCGTCGACCTGAGTATCTCCTCGGTGTACCGGATGTCTTCCTCGATGCGGCTTATGCCTCATGCAACGTGATCGAGCCCGCGCTGCGTCTTCTCGGTGACAAGCTCGGTATCATCCTGTTTCAGTTTTCGCCGCTCGGTGATCGGGTGCTGCGTTATCGAGACGAACTCCTCGAGCGTCTCGAGGGGTTTCTGTCGGCACTTCCCAAAGAGGTGCGATACGCCGTCGAGTGGCGTGATGCAGCGATGCTCGGCCCAGATCTCGCCGACCTTCTCGCGCGTCACAAGGTGTCCTATGGTTTCGCAGCCCACCCGCGGATGCCAAACGTCGATGAGCAGTCGCGCTTTGACACGGGCGAGGAGCCGATGGTGATTCGGTGGTTGCTGCGACGGGACCGAGCGTACGAGGAAGCTCGAGCGACGTACGCGCCCTTCGACCGCTTGGTCGAGCCTGATTCCGAGTCGCGTCATCGCATTCTGTCGCTGCTTCGGGGCGCTGTGGGGCAGGGGCGGGAAGCCCTCGTCATCGTCAACAACAAGGCCGAGGGCTCCGCGCCGCTCAGCGTGCTGCAATTGGCACGCGAGTGGTCGGCGGTCGGCTAAACTTTCGGTCATGTCTGCTTCAACCGGTGCCGTCGCACCCGACATCGCAGTCGCCGTCGCCGCGCTGCGCGCCGGCGAGCTCGTCGCCTTTCCGACTGAGACCGTTTACGGCCTCGGTGCAGATGCGCGCAACCCCGAGGCGTTACGCAAGGTGTACGCGCTCAAGGGCCGACCGTCGACGCACCCGCTCATCCTGCACGTACTCTCGGCCGATGATCTCAAAGATTGGGTCTCCGACCTCCCGTCGGCGACTCAAACATTGGCGAGTCGATTTTGGCCCGGGCCACTCACCCTCGTGTTGCCGCGTTCGGCTCGGGTCTCTGACGCGCTCACCGGGGGGCAAGACACGGTCGCCATTCGTGTGCCGGCTCATCCGGTAGCGCGTGCCTTGCTCGCAGCATTCGGTGGCGGCATCGCCGCGCCCTCGGCCAATCGTTATGGTCGTATCTCACCGACGCGGGCCGCTCATGTTCGCGAAGAGTTCCCGACTGATCTGCTCGTACTCGAGGGTGGCGACTGCGAGGTCGGTCTCGAATCAACGATCGTGTCGCTTGTTGAGGTGGTTCCGAGACTCTTGAGGCCGGGCTCGATCTCGCGTGCCGATCTCGAATCGGCACTCGGCGAGTCCGTGCAGGTGGGCACGGGTGCTGACACGCCGCGCGTTCCCGGCAGTACGGCGCAGCACTACGCTCCGCAGACGCCACTGGAGCTTGTCCCCGCCGGGGCGCTCTCATCTGCTGAGACCGCCGCGGCTGCGCGTGGCGAGCGCGTAGCCACGTTGGCATGTCCGCCGAGCAGCGACCCCGCGACCTATGGTCGCGCGCTCTATGCCGAGTTGCGACGACTCGACAAGCTCGGGGTCTCACGTATTCTCGTCGAGTCCGTGCCGGAGTCCCCGCAGTGGGATGCCGTTCGCGATCGCCTATCCCGAGCGGCAGCGACCTTTCTTTGATCACAGCGTTATTCCTCCATCCAGAGCGAGCCATTGCCGATGAGTCCGAGCCGTAAATCCTCGTTGATCGATCCGTTCCAGCCGCGAGAGATCCGTCGTCTCGTGGGGGAGTTCGGCTCGCCGCTGCTGATCGTCGATTGCGAGCGCGTGCGTCGGCAGTATCGCGAGTTGCATCGTGCGCTACCGGGTGTCGATCTGCATTACGCACTTAAGCCGTTGCCGCATCCGGCCGTCGTACAGACCGTACTTCAAGAGGGCGGGTTTCTCGATCTTGCCACCACGGGCGAGGTCGAGCTCGTGGCGCGCATGGGAGTCGATCCTGATCTGTGCATCCACACGCATCCCATCAAGCGCGACGCGGATATTCGCGATGCCCTCAAGCGCGGGGTGAAAGTGTTCGTCGCCGACAACCCGGACGAACTGCGTAAGTTCGTGCCGTACGCCGAGACCGCCGAAGTATTGCTACGCGTGTCGTTCCGCAGCCCGGGTGCCGTCTCCGATCTCTCGCGCAAATTTGGCTGCGATCCAGAATCTTTGTTGGCGCTCGCAAGACGAGCACGCGATCTCGGTGTGAAGGTACGGGGCCTGTCGTTTCACGTCGGCTCGCAGGCGCCCGACCCCGGCAAACATGTCGAGGCCATCGAGGCGTGCGCACGGCTGCTTGCGGCGGCGCGTCGCGAACGACTCGGCCCTTGCGATACGCTCGACATCGGCGGCGGCTTTCCCATCGATTACGCCTCGAGAGCGCCGGCCATCGGGTACTTTTGTAAGCCGATCCGAGCCGCGCTCGCCAAGCTACCAAAGCGCGTGCGCATCATCGCCGAGCCGGGGCGTTACATCGCGGGGCCGAGTGCCATCGGGGTCGCGAGTGTCATGGGTCGTGCGCGCCGCGAAGGTCGTTGGTGGTATTACCTCGATGATGGACTTTATGGCTCGTATAGCGGACAACTGTTCGATCACGCGCGCTACCCGCTCGAATCATTGAAACTCGGCAAGCGTCGTGAGCCTGCGGTGCTCGCAGGCCCGACCTGCGACAGCATCGACGTCATCACCGAAAACATCGTGTTGCCTGAGCTCGATGAAGGTGACCTCATCGTCGGTCGTGCGATGGGCGCGTACACCTGGGCGAGCGCGTCGGAGTTCAACTTTTTCCCGCGTGCCACGGTCGTCTCGGTCAATCTGACGCCCGGCGATCGCGGCAGCGTGATGCGGCTCGATTACTAATGCGCGTCCATGTCGCCGATTTCGTGGCGGGCGCGGCCTCGGCACGAGGCGTGGCGATCGTCATTGACGTGTTTCGAGCCTGTTCGTTGCAGGCGCATGCCCTCGCAGCCGGTGCGGAGGCGATCGTCCCGATCGAAGGTGTCGACGAGGCGAAGGCTCTGAAGAGCCAGCACTCTGGGTGGTTACTCGTCGGCGAGCGCCATGCGCGGCGGTTACCGGGGTTCGATTGCGGCAACTCGCCATCCGAAGTACTCGCGGCAGAGCCCGCCGGACGCACGATCATCCATACGACTCATGCCGGAACCCAGGGGCTGATGGCCGCCTCGCGCGTGGTCAGTCATGTGTTCACAGGGGCGTTCGTCAATTTATCCGCCACGATCGCAGCGGTGAGAGCCCTCGCACCCGAGGACGTCACGATCGTCGCCATGGGACACGAGGCCCGTGAGCGTTGCGAGGAAGACGATCTTTGTCGCGAAGCGATGATTGCCGCACTACAGGGTCATGCGTTTCCTCTTGCGAATCTGCCCGATCGTTTACGAGGCGCGCCGGCAGCCGCCAAGTTTTTCGATTCTCAGGCGGACTGGGCTCCCGAGAGCGACTTCGATCTGTGCACCCGCATTGATGCGGTACCTTTTGCGATCTCCCTGATTCCGGGCTCGATGGGACGACCCGTGCTCGTACGCCATGATCTGCGGCACGCCGTGCGGGACCATGTCTGAGACGACGATACGAAATGTTGTGTTCGATATCGGTTGGGTGTTGGTACACCTGGCGCCGATGCCGCTCCTGCAGTTGCTTCGTGATCACGGTGCCGAGGTGGACCAACTCGAGCAGGTGACGAGTCGCATCGATTTACACGAACACGAAAGCGGCAGGCTCGACGGGGTAGGGTTGGTGTCGAATATCGCACGTCTCGCGCCGCGAAGGCCTTCCGCTGAGCTCGTCGCTGCAGCCTGGGTCGACATGTTCGACCCCCAGCCCGAGATGTTCGGTCTCGCTGAGCGCTTGCGCAGCCGATATCGGGTTTACCTGCTCTCCAACGTCGGTGATCTGCACTGGGCAGAGTTGCAACGACGCTTTCGATTGCACGAACTGGGGCACGGTGTCGTCACGTCCTTCGAGGCCGGTGTCATGAAGCCACTCGCTGCCATCTACGAGCAGACCGAACGGCGTTTTTCATTGAACCCCGCCGAGACGGTGTTCATCGATGATCGTCTGGAGAATATCGAGGCGGTCCGTGTGCGGGGCTGGCACGGCATCGTCCATGCCGGTCACAATGCGACCGTCAGTGCCTTGCGGGCACTCGGTGTCGAGACGGAGTGAGCCTATGCCTGTGATCGCAACGACAGTGGGATTGCTCGTGCTGTCTAACGTCTTCATGACGTTCGCCTGGTATGCCCATCTCAAAAATCTGAACGACAAGCCTTGGTGGATCGCCGCCCTCGTCAGTTGGGGCATCGCGCTCTTCGAGTATCTCCTCCAGGTTCCTGCCAACCGTATCGGCTACACAGAGTTGTCTCTGGCGCAACTGAAGATCGTTCAAGAGGTCGTGACGCTGACCGTCTTCGTACCCTTTGCCGTGTTCTACATGCGACAGCCGATCAAGCTCGACTATCTTTGGGCAGCCCTCTGCATATTCGGCGCCGTTTATTTCATCTTTCGGAGTCCGGCATGAGCGCGAGAGTCGGTTCGACGGCGATTCATCGTCGGGTCGAGGCTTTGCGCGAAGGGCGTGATCCGAGCGTAATCGCCAAGATGCCCTCGGGCTGGGCCGTTTTCGGCGAGCGTCAATTCTTGCGCGGGTATGCCTTGTTGTTGCCTGACCCGGTCGTGCCGACACTCAATGATTTGCCGGCGCCGGGTCGCGATCAGTTTTTATCGGATATGGGTCGTCTCGGCGATGCGTTGCTCACCGCGACAGGCGCCCTACGTATCAATTACGCGATGTTTGGAAACCTCGAGCCCGCTCTGCACGCGCACGTCGTCCCGCGCTATCGAGACGAGCTATCACCGCTCGACGTGGCGCATCCGTGGGCGTACGACTGGAATGCTGCGCCCATGTTCGACCCGACACGTGAGGCGGCACTACTCGCTGCCGTACGCGCCTCGTTGGCCTCGAGCCTGCGTTAATCGAGTCGAGCGTAGGAGAGGGGCAAGGCCGTCGTCGATTTAATGGTCTCGAGGGAGAAGCTCGCACTGACGTCGAGCATGTCGAGTGCGCCGATGAGTCGCTTGTAGACGGCATCGTAGGCCTCGATATCGGGTACGACGACGCGAAGCAGGTAGTCGACATCGCCACTCATGCGATGCAATTCGGTGACCTCCGGTAGTTCGCGCACGACTTTCGCGAAACGTTCGTACCAGGCTGCGCTGTGGCTCGGCGCCTTGATGGTGACGAATACCGTCGTGCCTACGTTGAGGGTTCGGGCATCGAGCAGCGCGACGGTTCGTCGGATGACGCCCGTCTCGCGCAGACGTTGGATGCGCCGCCAGCAGGGTGCTTTCGAGAGCCCGACGCGCTCGGCGATCTCAGCGGCGGTCAGATTCGCGTCTTTCTGCAGGACGTCAAGGATTTTACGGTCGAGCTTATCCATGGAACAAAATTTCTCGATAAATGACTATTAAGCAACATTGTTGCGCTTCGAGTCCGGTTTGTCCATGTCTTCGAAACCCTGTTGCGTGCGGCTAGGGATATTGTTAACCGCCATGAAGTTACTGCGCGCCTTCACCGAGCATCCGACCACGATCGGCGAAACCTACCTCGGGCATCTTTGGCAGGCAGGCAGCTTCGGACTCCGCATGGTCGGTGCGGGGATCGCCTGCGTGCTGCACGGCCTTTTCCCGTTCCTCTTCGTGACCACCGGCTCGGATGCGATCAAGGGGTTACATGCCGAAATGAGTGCGCGCCGTGAGCGCGCGCTCCGGGACGAACTGCCGATCCGTTAAACTCCGCGGCGGTTCACTCGCCGGGACGTTCCCTTTGGTTTCTCACTCCAGTTCGACTCTCCCTGAGCTGCGCCTACGCCGCGGCGAAGATCGTCGTCTGCGGGCGGGTCATCTTTGGGTGTTCAGCAACGAGATCGACACGGCGGCGACGCCACTCGCAGGGTTCGAGCCGGGCACTCAAGTTCGCATCGTCACCGATCGCGATCAGGTACTTGGAGTGGGCTATCTCAATCCGTCGACTTTGATCGCCGCACGCATCCTCGCCCGCGATAGCGAGTCGCACATCGATCGGCGCTGGATTGCTTCGCGATTACGTCAGGCGCTTGCGTTGCGCGAGAGCGTCTACCCGAGCCCGCACTACCGTTGGGTATTCGGCGAGTCCGATTCTTTGCCAGGTCTCGTCCTCGATCGCTATGGCGACCTCGTCGTGGGACAGATTGCGACGCTCGGCATGGAGCACCTACGCGCAGAAGTCGAAGCGGCGATTCGAGAGGTTCTCTCGCCGGCCGCGCTGCTTTGGAAGAACGATTCGGGTGCTCGCAAGTTGGAAGGTTTGCCGGAGATCGTGGACACCGCGTGGGGTGTGATACCCGACGAGACGGTCGTGCTTGAGAGTCTCCTCGATGGTAGTGCGTTGTCTTTCACCGTGGCACTCGCTGGGGGACAGAAGACGGGTTGGTTCTTCGATCAGACGTTCAATCGCAGCGTACTACCGCGTTTTCTGAAGCCCGGCGCCCGCGTGCTCGACGTGTGCAGCTACGCGGGCGGTTGGGCGACCACCGCTGCGGCCTGTGGGGCGCGTGAGGTCGCTTGTATCGATTCTTCTCTAGCGGCCTTGCAGTTTGCCGAGCGAAACGTAGCCGCCAATTCTTCGCTCAAAGCCATTCTGCATCGCGGAGACGCATTCGATACGCTGTCGGCACTCGCCGAGGCGGGAGAGCGATACGACGCGGTGATCGTCGATCCCCCGGCATTCATCAAGCGACGCAAGGAAATCCCGCAAGGGCAGGCGGCATATCGCAAGCTCAACCAGCTTGCGCTACGAGTCTTGGAGCCGGGAGGCCTACTCGTCAGCTGCTCGTGTTCTCATCACCTGGCTTCCGAGGAGCTTCTCTCGGCGATCCAGGGAGCAGCCCGGCATGTCGACCGATTTGTACAGGTGCTGCACGAAGGCGGGCAGTCGCCCGACCATCCTCGCCATCCGGCGATCCCCGAGACCCGGTACCTCAAGGCATTTTTCTGCCGCGTGACCCGCGGCTAGCCGCTAAAATCCCCCGATGATCGATTATCCCGGCTTCGATCCCGTCGCTTTCGACATTGGCCCGCTCAAGGTGCGCTGGTACGGCATCACCTATCTCGTCGCGTTTGCGGCGGCGTGGTGGCTCGGTCGTCGCCGCGCCGCTCAACCGGGTTCGACATGGACGGCGGTGGAGGTCGACGACTTCCTCTTCTACGCCATGCTTGGCGTCATCCTCGGTGGTCGCATCGGCTATGTCTTTTTCTATGGCCTCGGCTATTGGGCCGAGGATCCCTGGTATCCGCTGCGTATCACCGAGGGCGGCATGTCGTTCCACGGAGGTCTCATCGGGGTGCTCGTCGCCCTCGCGGTGTTCGCGATGAGGCGCAAACGACATGTGGCAGACGTCTTCGATTTTGCAGCGGCGCTACCGGGTCTCGGAATCTTGTCGGTGCGTGTCGGCAACTTCATCAACGGCGAGCTGTGGGGCAAACCGGGCGATGTGCCGTGGGCCATGATGGTCGATGGGGTCGCGCGACATCCCACGCAACTATACGAGGCGGTTCTCGAAGGTCTTTTGCTCGCCATTGTGTTGTGGTGGTTCACCGCCAAAGATCGACCGCGGCTCGCGCCCTCGGGTCTCTTTTTGATCATGTATGCCGTCGGCAGGCTCACCGTCGAGTTCTGGCGACTTCCCGATGCGCACATCGGCTACCTCGCAGGAGGCTGGCTCACCATGGGTCATCTGCTCACCTTGCCGATGTTGCTTGCCGGTATCGCACTGATGGTGCTCGCGTATCGTCGGGGCGAGCCGTCGGGTAATCGCTCCACCGAACGAGCCGTACCATGAAGCAATACCTCGACTTCATGCGTCACGTGCGTGAGCACGGGACGCACAAGACCGATCGCACGGGTACCGGAACAGTGTCGGTGTTCGGTCATCAGATGCGCTTCGATCTGCGCGAAGGATTTCCGCTCGTCACGACCAAAAAAATCCATTTGAAGTCAGTGGTGCATGAGTTGCTGTGGTTCCTGCGCGGAGAAACCAATACGACGTACCTGCGCGCGAACGGCGTCAGCATCTGGGACGAATGGGCCGATGCCAACGGAGAACTCGGGCCGGTCTACGGCAAGCAGTGGCGGTCCTGGCCCACGCCCGACGGCGGGTCGATCGATCAGATATCCGAGGTGCTTAAGCAGTTGCGCACGCAGCCTGATTCCCGCCGCATCATTGTGAGCGCTTGGAACGTGGGCGAGCTCTCACAGATGGCGCTGATGCCTTGTCATGCGTTCTTTCAGTTCTACGTCGCCGACGGGCGTCTGTCGTGTCAGCTTTATCAACGTAGCGCCGATATCTTCCTCGGCGTGCCGTTCAACATCGCCTCGTACGCCTTGCTCACCCATATGATCGCCGAACAATGCGATCTGGGCGTCGGTGATTTCGTATGGACGGGTGGCGACTGTCATCTTTACCTCAATCACCTCGAGCAGGCAGATCTTCAGCTCTCGCGAGAGCCCTATCCGTTGCCCACGCTCGTAATACGTCGTCGACCGCCCTCGCTCTTCGACTATGTCTTCGACGATTTCGAATTCGCGAATTACCAGCATCATCCGGCGATCAAAGCGCCGGTGGCTGTCTGAGCTCAATTTAATGCCAGGGAGAGTTTTCGTGCCGATACCCGTCATGCGCACCAGCGCTTGGATCAATGTCCGCAACTCCAGAATTCACGGCAAAGGCGTGTTTGCCGCCAAGCGTATCCCGAAGGGTACGCGGGTCATTGAGTATCTCGGCGACCGCATTTCCCACGCGGAGGCGGATGCGCGCTACGACGGCCACGACCCGAACGACAATCACACTTTCCTGTTCATCGTCGACAAGAAGACGGTGATCGACGCTGGCGTCGGCGGCAACGGTGCGCGGTTCATCAACCACTCTTGCGATGGCAACTGCGAATCGGTGATCGAAGACCGGCGTGTGTTCATCGAGACGACTCGAGTCGTTGAGAAGGGGGAAGAGCTGGGTTACGACTACGAGATCGGTCGCGAGAAAGACGATCCGCCGAACGTTGACGAGATTTTCGCGTGCCGCTGTGGCTCGCCCAAGTGCCGCGGCACGATGCTCTGGCCGGCGAAAGATCCGCGTAAAAAGAAAAAGGCAAAGAAAAAAGCCAAGACTCGTGTGAAGACGTCGGCGAAAAACAAGACGACGCCTCGCGTGACGTCGCGCGCGAAGGCTGGCGCTGACACGCAGGGCCGCTCGACCGGGAGCCGCCGGCGAACAGTGTCGCGACGCTGATGCCAGGCCGGGCGCCGCGCCTCACCCTGATCGTCGCCGTGGCAGACAACGGCGTGATCGGGCGTGAGGGCGGATTACCCTGGAAACTCTCCGAAGATCTGCGTCGCTTCAAGCAGCGTACCCTCGGGCGTCCTGTCGTGATGGGACGAAAGACATGGGAGTCTCTCGGCAGACCGCTGCCGGGGCGTACCAACATCGTCGTGACGCGACGCAAGGATTACACCGTCGACTCGCCGGGGGTCATCGTCGTATGCAACCTCGATGAGGCGATCGAGGCGGCGGGCGAGGTCGAAGAAATCATGATTATCGGCGGCGCGGAGATCTATGCGCTTGCGCTGCCGCGTACCGAACTCGTCGAGTTGACACGAGTACACGCGACGGTCGAAGGGGACACCCTTTTTCCGGCGATGCCGCCCGAGGATTGGCAAGAAATTGCTCGTACCGAGTATCCCGCCGACGAGCGGAATCAGTACCCCACGAGCTTCGTTACGCTGCAGCGACGCGGGTTTTCGTAGGTTTTAACCAAACCGCCATAAGTCTGTAATTTTTTAGTCATCGGCGTTGGGGACCATTAGTTCCGCGTCATTTCGCGGTCTCTCGAGGTCTCCCCATGTCCCGAATCGTCTTCGCGCGCACCTCGCGCTGGTCCCCCGTTTTTGTTGCGGTCTCCGGAATCCTTTCCGCGGCGGCTGCGGCGCAGGATGCAACGTCTCCGGCAGCCGGTTCGGCAGACGACCTGCAAGAAGTTGTGATCACCGCCATCATTGATGCCGCGAAGCGCGCCTCTGATGAGCAAAAAAATTCACGGGGCGTCACCAACGTCGTGGCCTCCGACTCCATCGGTCGGTTCCCGGATCCCAACATCGCCGAGGCCCTCCAGCGCGTCGTCGGCGTAGCGATTTCTCGTGACCAGGGTGAAGGCCGGTACATCAATGTCCGTGGTGGACCGTCCGAGTTTTCGGCGGTGACCATCGATGGCGTGAGCGTAGCGGCGCCCGATCCGACGACCCGAGCGATCGACCTCGACACCGTCCCGTCTGACATCGTGGGCTCACTCGAGATCACGAAGACGCTTCGTCCTGATCAGGATGCTGACTCAGTCACGGGGGCAATCAACATCCGTACGCAGTCGCCGTTCGATTACAAAGGCTTCCGACTGCGCGCCTCGGGTGGCGGCTCCTACAATGAGTTCGGTGGTACGAACGACGTCCGCGGCTCGGTGTCGGTCAGCAACATTTGGGAAGGCGACTCTCGGGTTGGGTTGCTGTTCTCGGGCAGTTACTCGGAAACCGATCGACAGGTCGACAATATCGAAACCGCTTGGGCACGGCTGACCCGACCAGAGGGCGGCACCGTGTTCGGTGTCGTCGAAAATCTCTTCAAGGATTACGACACGAAGCGTGAGCGTATTGCGCTCACAAGCGCTGCGGAATTGCGTGCGGACGATGACTCGCGCCTCTTCTTGCGCGGCACGTTCTCGCGCTTTACGGACGACGAGTATCGTAACCAGTTGCTCGTGCTTTGGTCCGAAGGCGTGTTGCTTCCGGGGGCCACGGACGAGAAAGCCTCGTTCCGAAATATCCGGGTGGCCAAGCAGATTCGTCACCGAACGGTTCAGAACGAGATCGTGACCGGCGAACTCGGTGGCGAGAAGAAGTTCGGCGGATGGACCTTCGATGGTTCGATCTCGATTGCCAGCACGGAGCAGACCTATCCTCGTCGCGACGAGCTCTTGTGGCGGACGGCGGCGCTCGGCACTGCAACGGCGCCGATCTCTTACGACTACTCGACGAGCACCCGTGAGCCGTCGATTTCCTTGTTCACCACCAACCAGCACCTGACGCCGACCAATTTCTCGTTCCGTGAAAATGCCTATCGGACGTCAGAGACCAGCGACGATACGATCGCCGCCGTCGCCAATTTGACGATTCCGGTTGAGATGGGTGGCGGCAAGGGAAATTTCAAGGCGGGCGCGAAGTTCAAGTCCGGCGAGCGTAAGGCGAATGAGGATCGCTTTCGAGATCGCGCGACGACCGCAGCGCCGAGCCAGCCCCTGTCGGCTTTCCTGACGACCCAAGAAAGTCGCAACTACAACTATGCTCTGGGCTTCAAGGTGGATCCGGCACTGGCGGACGCCTATTACGATGCGACCAAGGCGCGCTCGCCGATTCGTGCTGAGCAATCGGCGACCGCGGATTACCAGGCAGACGAATCGGTCCTCTCGGGCTACGCGATGTGGGATCTGGATTTCGATCGCTTGGGCGTGGTCGCAGGCGTGCGCGTCGAGAAAACGGAAACGGAAGGCGCCGCACCGGTATTCAACGCCGCAACGAGCGCCATCAGCACGCGGACCGATACCCGTAGCTACACGGACGTGTTCCCGGGTCTGACGCTGCGTTATGAGGTCAACGACAACCTGATTGCGCGTGCGGCGGTCACCCGCGGCATGATGCGGCCGGACTTCACGGATATCGTCCCTCGTGCGCTTGAGACCCAAGAGGGTTCGCTCCTGGTCGTGCAGCAGGGCAATCCTACGTTGAAGCCCACGCTGTCGAACAACCTCGACGTGTCGCTCGAATACTATTTCGAACCGATCGGAATTTTGTCTGCGAGCGGGTTTTACAAGGATCTGAAGGACTACAACTACACATTACGTAGCTCGGGGAGCTATCTCGGCAACCCGGCCGCACTCATCACCCCCGAGAACGCGGACGGTGAGCTCGGCGGTCTCGAGCTCGCTTGGCAGCAACAGTTCACTCAGCTGCCCGGCTGGTTGAGCGGCTTCGGTGTGTTCGCCAACTTTACCTACGTGGATGCGTCGATCGACCTCGGCCGGACCTACGGGGGTCGCTCCTCGTTCCCGCTGCCGGGTCAGTCGGAGACGGTATCGAACTTCGCCTTGTTCTATGAAAAAGGTCCGGTGAGCGTTCGCCTCAGCTACACCGATCGCAGTGATTACTTGGATGAGATCAATGCCGAGGACGGTGCGCTCGACCTTTTCTGGGCGGGACGCGATCAGATCGATCTCACGGCGAGCTACCAGTTCACGAAGGTCTTTGAGGCGTTCGTCGAGGCCAAGAACCTCACGAACTCCAAGGGTATTCGCTACTACGGCAAGAAGAGCCGGATCTACGAGTATGAGCAGTTCGGTTACAGCGTATTCGTCGGAGGCCGACTCAAGCTGTAACTTTGAAGTCTGTTAGAGTCGATCATATGACCTCGTCGACCAACACCACACCCCGGCTCACCGGTTGGGGCGTGGTCGTCTCCTTCCTAAGCGTATTGCTCGGTTCGATCGGTTCGCTCGATGCAGCCCCTGCGCCGACTGTGAAGCCGCGCGTGGTGACTGAGCCGGTCCGCTACGATTCCGACGACCCGGCGATCTGGGTGAACCGCTCAGAGCCTGCCAAGAGCCTCGTGCTGGGCACGGACAAAGAGGCCGACGGAGCGCTGTACGTCTTTGGTCTGGACGGAAAGATCCGTCACGAGCTGACGATTCGCGGCTTGCTACGCCCCAATAACGTCGACGTCGCCTACGACGTTCCGCTCGCGGGGCGCAAAGTCGATGTGGCCGTCGTTGCCGAGCGCTTCGCTCATCGCGTGCGAGTGTTTTCTTTGCCCGACATGCGCCCAATAGACGGCGGCGGAATCCCGGTATTCGAAGGTGAGCGGGCGCGAGACGTCATGGGTGTGACCACCTATACGCGGCCCTCGGATGGCGCGGTCTTCGTCATCGTCAGTCGCTCGGATCGATTTGCGCCGAAGCAGGGTTATCTGCATCAGTACCGACTCGTCGACGACGGCACCGGTACGTTGCGCGGCCTGAAGGTACGGGCGTTCGGTGAATGGAGCGGTCGCAAGGAAATCGAGGCGCTTTCCGTCGATCCCGTTCGCGGTATGGTTTTCGCCAGCGATGAGACGTTCGGCATTCGCAAATATCATGCGGATCCTGCTGTGGAAGATGCCGACGACGAGCTCGCTCAGTTCGGGCTCACCGGATTCGCGCGTGACCATGAGGGAACGGCCATCTTTCGGCGCGGACGTGAGCGGGCACTTTTGTTCGTCTCAGATCAGCAGGCGGGCGAGTTGAGACTTTTCGAGCTCGACGGTCCCCCCGAAGCGCCCCATCGCCATGCACTCGTGGGCCACGTTCGCTTCACCGCCCAAGAGACCGATGGCATTGATCTCGTGTCGACGGCGCTGCCTGGATTTCCCGGCGGCCTACTGGTTGCGATGTCGACTGACCGGACTTATCACTTCTACGGTTTAGACGACCTCCTGAAGGCCGTTGAGCCCGCCCGCGAGTGATCAGCGCGCCCGCGTCTTGATCGAGCCTGCCGCGATTTTCTGACTCCACTCAGCCGGACCGCTTTGGTGTACCGAGGTGCCGTTCGAGTCGACGGCGACCGTCACGGGCATGTCCTTGACCTCGAATTCATAGATCGCCTCCATGCCGAGGTCGGCGAACGCCACGACGCGTGAGGATTTGATCGCCTTGGAGACGAGGTACGCGGCGCCACCGACGGCCATGAGGTACGCCGCCTTGTGCTTGCGAATCGCTTCGATGCCGACGGGGCCACGTTCGGCTTTGCCGATCATCGCGATGAGTCCAGTGTTGGCGAGCATCATCTCGGTGAATTTGTCCATGCGGGTCGCAGTGGTCGGACCAGCGGGCCCCACGACTTCATCGCGTACCGGATCGACCGGGCCGACGTAGTAGATCACCCGGTTGCGGAAGTCGACGCCTTCCGGAAGACCTTTGCCGCTCGCGTAGAGATCGGCGATGCGTTTGTGAGCCGCATCGCGACCCGTGAGCATCTTGCCGTTGAGGAGTAGTCGATCGCCGGGCTTCCAAGAAGCAACCTCTTGGGGCGTGAGCGCATCGAGATTGACGCGACGAGATTCGGCCGAAGGCTTCCAGTCGACTTTGGGCCAGCGCGACAGATCGGGCGGCGCGAGTTTCGAGGGACCCGATCCGTCGAGCGTGAAGTGGACATGCCGTGTGGCAGCGCAGTTCGGGATCATCGCCACCGGCTTCGAGGCCGCGTGGGTCGGATAATCGAGAATCTTCACATCGAGCACAGTGGAAAGACCGCCGAGACCCTGCGCACCGATACCGAGTGCATTCACTTTGTCGTGCAGCTCGATGCGCAGTTCTTCGACGGGATTACGGGGACCGCGGGCCTTGAGTTCGGCCATGTCGATGGGATCCATCAAAGATTCTTTGGCGAGCACCATGGCTTTTTCGGCGGAGCCGCCGATACCGATGCCGAGCATGCCCGGTGGGCACCAGCCTGCGCCCATGGTGGGGACGGTCTTGAGTACCCAATCGACGATGGAGTCGCTGGGGTTCAGCATGACGAACTTGGCTTTGTTCTCGGAGCCACCGCCTTTGGCGGATACCGTGATCTCGACAGTGTCGCCCGGCACCATGTCGACGTGTACGACGGCCGGTGTGTTGTCCCGGGTGTTTTTGCGAGTGAACGCGGGGTCGGTCACGATCGAGGCGCGTAGCGTATTGTCGGGGTCGAGATACGCACGGCGTACGCCTTCGTTGATCATCTCGGTGAGCGTGAGGGTGGCGTCCCACCGAACGTTCATGCCGACCTTCACGAAGGCGACCACGATGCCCGTGTCTTGGCAGATCGGACGATGACCCTCGGCGCACATGCGCGAGTTGGTGAGGATCTGCGCGATGGCATCGCGAGCGGCTGGCGATTCTTCGAGCTCGTAAGCGCGCCCCAATGACTCGATGTAGTCCATCGGATGGTAGTACGAGATGTATTGCAGGGCATCGGCGACGCTTGCGATGACATCCTGCTGTTTGATGATCGTCATGGGTTCACCCGTCGGATTGAGCCGACAGTTTAACTCCCTGATAGCCTCTGCAGGGCAGGGACCAACGTGCGTTCGAATCCAATGCCGCAGCCGTCAGCGCGCCGCCCCACACGCACCCGGTATCAAGCGCCAGCAGGTCGGGTCGGTCGACGAGCCCGAGTGTAGACCAATGCCCCATGATCACTCGGGCGTTCGACGTTCGGCGGTCGGGTGCCGCGAACCAGGGCATCCAGCCGCTCTCCTGTGACCCGGGAGCGCCTTTCATTTTGAGATCGATACGGCCATCGGCACGACAGAATCGCAATCGAGTCAATACATTGATGATGAAACGTAGTCGATCGGCGCCCTCGAGTGTCGGGGACCAGCGATCGGGACGGTTACCGTACATCGATTCAAAAAGTTTGACCGGGTCGGTTCGTAGCGCCTGCTCGACTTCCGCGGCGAGCGTCATGACCTCGTCGAGGGTCCACTGAGGCACAACCCCGGCATGCACCATGAGATCGGAACCTTCTCTTGCCGCGAGCGGTCGTGTGACGAGCCACTCGAGCAGGGGCTCGCGATCTGTCGCGTTCAGGATGTCATCGAGTGTGTCGTCCTCGCGCAGTTTCCGGCTTCCACCCAACGCGACGGCGAGCAGATGAAGGTCGTGATTGCCGAGGACGACGCGGGCGTTGTCGCCGAGCGAACGAACGAACCGCAAAGTGCCGAGAGAGTCGGGTCCGCGATTGACGAGGTCACCCACGAACCAGATTTCATCGCAGTCGCTTCGAAAATCAGCCTCTATCAGCAGCTGGTGCAGTTCGGGCAGGCACCCCTGCACGTCTCCGACGGCGATTCTCGCCATCGTCAGTGCACCACTCCGGGTAATGCGAGACGAAAAGCGGGGATCGGCGCGTCGAACTCGAGACCGTCGTCGCCGCGCATCTGATAACTGCCATGCATGGTGCCGACGGGCGTTTCGATGACGGCACCGCTTGAGTAGCGAAATCCTTGACCCGGCTTGAGATGCGGCTGCTCGCCGACGACACCTTCGCCACGGACTTCTTGGACCTTGCCGTTGCTGTCGGTGATGACCCAATGGCGCGTCATCAACTTCACGGGGATGCGCCCCTCGTTTCGCATCGTCACCGTATAGGCGAACACGTATCGCTCGCTGTCCGGATCGGACTGCCCTTCGAGGTAGGCGGTTTCGATTTTGATATCGAGATGATGATCGGCACGCATGATGTCGCTCACGCTAGCGGCTCGGATACCGCTCTGGCAAGTCGTCCGAACTCCTCCGGCGACAACGTCTCGGGTCTCGCACCCGGATCGATCTCGCAGGCGGCGATGGTATCGGCCTCGAGCAGCGAGCGTAGGGCATTGCGTAGGGTCTTGCGACGCTGTGAGAACGCCGCCGACACCACGCGAGCGTAGCGGGCGTCGACCGGGAAGGCGGGCGTCTCGTGCACGGTGAGACGTGCGACGGCGGACCACACCTGCGGCGCTGGGCGGAAGGCCCCGGGGCCCACGTCGAAGAGGTGTTCGGCCGTCACCCAAGGGGCGAGCATCACGGTGAGTCGGCCGTAGTCGCCGTTACCTGGCGTCGCGCAGATTCGTTCGATGACTTCTCGTTGGAGCATCACGTGCAGATCGAGGATGGAGGCCCGGTGATCGAGCAAGTGAAAGAGGAGGGGCGTCGAGACGTTATAGGGTAAGTTGCCGATGACCCGTAACTTCCGACCTCGCGTCTGAGCGAGCGTCGCGAAATCGAACTTGAGCGCATCACACACATGGAGCGTCAGGCCGCGGGCGCCCAATCTTTGCTGCAACTCGGCGGCGAGATCGCGATCGATTTCGATGGCGTCGAGCTGATCGCAGCGCTCGAGGAGGGGTTCGGTCAATGCGCCACGACCCGGTCCGATTTCGACCAGCGACTCTCCGGGCTGCGGATCGATGGCCTCGACGATCTGCGCGATCACTCCCGGATCATGTAGGAAGTTTTGACCGAAGCGTTTGCGGGCGAAGACCACCGAAGACTCAGCGAATCGCGCGACGACGATGTACGAGGTCGATGGCGAGCTCGACGGCCGCGCGCAAACTGCCTACATCGGCGCGCCCTGTGCCTGCGAGCGCTAAGGCGGTGCCGTGGTCCACCGAGGTTCGAATCACCGGCAGACCGAGCGTCACGTTGACCGCATGGCCGAAGCCAGCATGTTTGAGCACCGGAAGCCCTTGGTCGTGAAACATGGCGAGGAAGGCATCGGCCTTCGCGATTTCTCGCGGGACGAAGGCCGTATCGGCCGGTAACGGCCCGAAAGCCTCGATACCTTCGCACCGCGCGGCGTCGATGGCCGGGCTGATATGTCGGATTTCTTCATCACCGAGCAGGCCCGCCTCGCCGGCATGGGGGTTGAGCCCGCACACCGCGATGCGTGGATGTTTGATGCCGAACGAGTGTTTCAGATCATGGTGCATGATGCGCAAGAGTTGGAGCACGAGCGGCTGTGTGATCGCGTCGGGCACGCGTCGCAGAGGCAGATGCGTGGTCGCAAGCGCGACCCGCAAATCGCCGGCCACCAGCATCATTACGGGCTTGGGTATGCCGCAGCGCTCGGCGAGATACTCAGTGTGACCGGAGAAAGGTACGCCCGAGGCGGCAATCACGCTTTTTTGCACCGGCGCGGTGACCATGGCGTCGTATCGGCCGCTTTTCACGCCGTCGAGGGCGTCGTCGAGCAGGCCGACCACGTAGGCGGCGTTACGAACATCGAGCGTACCCGCGATCGAGGGCGTTGCGAGCAGTCGATGTACGACGGTCAATCGACTGAGCGCCGCACCGGTGGGTGCGCGCGCTTCGAGCAAAGATTCATCGACGAGACAGTGCAGTTCGCAGGGTGGCAAATCTGCGCTCGTGAGTTGTGCACAGAGCTCGGGGCCGATGCCCGCCGGCTCACCCGAGGTGATGATGATCCGCGGGCGTTCAGCTCTTGATGTCGACATACGCCTCGTCGCGCAGCCGACGCAGCCAGAGCTCGGTCTCTTCGTCTGCCTTGCTCTCTCTCAGCTGCATGAATGCGCGCTGGCGACGCAACTCTTCGGTGTTATCGAATTGTCGACGACCGAGCAGTTGCACGATGTGCCAGCCGAACTGCGTCCGGAACGGCTCGCTGATTTCATTCGGAGAGAGTCGATTGAGGGCTGCGTCGAATTCCGGGACGAAGGTGCCGGGTGCCGTCCAGCCGAGGTCACCACCGTCGGCGGCCGAACCCGGATCTTCGGAGAGCGTCTTGGCGAGTACTGAGAAATCTTCGCCCTTCAGGATTCGCTCACGAACGTCAATGAGGCGCTGCTGCACCGTGGCGTCGTCTTGGATCTCGGTGGGTTTCAGCAGGATATGACGCGCATTGGTTTGTTCGATGACGACTTGCTGATCGGCACCGCGAATTTCATTGAGGCGAACGATGTGATAACCCGATGGCGTACGTAGCGGCGCACTGACTCCGCCGGGCTTGAGCCCCACGACGAGATCGGCAAGCACAGTCGGAATTTCTGGACCGCGACGCCAGCCGAGCGAGCCGCCCTCGAGAGCGGTCTGGCTATTCGAGTACGCTACGGCAAGCTTGGCGAAATCTTCGCCCGCTTGGGCTCGATCGAACACATCTTGAGCGCGACGCGACGCCTGATCGAGTTGAGAGGGCGTCGCCTCCTGAGGGACCGCGATCAGGATGTGCGAGAGGTTGTATTCATTGAGCTCTGAGGGACGCGACTTCTGCTTGTCGAGAAACTGTTCGAGTTCGCGTGGCGAAATGTTGATGCGCTGGATCACGTCGCGTTGCTGCAGCACTTGAAGGGTCATTTCGCGACGAACGCTCTCTCGATAGGACGCGTAGTCGATGCCTTGTTGGGTGAGTGCGGCCGGAAGTTGCGCAAGGGGGATGCCGTTGCGCTGAGCGACGTCGGCGAGCGCCTGGTTGAGCGACTCGTCACCGATGCGAATGCCGGCGCGCTGGGCACGCTGCATCTGGATTTCTTGGAGAACGAGGCGATCGAGCACCTGCTGGCGCAGCACGGTGGCCGGAGGCATCTCGAGACCTTGGGCTTGCAGTCGCGCGGCGATCACCTGTACTTGCTCTTCGAGTTCGCTTGCGAGGACGACACCTTCGTTTACGACCGCGGCAACGCGGTCGAGCATCACGCCTTTGTCGGAGAGCGAGCGCTGGGCGAGGGCCGGCGTCGTCGCGAGGAGAGTCGCAAGACCAAAAGCCAAAAATCGGGAGAGGTGAGATCGCGTTGCAAACGTCATGGGTAGTTCCGAAATTCCTGAAAACTCAGCGGCTTAGGCCGACGGGCGAGTATCCCCGAATTGCCTCCTCGAGGAAAGCATCCGCCGAACTTCCGACACTCGCGAGACCATTGAGTTCCAGTTGCAGGTAAATGCCCGTATCGCGTTCGCCGGTGCGGCTCGAGACGAAGCGGCGTCCCACCAGCCGCAAGCGCCAGCAGCAAGACTTGTACTCGAAGCCGGCGAAGCGATCGAGAGCGCTGCGGTCCTTGAGGTCGTACACGAAACGACCATAGGCATTCCAGCGTGAGCCGAGCGGCCAAGCGCCCGAGACCTCGCCTTGCTCGAGTCGATCGCGCTGAAAGCGATAAGCCACGTTGACGGCGCGATCAGCGTCCGGTCGATACTGAAGACGAACGTGACTGCGTTGTTGCTGGCGCTCGCGGCTATCCCACTGCATGCCGACAGTGGCGTTCCAGTTTTGCCAGGCAGAGATACCGAGTTGGGCCACGAGATCGGAGCGGGACTCACCGATCTCCGATTCGCCCGGGAGTCGTACCCGAGATCGTTGGAAGCGATAGGTCTGACCGATCGTCGCCGACAGTAGTTGTCGTCCTGACGACCTGTCGTAGATGCGCGAGGTGACGCCGAGGCTTGCATGATTCGCATCCGCGATACGGTCGGGACCGACATAGCGCGAGGTTCGAAAAAGCTGTACGAAGTCGAGATCGGGCAAGGCGGTGTCGAAGATCGGTAAATCGTCTTGATCTCGATACGGCGTCCAAAGATAGAGCAGTCGAGGCTCCAGGGTCATTCGAGTGCGCGAGTTCTCGACCGCATCGCGCTCGAGTCGCAGGCCGGCATCGAGAGCAGCATAGGGCAGGGACCGAGAGGGTTGATCGTCGGTCGTCACCTCGGCGTCTTCGAGGTCGTAGCGCGTGTATCGCCAGCCTGCACTCGGCCTGACGTAGTACGCGGGTGATCCGAAATCGAGGCCCGCCCAAGGCGACAGATCGGTGCGCCAGCCTTGTACGCCCACCTCACGATCGAAGTTGACCAGTTCGCTGTCGAAGCCGTAGCGCATCGCGAGTGGGCCCTCGGTGATCCAGTCGCCGCTCGCTTGTACGCGCGGCAATCGAGCATAGGGTCGATCGATCGAGTCGAGGGCTCGATCAATAGTTTGGAATTGCTCGGCCTCCGCTCGAAGATACCAGTGCGCATCACGATAACTCAGCCGGGCATTCCGACGGAGAAATGCCGTACTCGTTCCTTCGGTGCCCGAGGCGAAATCTTCGAAATACTCGGCGTCGCTGACGCTTTGAGCATCAACGTCGAACCGCCAGCCCGCCGGTAACTCGCTGCGATGCCGCACTCTGAGCCAGTTGCGATTGATGTCGCGAATATCATCAGATTGCAGTGCATTGAGACGGAGATCGCCGCGATGGCGTTGCGTGAGATACCGAAAATTCGTACCGAGGTCGATGCCCCGGCGACCGTAAGCAGTGGGCTCCAAAGTGAGGTCGTAGTTCGGAGCAAGGTTTAGATAGTAGGGGAGTTTGAGTTCAGCACCTCCGCGAGAGCTGTATCCCACGTTAGGAAAAAGAAACCCGCTTTTTCTTTGATCACCCAGCGGAAAAGATAAATAAGGCAGGTAGAGGATCGGCACACCTTTGAATTCGATCGCGGCACTACGACCCGTACCGTTACGAGCTTGGGTATCAAGTTCGATTTGTCGAGCGCGAATCCTCCAATCGGGCGAGCTTTCGGGACAGGTGGTGAACCACACTTGCGACAGCGTCACTTTGCCGTCGATGCCGAGTTCCAGGGAGTCCGCCGCGCCGCGAGCCGGCTCCTCGGGCATCTCGAAGCGAGCGTCGGCGAAGGCCGCCCCACCGACTGGGTCATAACGACCGGAGCGACCCTCGACGCGCAAGACGGGATCACGGTAGCGCAGCAATCCGCGCATCGAGAACTCTCTCGCTTTGGCGTCATAGCTGACGTCTTCCGCGGTGAGCGTGCGATCTCCCTGCCGAATCGTCACGCGTCCGCTCAGGCTGGCATCGCCTGCCACGCCCAGCGTCGCAGCATCACTTGAGATCTCGACGTCCTCGCCGGGCGGTTCGAGTGGAGACGCAAGAGGGGGCGCGACTCCGGCTTCAGGTAGGGTTGCGCCGCGTGCGAGGGCGTCACGTACGGCCGACGGGGCAGGGCAGCGCATCGGCTGCTCGGCGGGTTCGGTTGAAGCGGATTCGGCTGAAGCGAGCGCAGGCTCGGCCCTCGCAGTCTCAAGATTGCCGACTCCGACGAGGCTGACTGCGAGCAGTCCCGCGCGGGCGATGGGATGGGCGATGCGACGCGGCGGGGCCATGGCTGCGGACATTATAATGGGGCCCCTTCCCGAGGCCGTGGGTTTCAAAGCTCTTGTCGGACGCCCGTTTCGAACTTTTGTCGTGTTGGGTCACACAGGACCTCGACCTCCGGGTTGCGCGTATCGAGGTCGCCTCGGCAGATGCCAGCTTTCGGCGGTATTTCCGTGCCGTTCTGCCGGATGGAGGCAGTTGGATCGTCATGGATGCGCCGCCCGCGCAGGAAGACATCGGGCCTTACCTCAAGGTGGGGAGCTTGTTGCACGGCGCGGGGGTACACGTCCCGGCGATCCATGCGGTCGATCGTGAGCGCGGATTCGTCCTGCTCGAAGATCTCGGTTCGACACCTTTTTTGACAGAGCTGCGCAAGCCGGCTCGAGCGTCAGTCTTGTATGCCGCTGCGCTCGATACTTTGGCGCGTATCCAGATCGATGCCCTCGATGCAGCCCGAGCGCTCGCGCCCTACGATGCGGCCGCTTTGCGTCGAGAGCTCGAGCTCATGCCGGAGTGGTTCTGCGGTCGGCATTTGCAGATTTTGCTTGAACCGGCGGAGCGCGAGCTGATTGAACGGACATTTCTTTGGCTCATCGATCAGGCGCTTGCTCAGCCAGTCGTCTTCGTACATCGGGACTACCACTCACGCAACTTGATGGTATTGCCACACGATGAAACCGGAGTCATCGATTTCCAGGATGCGCTGGCCGGACCCGTCGGCTACGATCTCGTCTCCTTGCTCAAAGATTGTTATATCGCCTGGCCTCGTGCCGAGGTCGAGCGATGGGTGTTGTCCTACCGTCAGCGCTTGTTGGTGCGAGATGTCTCTTCGCTCTCAGGTTCGAGCGATCGCGAGTTCTTGCGTTGGTTCGATTTGATCGGCGTGCAACGTCACATCAAGATTCTGGGCATCTTTGCGCGGCTCTGGTGGCGTGACGGTAAAGCGGGTTATCTCGATGATCTGCCTTTGACGCTCGACTACGTGCGTGACGCCGCTGCGCGACATGTCGAGTTGCGCGAGTTCGGGTTGTGGCTTGAGCGACGAATCGTTCCGCTGCTCGCCATGGCCAACACCCGCGCGCGCGAGGTCAAGCCCTGATGAAAGCGATGATCCTGGCGGCAGGTCGCGGCGAACGCATGCGACCGCTGACCGACGAGCGTCCTAAACCTTTGCTCGATGTGGGTGGTCGTTCTTTGCTCGAGTGGCACCTGGCAGCACTGGCTCGCGCCGGGATCCGTGACGTCGTCATCAATCATGCCTGGCTCGGCGAACGCATCGTCGAGGCTTTGGGCGATGGCCATCGTCACGGCGTTCGCATTGAATACAGCGCAGAGAGCGAGGGCGCACTCGAGACGGCGGGCGGCATCATTCAGGCGCTGCCGATGCTCGGGTCCGATCCTTTCCTCGTGATCAACGGCGACATCTGGACCGATTTCGATTTTTCTCGGCTTCCCGTCCTCGATGAGCAGGCGCTCGGTTCTCTGGTGCTGGTACCGAACCCATCTCAGCACCCGCGAGGCGACTTTTCCTTGATCGCGCGTGATGGGAGCGGCTTCGACATCTTGGCAGATCCGCTGCGTCTCGAGGCAGAGGATGCGCCGCCGCGATATACCTTCTCGGGCATCGCCGTTTATCGCCCGGAATTCTTTGCGGGTTTTCCGCCCGGTCGTAGGCCGCTCCTACCCCTGCTGCGAGCCGCTGCCGCGTCAGGCCGTCTCCGTGGGCGGCTATATCAAGGACTTTGGTTCGACATCGGGACGCCCGAGCGTCTTCGCGAGCTGGATGAGCGGCTCGCCAGCGGCGCGACCGGCTGAAGCTCGCGTACACTGGTCGCTATGAGCAAGGAACGCCCCAACGACGCCGTCGAGATCGCCGTGCCGGTACCGGCTGTGCGTAGCGGTGAGAAATATCGGACACCCCAAGGGTTTTCTGCCATTCGCGACGGTATCAAGGCGACTGCAGCCGCCCCTGCGCGGGTGCCCGGCGGTAAACCTCGTTGGCTGAAGGCGCCGCTCGCAAGCGGTGAGAATTACGACTTCGTTCGTCGCACAGTACGCGAGCATCGTCTTGCCACCGTGTGCGAGGAGGCGAAGTGTCCCAACATCGGCGAATGTTGGAATGCAGGAACCGCCACCATCATGCTCATGGGCGAGGTGTGCACACGCGCGTGTCGTTTCTGCGCCGTCGATACCGGTAACCCCCGCGGGTGGCTCGATCCTGAGGAGCCGCGCAATACGGCCCGTACCGTCGCCCTCATGAAGCTGCGTTATGTCGTGCTGACCTCGGTGAACCGCGACGACCTCCCTGATGGCGGCGCGGCGCATTTCGCGGCAGCTGTTCGCGCTATCAAAGAAATCTCGCCGCAGACAGCGGTCGAGGCCCTGACGCCCGATTTTCAGGGCGTGATGGTCGATGTTGAAACCGTGGTCGATTCAGGGCTTGAGGTGTTTGCGCAAAACGTCGAGACCGTAAAGCGCCTCACCCATCCCGTTCGTGATCCACGCGCAGGCTATGAACAAACCCTGCGTGTCTTGGCGCATGCCAAGCGCCATCGACCCGATGTGCTTACCAAGACGAGTCTGATGCTGGGGCTTGGGGAGACCGACGACGAGATCATCGAGACCTTCGATGACCTGCGTGCCCACGACGTCGATCTCGTGACGCTCGGTCAGTATCTGCAGCCGACGGCCAATCATCTACCGGTCGCACGCTTCATTACGCCGGAGCAATTCGACCAATATCGCGACTGGGCTCTCGCACGTGGGTTCCGCGAATGTGTGTCGGGCCCGCTCGTACGCTCAAGCTATCGTGCCGAGCAGGCGCTCGCCGGCAATAACGCCGGACTCGACAATGCCGCGCTTGCCGTCAACGCCGCCGCTCGTCCGTAAGCTCGGACGCGTTGCTTACCTGCCAACGTGGCAGGCGATGCAGCGATTCACCGACGAACGAGGATCCGACACGCCGGACGAAATCTGGGCACTCGAGCACGAGCCGGTATTCACGCTCGGCATGAATGGCGATCCGGCGCACGTCCTCGCCGCAGGAGACATCCCGGTCGTCAAAGTCGATAGAGGTGGCCAAGTGACCTATCACGGTCCGGGGCAGGTGGTCGTTTACCCCCTCATCGATTTGCGGCGGGCAGGTCTGGGGGTGCGCGACCTCGTGACGGCTCTCGAGCAGTCGGTGATCGACTGTGTGGCGAAGTACGGTGTTTCGGCCACTACGCGGCCAAAGGCGCCAGGTGTTTACGTGGACGGCGCCAAATTGGCGAGTGTCGGCATTCGGGTGCGACGCGGTGCGAGTTATCATGGAATCGCGTTGAACGTCGACATGAACTTGGAGCCGTTTCAGCGCATCAACCCCTGCGGCTATGAGGGGCTCGCGATGACCCAGCTTGCGGCGCTCGGTGCGCCGACAGAGCTGGATCGTGTAGCTGCAGATCTGATCGACGTGCTGCAACGCCTATTGTCGGGGACCGCCCCATGACGCCTCCAAAACCAGTTCCGTCAAAGAGAGAGATCGAGATCGTTCGTCGTCTCCTTGCCTATATTGGCGAAGACCCCGATCGCGAAGGGCTACTCGAGACACCCGCGCGCTTCCTCAAAGCCTGGGAGGAATACACCCGCGGTTATCGCGAGCGACCCGAGGACATCCTCAAGTCGTTCGAGGATGGCGCTCAGAGCGTCGACGAGATGGTCATCGTGCGCGATATCCCGGTGTACTCGCTCTGCGAGCACCACCTCGCACCGTTTTTCGGCAAGGCCTATGTCGGCTACGTGCCGGACAAGCGCATCCTCGGCCTTTCAAAGATTTCCCGCCTCGTCGAGATTTTCGCTCGCCGACTGCAGGTTCAGGAACGTCTGACCAACCAGATCGCGGATGCCCTCGATACCCACCTGCAGCCGCTTGGCGTGGCGGTGGTGATCGAGTGTCGTCATATGTGCATGGAATCTCGTGGTGTGCGTCACACTGGTACGGCGACAGTCACGTCGGCACTGCGAGGATCGATCAAGACCAACGCGGATACTCGTCGAGAGTTTTTATCGTTGATCGGGCGCTGAGAACGCTCAGATCACCATCAATACGCCCTCGGTGGCGACTAGCGCTCCGACGAGAGCCGTCACCTGCTCGCGACTTTGCGCGACGATCACGTAAGTGATCGAGATGAAGTTTCCCGCTCCGCTCGCTCGTTCGCTGATTCGGTCGGGCGCGAGATCCGGTGCATGTTGCAGTACGACGGCATCGATGCGCATCCGCAGGCCGCGCTCGCTACGTCCCACGACCTTGATCGGATAGTCGGTCGGAAAGACGAGCGGACTCACTGCGGATTCGCTGCCTGAGCCGTGGGGTTCTCCGTTCTGGGCTTGACCCGACATCTGCGTCCCTCAGCTTACCAGGGCTGATCCGCAAGCTCGCGCTGCAGCGCACTGAAGCCATCCCACATGCGCGTCCAAAGGGGCCCCGGCTTGCCAGATCCGATCGGTTGGCCATCGATGCGGGTCACGGCCGAAACGTTGCGAGTCGCCGAGGCGATCCAGACTTCGTCGGCATTTCGCATTTCGGATTCTTTGACTAATCGCGTCTCGCAGGGAATCGAGAGCCGATGGGCCAGCTCCTCCACCACACTGCGCGTCGTGCCTGGCAGGATGGCATTCGAGTTGGGAGGTGTGGCGATGACCCCTTTGGAAATCACGTGAACTGTCGAGGCGGTGGCTTCCATCATCCAGCCATCGCGCAAGAGGATGGTCTCATCGGCGCCGGCATCGCAACCCAGCTGACGTTGCAGCACGTTACCGAGCAGGGCGACCGACTTGATGTCGCAACGACCCCATCGGATGTCGGGTGCCGTCACGCAAGAGAGTCCTCGAGCGAGCTGCTCGGCAGACGGTTTGGGCAGGGGCGCAGCGAAACCGAAAACCGTCGGAGCGATATCGGGCAGCGGAGCGTGAGAGCGACCCGTATCGGCGCCGCGAGAGACTTGAGCGTACACATACATATCGCCGCCGCCATTTCGTTCCATCAATCCGCGAACGATGGCGCGCCACCCGTCGCGATCGTGCGGATCTTTCATTCGTAGCGCGTGACAGCTGCGAGTGAGCCGATCGAAGTGCTCGACGAACCTGAACGGCCGCCCGGAAAAAACTGGCACAACCTCATAGACGCCGTCTCCGAACAAGAAGCTGCGATCAAGTGGCGAGATGCGCGCTTCGTGGATCGGCAACCACGCACCGTCGAGATAGCAGATCGGAAGAGTGGCACCCATGGATCACCTAAACCAGAGTGAGACCGTGTCGCGGGCCTGCGCCCAAACTCCACCGGCTGGGACTTCACGGCTGACGACGAGTGGTACGCGACGCACGACGGTATCGCCGTCCGTCACCGTCAATTCGCCGACACGTTGACCGGCTTTGAGCGGTGCGATGAGCGGCTCGTTGAGCGAGGTGGCCACGCGAAGTTTGCTGGTGTTGCCGCGAGCAACCGTGACGCCGACATTGATTTGCGGCGATACGGCGACGGATTGCTCCGTACCCTTGTACACGCGCGGTTGCAGCACCATTTCGCCAGCTTTACGCAAGGTGACGGTTTCGTAGAACGCGAAGCCGTAGTTAAGCAGCGCAGCGCTCGCCTGTTCACGAACCTTAGGCGACTGGGTTCCGAACACCGCGGAGATCATGCGCGTGCCGTTTCGCTGGGCCGAACTCACGAGGCAGTAGCCAGCGCTGTCGGTATGTCCGGTCTTGATGCCGTCGGCACTCGGATCGCGATAGAGCAGGCCGTTTCGATTTCCTTGACGGATGTTGTTCCAGATGAATTCTTTTTGTGAGTACCAGCGGTAGTACTGGGGAAAGTCGCGAATCATCGCGCGCGCGAGAATCGCGATGTCTCGGGCGGTGGTGTAGAGCGCGGGGTTTGGCAGACCCGTGGCATTTGCGAAACTCGAGTTGGTCATGCCGAGAGCCTTGGCTTGCTCAGTCATCACGCGCGCGAAAGTTTCCTCTGAGCCGGCGAGTCGCTCGGCGAGGGCGATCGCGGCGTCGTTTCCTGACTGAACGATCATGCCTTGAAGCAGCACTTCGACAGGGACTTTATCGCCCACCTGCAAGAAGGTACGTGAGCCTTCGGCGCGCCACGCACGTTCGCTGATGGTGACGGGTTCTTGCAATTTGAGTCGGCCCTCGGCGAGAGCTTTGAACGCGACGTATGCCGTCATCACCTTGGTGATGCTGGCCGGTTCGACTCGGGTGTCTTCATTTTCACCCGCGAGACGTCGACCGCTTGCGTGATCGACGAGGATCCACGATCTCGCTTCGATACCTGGGGGAGGCGGAACGGGCAGCACATTGGCGCTGGCGTCGCCGACGAGGCACGACCAGAGGGAGAGGGCGGCAACAGCGAAGCGAGGCGTGAACGACAAGGTTGGACTCCTGCAAAGTCTGACGAAAGATTCAGAGGCGCAGATTGTAAACGCGTTAGTCGTGAGCGGGACGTGCATCGGGGATCCCGGCGATCCGCAAACGCTCGATCATGTCCTCGGCCTCGAGTGCTCCGTCGAAGGGGCCCACCTGTACTCGGAAAACGGTCCGATCGCCGATCTGCGCCTCTCGCACGAGCGTATTACGGATGCCTGAGTCGGCGAGTTGTTGCCTCATCGCCTCGGCATTGGCTCGGGCCGAAAAGGACCCGGTCTGTAAAAATCTCGAGCTGACCCCGATCTCACTTGAGGGAGCCGGCCGAGTGCTGGCGGTCGTCGTGGGTCGCGGTACGGCAGGCGGTGGCGAGTCGTCGCCCGGCTCGATCACCCGCATTTCGACGAGCGCCGTCCCTTTGCGCGTCATGTCGAGCTTGTGCGCAGCGGTGTAAGACAGATCGATGATGCGATCCCCGACGAAAGGCCCTCGATCGTTGATGCGTACGACGACCGAACGACCGTTTTCGAGGTTGGTGACGCGTGCGTAGACCGGAATCGGTAAGGTTTTGTGCGCCGCCGTCATCGCATACATGTCGTAGGGCTCGCCGCTCGAGGTTCGCTCGGCATGGAAGCCCGGGCCGTACCACGAAGCGATCCCGCGCTCCACGTGCCCCTTCGCGCTCCGCTTGACGCGATAAGTGCGACCGAAGACCTCATACGTCTCGGGGTTGCCGTAACGACTGCGTGGCTCTTTTCGCGGGACGGCATCGGGGATGGCGTCGAGATTTCGGGGTGCGCCCTTCGGAAGGCTCGCGGGTTTGGCGCCTGGCTCGGGTGCTCGCCGCAACAGGCTGCAGCCCTGGAGCAGCAGCGCAAACAGGGTGAGAAGCAGAACGAGTCGACGCGTCATCATGGTGTGCGGCTCACGGCCGCAGCGACGTTGGGCGGAGGTGTCCGCGCGAGTTCGGTTTCGATAGCCATCGCAAGATCGTGGACGGCCATGGCGTAGAGAATGCTGCGGTTATAACGGGTGATCACGTGAAAGTTACGTAGCCCCACCCGAACGTTCGGACGATCGGCGAGCTCAGCCGGAACGAGGATCAGCTTCGTGTCATCGGCGATCGACTCGGGCAGCGTGAAACCGAGGCCACGGGCGCCGCCTACGGTTTGATTGAGATCGAGATTGCGACGCTCGAGCGTCGGCATCACGGTGGCGAGCGTCTCTGGGCTCGCCACCGCCTCCAGCAGCACGGGCGCATCGCGCTCCCAGCCGTGGACCGAAAAATAGTTCGCGACGCTGCTGATGACGTCATCCCACTGCAAAAAAAGGTCGCGACGCGTATCGATCGCACCATCGAGCGTACCGTTGACAGCGAAGCGTCGATAGCTCGAAGGCATGAACTGCGGCGCACCCATGGCCCCCGCGTACGAGCCGAGGGTCGCGGTTGGATCGAGGGATTCCTCGCGGACGAGTAGCAGAAACTGCTCGAGCTCGGAGCGGAAGAAACGGCCTCGCGGCGGATAATCGAACCCCAGCGTCATGAGTGCATCGAGTACTCGCCAGGAACCCTTGTTGCGACCGTAATTGGTTTCGATGCCGATGATGGCGGCGATGTACGCGGGCGATACGCCGGTCTTCGAGTGCGCGGCATCGAGCCGAGTGCGGTGTTCTATCGCGAACTCGACGCCTCGGGCGATGCGTTCGGGCGTCACGAGACGATGGCTGTATTCCCACCAACGCAAGACGGTTTCGGCAGGTCGCGTAATGGCCGCGATGATACGAGGCTGAAACAACCCCTGCGACAACAGAGCCCGAATGTCGCTCTCCGACATGCCGTGTTTCTTTGAGGTCTCGGCGATGAATGCGCGGATATCTTCGCGCTCGAGATCGAAGGGTGTCGGCTCGGCGGGGGGCACCGGGGCGGTTGGCGGCGTCGACGGGTTCGCTGAGGCCGTCGAGCCTGTGCCACTGGGTTGACTCGCTACGTGTACGGCAGCGGATGAGCTCCCGACAGCGGAGGCGGTGGTGCCGGATGAATGCTGAGCCGCCGCATTTTTTTTAGGCGGCGCGACGCAGGCGGTGAGCGCGAAGAGCGTAACGAGGATGGGATAGAACGAGCATGTGCAAAGAGCGCCTTGGGCGTGTTTCATCAGGCTGCGAGTTTTCGGTTGGCGTATAACGACATGAGCATACCGAAGCCCGCCAACAGGGTCACCATGGACGTTCCGCCATAACTGACGAGCGGCAGTGGCACGCCGACGACGGGGAGCAGGCCACTGACCATGCCAGCGTTGATGAAGACGTACACAAAGAACGTCGCGGCGAGGCTGCCGGACAATAGGCGCGCGAAAGTGTCTCGCATTTGCGAGGCGAGGAAGATCGCTCTCAACACGACGAACACATACAGCCCGATCAGCACGAGCGCACCGATGAGGCCGAGTTCCTCGCCCACCACGGCGAATACAAAGTCGGTGGTACGTTCGGGCAGGAACTCGAGCTGACCCTGAGAGCCCTGAAGATATCCCTTGCCAAAAATCCCGCCTGAGCCGATGGCGATTATGGATTGGATGATGTGATAACCCGAGCCGAGCGGATCGGTCTGCGGATCGAGAAACGTCAGGACACGCTGCCGCTGGTAATCATGAAGAAAAGACCAGCCGATGGCTGCCGCCGCGACGCTCCCGACGCCGAGCATCACGATGTAACGGATCTGTAATCCCGCGAGCAGCACCACGATGAGTCCTGCGGTCAAGATCAATAACCCCGTGCCGAGGTCAGGTTGAACGATCGTGAGCGCCGTTGGAACGAGGATCACGCCAGCGAGCAATCCAAGAGTGCGCGGGTCGGGGGGCAGAGGGCGTTCGCGCAAGATCCAAGCGCAGGCCATGGGCACGGCGAGCTTCATGAGCTCGGAGGGCTGGAAGCGAATGAATCCGAGGTCGAGCCAACGCTGTGCGCCTTTGCCGACGTAACCGATCGCGTCGACGATGATGAGGAGTAAGAGTCCCGTGATGTAGAGCCACGGTGTCAGGCGGCGTAAAAACCCCGGACGCACCTGCGCCAGCACGAGCATCAGCAGGGCGCCGATCGCGAGTCGGGTACTGCCGCGCAGCACCGATTCCCAATCGCCGCCCGAGGTGCTGTAGAGGATGAATTGACCAAAGAGTGCGATGGCAGCGAGGCCGGCAAGCAAAGGGCCATCGAGACGCAGGCTGCCGAGCAGTTGAGTCGTGCGGGTCAGCGTTCTTTGAGTCGTGCTGTCGACGTCTTCGCGCAGCATTATTCCTCCGAAAAATCGCCGCTTGGCGAAGGGCTCGCCACCTTATCGTCGCGTACCGCCGGAAACTTACGCAGCAAATAGGCATCCATGATCTTTCGAGCGATCGGCGCCGCCGTGCCGCTGCCGCTGCGGCCGTTTTCGACGATGACGGCGATCGCGATCTTGGGCGCCTCCGCGGGTGCGAACGCTACGAACCAAGCATGGTCACGCAAGCGTTCAGAAATCGCCGCTTCGTTATAGCGCTGATTTTGGGCAACGGTAAAGACCTGCGCGGTCCCTGTCTTGCCCGCGATCGTGTAAGGCGCGCCAATGGCCGAGCTTGTGGCGGTGCCACCTTGCATCACGGCGAGCATGCCGTCGACGACGCGATCCCAGTCTTCGAGTTTGCCTGCATTCGGTTTCGGTAGAGGCTTTGGCGCGAGCTCGGTCACCTTCTGAGTTTCCGGATCGCGCAGAGCGCGGACGAGACGCGGCTGAAAATTTTGACCGCGCGTCGCGAGGATGGCGGTCATGTGAGCGAGCTGGATCGGCGTGCTCGTCATATAACCCTGTCCGATGCTGAAGATTACGGTCTCGCCCGGGAACCAGACCTGGTCGCTACGCTTGCGGAACGCCTGTTTTTTCCACTCGGGCGAGGGAAGGATGCCGGCCTTCTCTCCGCCGACATCGATACCCGTGGGTTCGCCGAGACCAAACTCGGCGAGGAAGTCATGCAAACGCCGCACGCCGAGTCGAGTGGACATGTCATAAAAATAGGTATCGCAGGACTGGGCGATCGCGCTGCGCAGATCGGTAGGGCCGTGGCCTTTGGGTTTCCAATCGCGGAAACGGTGACTGCTGCCCGGTAACGAGAAGTAGCCTACGCAGTAGTGGGGCGCGAGAGGTTCGGTGATGCCGTAGGTGAGACCGGCGAGTGCGACGACCGGCTTGATGGTGGAGCCCGGTGGATAGGTGCCTCTCAGAGCGCGATTGAACAGCGGGCGATCTGGGTTTTCATTGAGCGCGCGAAACTCTGCACGAGTGAGTCCGCGGGCGAACATGTTCGGGTCGAACCCCGGCCGACTGACGAGTGCCAGCACATCCCCGTTATTCGGATCGAGAGCGACGATCGCCGCTCGTTGATCGCGAACCAAGTCTTCTGCGACACGTTGCACTTCGAAATCGAGCGTGAGCAATAAATCGCTGCCCGGATCACCCGGAATCGTATCGCGCATGGCTTCGAGCCCGCCCGCCTTGTCGACCGAGCGACCCCGTGCGTTCACCATGATTTCCCGCCGCCCGTTTCGACCGCGCAGTACGTCTTCGAAAGCGGCTTCTACGCCCACCTTGCCGATGGTGGAGCTACCCGCATATTGCTCACGATCGATACGTTCGAGGTCACTGGCCGAAATAGAACCGACATACCCCAGTGCATGCACGGCTGTTTCGCCGTGTGGGTAACTTCTGGCGAGTCGAGTGCGGATATCTACGCCGGGAAAGTCGTGTCGACTGACGGCGAAGCGCGCCATGTCATCGTCGTTGAGGAAGAGCCGGATCGGTACGCTGTCGAAGGGGCGACGCGACCGGATGGTACGGCGGACATCATCGAGGTCGTCTTGTTCGATGAGACCGATTTTGACGAGCTCCCGAAGCGTCGCGTCGAGATTCGGGACTTCCTCGGGGACGAGTTCGAGCTGATACGCGGGTTTGTTCTCGGCGAGGATCTCGCCGTTACGGTCGTAGATGATGCCGCGGGGTGCAGGTTGCGGCTCGATACGCACACGGTTTCCTTGCGCAAGATCGGTGTACTCGTCGTACTTTACGATCTGCAGCCAAATCAAACGCCCGAAAAGCACGATGGCCAACGCGCTCACGATGATCGAGGCGGCGAGCGCGCGCTGCTCGAAGATACGCTGCTCGCGCCAGAAATCTTTGATTCGTCCGCGGGTGCTCATGATCGAGGGCGTTCCGTGACGGCTCGTCAGCGACGAGCGCGATTTTCGCTCGCCTGCCAGGCCGAGGTCAGCGGCCAGAGCAGGGCGCCCGTGACGACGGGCAGCCAGCGAGTCCAGCTGCCCGTCGCGTTGCCGGTCCAACCATCCACCGCCCAGGTGATCGCTTCGAACGCGAACAACAAGCCGCCTGCAAACAGCGTCTGCTCGAAGAGCGGTTTGTTTCTGACGAGGAGGTGTTGCCGAATCGCGACGTACGCGACGAACGAGAGTGCGAGCGCGTGCTGACCAAAGATCACGCCGTGATACACGTCGAGCGCGAGGCCGACGAGGAACGCGAGGCCGATACCGCCGATGCGCGGGGCGATCAGCGACCAGAAGATCACGACGATCACCGCGAGAGGAGGCCGTACGATGGCGAGCCACCACGGTAGAGGCACCACCTGCAGCACGAACGCGGCGAGCGTTGAGAGGATGAGTCTGCGACGAGCGGTTGCGCCGATCATCTGGCGGCCTCAGAGGACTGCGTCGCCTCGAGGCGCTGCGCGGCCTCGGCGGGGGCCGATGCATGGGCTGCATCGAACCAGATGAACGCGACGAGCCGATCGCGATCGAGTGCAGCGGTCATCTGGGCGTCGACTTGTGCGAGCGGCGATGTACCGTCGCGACGAACTCGACTCACGGTCGCGACCGGATAACCCGCCGGAAAAACACCGCCCAGGCCCGAGGTGACGAGTAAATCGCCCTCGCGAATATCTGTCTGCAGCGGAAGCAGAGGGAGCGCGAGGATGCCTTCGCGCCCCGTGCCGAGCGCGAGCGTTCGTTGACCGGTGCGTGCGATCTGTACGGGAACCGCATGCTCGGGATCGGAGAGCGAGATGACCTCCGTGCTCCATGGTCCGACGCGTAGCGCCTGGCCCGCGAGTCCGCCTCCGGCGATAACAGTTTGTCCTTTGGTGATTTGGTGTATCGCGCCACGATCGACGGTGTACCGTTGACGCGAGCGATTGTTGTCGGTGGCGATGATGCGGGCGCTCAACCATTTTTGAGCGACGTCAGCGGAGGACGCCTGAAGATTACGGAGCTCGCGATTCTCGAGCTCAAGATCCGCTCGGCGCATCGAGAGTAACTCTAGAGCTCGGATGCGCTCACGCAGCGCGCGATTCTCCGTTTGTAGTGCCGCTCGTTCGGCGAAGTTGTCGCGTGTCCATTCCCAAGCTTTGACCGGTGACTCAAGCGCGATGCGCAGTGGGTAGGCGACAGCGGAGAGTCCAAAGCGCACGGAATCGAGCCAGCCTCCGCGCTGGTCGAGCCACATGATGGCGAGCGCAAGAACCGCGTAGGAGAAAAATCGCAGCCCCGCCGGGGTGCCGCGTTGAAGAATGTTCCGGCTGCTCGCCGCGTTACTCAAGCCCGAAGTTGCCGGGGCCGAGCTCGTCCATCAGTTCGAGGATACGACCACCGCCTCGCGCGACGCAGGTGAGCGGATCTTCTGCGATGACGACAGGTACGCCGGTTTCCTCGGTGATGAGTTTGTCGATGTCGCGTAGCAACGCACCACCGCCGGTGACGACGATGCCGCGCTCGGCGACGTCGGAGCCGAGCTCGGGAGGCGTTTGTTCGAGGGCTTGTTTGACCGCGCCGACGATGCCTTGAAGGGGTTCTTGCAGGGCTTCGAGGATCTCGTTGCTGTTGAGCGTGAAGCTACGCGGCACACCCTCAGAGAGATTACGACCTTTGACCGAGATTTCGCGAACCGTCTGACCGGGATACGCCGAACCGATTTCGATCTTGATGCGCTCGGCCGTCGTTTCGCCGATGAGGATGCCGTAGTTACGACGCACGTAGTTGATGATGGCGTCGTCGAAGCGATCGCCACCGATGCGTGCGGACTGCGCGTAGACGATGCCGTTGAGAGAGATGACGGCCACTTCCGAGGTCCCACCACCGATATCGAGCACCATCGACCCGCGCGCTTCTTGGACCGGCAAGCCGGCACCGACGGCGGCGGCCATCGGTTCGCTCACGATGGCAACCGTGCGAGCACCCGCGCCTTCGGCGGATTCGCGGATGGCGCGGCGCTCGACTTGCGTTGAACCGACGGGCACACACACGAGGACGCGCGGCGAGGGTTTGAGCAAGCGGTTGTCGTGCACCTTCGCGATGAAGTACTGCAGCATCTTCTCGGTGTAGGTGAAGTCGGCGATGACTCCGTCCTTCATGGGACGCACGGCGGTGATGTTGCCGGGCGTACGACCGAGCATATTTTTGGCCTCGGCGCCCACGGCGACGATGACCTTGCCGCCTCGGCTGTAGTCGTCTTGAACCGCAACGACCGAGGGCTCATTGAGGACGATGCCCCGATCGCGGACGTAGATCAGCGTGTTGGCTGTTCCAAGGTCGATGGAGATGTCGCTGGAGAAGTAGCCGCGAAGACGTTTGAACATCGTGGGTTGCCGGAGCTCGGGGGTGGGGGAAAGGGCTGGGAAAAGGCTTGCAATTTAACAACCTGCGAGCCCTTCGACAAGGCAACGATGGTATGATTCCAAGCCGCCTATGAGCCTCACCCGCGCAGACATCGAAAACATCGCGCGCCTTGCGCGCCTCGAGTTGACCGAGGCCGAAATCCCGGTCTACGTCGACTCCCTCTCCAAGATCTTCGCCTTCGTCGGCGAGCTCGATCGGGCCCCGACGGCCGGCATCGATCCGATGGCGCATCCCATGCCCGGGTTGGCCCAGCGCCTGCGAGCCGACGAGGTCACCGAGACCAACCGTCGCGATACCTTCCAACAGAACGCGCCCAAGGTCGAAGCGGGTCTCTACCTTGTCCCGAAGGTGATCGAATGAGCGCCCCGGCCCCCACCGTCGCGGCGCTTGCTCGCGGTCTCGCCGAGGGCGCGTTTTCGAGCGTCGAGCTCACCCGCGCGTATCTCGAGCGCATTGCTGCAGCCCAGCCCTCGCTCAACGCCTTCATCACGGTCACCGGCGAGTCCGCCCTGAAGGCGGCGGCCGAGGCCGATGCGGCTCGCGCGGCGGGGCGCGCCGGTCGACTGACGGGCGTACCGATCGGACACAAGGACATCTTCTGTACCGAAGGCGTACTCACGACCTGCGGCTCCAAGATGCTCGGTAACTTCGTCTCGCCTTACGACGCGACGATCGTCTCGGGTTTGCGGGCGGCCGGCACCGTCATGCTCGGCAAGCTAAACATGGACGAGTTCGCCATGGGGTCGTCCAACGAGACGAGCCACTTCGGACCGGTTCGCAATCCCTGGGATACCCAAATGGTTCCCGGTGGTTCCTCGGGCGGGTCTGCCGCATCGGTTGCAGCGCGCATCGTGCCTGCGGCAACGGCCACCGACACGGGCGGCTCCATTCGCCAGCCTGCGGCGCTCTGCGGTGTCACGGGTATCAAGCCCACCTATGGCCGCTGTAGTCGCTACGGCATGATCGCCTTTGCCTCGAGCCTCGATCAGGCGGGGCTCATCACGGTGAGCGCTGAGGACGCCGCGCTGCTGCTCGGTCCGATGTCGGGTTTTGATCCGCGTGATTCGACCAGCGTCGACTCGCCGGTTCCTGACTACACCGCCACGCTCGGCGACTCCCTGCAGGGACTCACCATCGGTCTCGTGCGCGAGTTCTTCGACAAGGGACTCGATGCCGCCTGCGAACAGCGCATTCGCGACGCGATCGCGGTCTACGAAAAGCTCGGCGCCAAAGTTCGCGAGGTGAGCTGCCCCAATCTGCCGCTCTCCGTGCCCACTTATTACGTGGTCGCGCCGGCGGAGTGTTCATCCAACCTCGCGCGCTTCGATGGTGTGCGCTTCGGTCATCGCTGCGACTCACCCAAGAATTTGCTCGATCTCTATTGCCGCTCGCGCGGCGAAGGGTTCGGCGCCGAAGTGAAGCGTCGCATCATGACGGGCACTTACGTGCTCTCGGCGGGTTACTACGACGCCTATTACCTCAAGGCGCAGCGCGTTCGGCAACTCATCAGTGCCGATTTCGCGCGTGCGTTCAAAGAATGTGATCTGCTCTTCGGGCCGACCACACCGACACCCGCGTTCCGCATCGGCGCCAAGTGCGACGATCCGATCACCATGTACCTCAACGACATCTACACCATCGGCGCCAACCTCGCAGGGCTGCCCGGTATGTCGATCCCTTGCGGATTTGTCGACGGCTTGCCGATCGGCTTGCAGATTGTCGGCCCGCACTTCTCCGAGGCGCGCATGCTCAATGTGGCGCATCGCTACCAGCAGGAGACCGATTGGCATCTCAAGACGCCGTCGGCGTTCGCCTGAGGTTCCGCCATGGAATGGGAAACTGTCATCGGTCTTGAGATTCACGCGCAGCTCGCCACCCGCTCAAAGATTTTCTCGGGTTCGGCAACGGCTTATGGCGCCGAACCCAACACTCAGGCAAATCTGGTCGACCTCGGCTATCCGGGGGTCTTGCCGGTGCTCAACGGCGAAGCGGTGCGCATGGCCGTGCGTTTCGGTCTTGCCATCGGTGCGCGCATCGCGCCGCACTCGGTGTTCGCTCGCAAGAATTATTTTTATCCCGATTTGCCCAAGGGCTACCAGATCAGTCAGTACGAACTGCCGGTCGTCGCGCAGGGTTCGCTCGATGTCGTGCTCGATGACGGTACCCGCAAGCGCGTCGGTATCACGCGTGCGCACCTCGAAGAAGATGCGGGTAAATCGCTGCACGAAGGCATGCCTGGCATGAGCGGCATCGATCTCAATCGCGCCGGCACGCCGCTTATCGAGATCGTGAGCGAACCCGATATGCGCTCGGCCAAAGAGGCTGTGGCGTATATGAAAAAAGTGCATACGCTTGTGCGCTACCTCGACATTTGCGACGGCAACATGCAGGAAGGTTCGTTCCGTTGCGATGCGAACGTTTCGGTTCGACCCAAGGGCAGCGACAAGTTCGGTACGCGCGCTGAGATCAAGAACCTCAACTCGTTCCGCTTCGTCGAGAAAGCCATCAACTACGAAGTCGAGCGCCAGATCGAGCTTCTGGAGTCCGGTGGCAAGGTGGTGCAAGAGACGCGTCTCTACGACCCCGACAAGGGCGAGACGCGTTCCATGCGCTCCAAAGAAGAAGCCAACGATTACCGCTACTTTCCCGATCCCGACCTGCTGCCGCTCGTCATCGATGACGCGTTCGTCGCGACGATCAAGGCTTCGCTACCGGAGCTGCCCGACGAAAAAGCGGCGCGCTTCGTGCGCGACTACGGGCTTTCGGAATACGACGCGGGTGTACTCACCGCGAGCCGAGAGCTCGGCGCGTTCTACGAAGACGTCGTGCGCCGCGTGGGACGCGATCCCAAATTGTGCGCGAACTGGGTCATGGGCGACCTCGCGGCCTTTCTCAACAAGGATAATCTCGAGATCAATGATTCCAAGGTTGATGCCGAGGCGCTCGCAGGTCTCGTCACGCGCATCGTCGATGCCACCATCTCGGGCAAGATCGCCAAAGACGTGTTCGAAGCGATGTGGGCGAGTGGCGAGAGTGCCGATGCCATCATCGAGCAGAAGGGTCTGCGACAGATCACCGACACGGGTGCCATCGAACAAGCCATCGACGAGGTCATGGCCAAGAATCCAGGCCAGCTTGCCGACTATCGCTCGGGCAAGGACAAACTCTTCGGCTTCTTCGTCGGTCAGGTGATGAAGGCGACCGGTGGTAAGGCCAATCCAGCGCAGCTCAACGATCTGTTGCGCAAGAAACTTTCGGGCTGATGCAGGATACCCGCGACCGCGAGGGATCGTCTGGCGAGCATCGGGTCATTGACCTCGTGCAGCGTTTCGTCGTCGAGCAGCAGTCGGTACGCGGGCAGTTCGTCAGGCTCGGTCCTGCCTGGCTCGCTCTGCGCGAGCACGCGGACTACCCCGAGCCTGTAAGGCGTTTGCTCGGCGAGGCGGTGTCAGCCGCGGTGCTGCTGGCTTCCACGCTCAAATTCGAAGGCGAACTCACGTTGCAGCTACAGGGCAACGGCGGTGTTCGGCTGCTCGTCGCACAGTGCACTCACGATTTTAGGGTGCGGGGTGTCGCGCGCTTCGAGCGCGAACGCATTGCGGACGACGCCGACTTCGCGAGCCTTGCCGGTGAGGGCACGATCGTCGTCACCATCGAAACCGGCAAGCAGGCCTCGCGCTATCAGGGCATCGTGCCCATTGGTGGCGGATCGCTTGCCGCGTCACTCGAGCATTACTTTGAAAATTCCGAGCAGTTGCCGACGCGGGTCGTGCTCGGCGCCGACGATTTCGGCACGGCGGGTTTACTCGTGCAGCGTATGCCGGGGCAGGGCGGGGTTGCGGGCGAAGGTCTGTCGCTCGAAGCCGAAGCCGACCGGACGTTTGCCGCGGCCTGCGAGGCGATGGTGGGCGTTCACAGCGATGAACTCTTGGTCCGACCGGCCGCCGAGCTCATGCGACGAACGTTCGCGGGACTCGATCTACGCCTGCACGGATCGCACGCCGTGAACTTTCGCTGTCGATGCAGCGCTGAGCGGGTCGAGGGGATGCTCCGTTCGCTCGGCGCCTCGGAAGTCGAGTCGATTGTGACCGAGCAAGGTCAGGTGACCGTTACCTGCGAGTTCTGTCACAAGCCCTGGGGGTTCGATGCGGTCGACGTGTCGCGCCTCTTCGGTGCAGCTGCCGATCAGCCCCCGGGATCCAGCGCCGTCAACTGATTGCCGCGCGGGCGGCGTCAGCCGAGGTGTGCGCTCGCGAGATAATCCTCGCTCTGCATCTCGATCAGACGACTCGCCGTCCTCTCGAATTCGAACTGCAAGCGCTCGCCTCGATAGAGATCGAGCGGTGCGGCCGCCGCGGACATCACGAGCTTGACGCGTCGGTCGTAGAACTCGTCGATGAGCGCGATGAACCGGCGAGCGGCATCTTCGCGATCGCGCGTGAACACCGGTACGCCTGACAGGATTACTGATTGATACTCGCGGGCGATGCTCACATAGTCGTTCTGGCTACGCGGTCCTTCGCACAGTGCCAAGAAGTCGAGCCACACGACGTTCTCGCTTTGACGGATCACGGGAATCGATCGCCCCTCGATCTCGAGGTTACCGCCCGACTGTCCAGCGCCGTCGGCGAGATCCTCAAAGATGTCGGCGAGAGCCTGATCGACGCCCGCGGAGCGGGTCTGCAGATAGATCGGCGCACGAGTGAGTTGCCGTAGGCGATAGTCCGTTCCTCCATCGACGCATACCACTTCACAGTGTCGCTCGATGAGCGCAATCGCTGGCAGGAAGCGTTGGCGCTGTAAGCCATTTTTGTAGAGTCCCGAAGGCGGGACGTTCGACGTGAAGACTAGCGTGACGCCACGATCGACGAGATGCGTGAACAGCCCCGCGAGCAGCATGACATCGGCGATGTCACTGACGAAGAGCTCATCGAGGCAGATGAGTCGCGCGCGGGCGGCGATGTCCGAGGCGACGGCGGCCAGCGGATCGACCTCATCGCGATGCGCTCGGAGCCCCTCGTGTACACCCTGCATGAAACGATGGAAGTGACTACGGCGCTTACACTCGGCCGGCGCATTCTCGAAGAAGAGATCCATGATCCAGGTCTTGCCGCGACCTACGCTGCCCCAAAGATAGACGCCCTTAGGTGCGGCGACCGGTTGCGAGCTCACCCAGCGCCGAACCATTTTTTTGAGGACCGACTCGGCCTCGAATGAGTAGAGTTCGAGTCTCAGTCGCTCGAGATGTGCGATCGCAGCGTCTTGTGCGGGATCGACAGAAAATCCGCTGGTCGCGAGGGCCGAGCGGTAGCGCTCGTGGAGTGAGGATGAGCCCGGGCTCACGTTTGGAGCTCCGGGAGATTCTTGAAGTACTCGAGGGCGCCTGGGTTGGCAAGCGCATCAGTGTGAGTGACGGGCTGACCGTGGACGATGTTGCGTACGGCGAGCTCGACGATCTTGCCGCTGATCGTGCGCGGAATTTCCGGTACGGCGATGATGCGTGCCGGCACGTGCCGCGGCGACGTATTCGAGCGAATGACCTCGCGGATACGTTGACGCAGCGATTCATCCAATATCACGCCTTCGCGCAAGCGAACGAACAGCACGATCCGCACGTCGCCTTGCCAGTCTTGGCCGATGCACAACGATTCGAGTACGTCGGACAGCGTCTCGACTTGCCGATAAATCTCGGCGGTGCCAATACGAACCCCGCCGGGGTTCAGCACGGCATCCGATCGCCCGAGAATCACGAAGCCGCCGCTGGCGGTGCGCATTGCATAGTCGCCGTGATGCCAGATGCCGGGAAAACGCTCGAAGTACGCTTTGTGATAGCGACGATCGTCTTCATCGTCCCAAAATCCAACGGGCATCGACGGAAAACTGCGTCGACAGACAAGCTCACCTTTTTCACCCGCGGGGAGTGAAGCCCCGCGATCGTCGACGATGTCGACCGCCATACCGAGGCCCGCGCATTGCAGCTCACCGTGATACACCGGAGCCGTCGGGTTTCCGATGCAAAAACTCGAGATGATGTCGGTGCCGCCGGAGATCGAGGCGAGATGAAGATCGGACTTGATCTCTCGGTAGACGAAGTCGTACTGCTCGGGCGCGAGAGGAGAGCCAGTGGAAATCAGCGTGCGTAGCGCCGGCAGGGTGACGCGTTCGCGCGGGTGGTAACCGGCTTTATCGAGTGCAGCGAGAAATTTCGGGCTGGTGCCGAAGATGCTCACGTGTTCTTCCTCGGCCATGCGCCACAGGACGCCTTCGTCGGGATGCAGCGGCGAACCGTCATAGAGCACGAGGGTCGCGCCGACCGCGAGTCCGCTCACGAGCCAGTTCCACATCATCCATCCGCACGTCGTGAAGAAGAACAATCGATCCTGACGACGCAGATCGACGTGCAGCTCGTGCTCCTTCAAGTGCTGCAACAACGTTCCGCCGGCGCCGTGCACGATGCATTTGGGTTTGCCCGTCGTGCCCGAGGAATACATCACGAAGAGAGGATGATCAAAGGGTAGGCGAGTGAACACCGCTTTCGCGCCGGGGGTGCCGAAACGCGACCACAGATGAACGCTTGTCGAGGGTAACTGCCCGAGATCGGGTGTGCTCGACACATAAGGCACCACGATCACCGTAGTGACCGAGGGTAGTTCCGCGAGCACGCTGCGGATCGGACTCAAAGAATCGATGGTCTTACCGGCGTAAAAATAACCGTCGGCCGTGACCAACACCTTCGGCGCGATTTGCCCGAAGCGATCGAGTACGCCGGCGATACCGAAGTCCGGCGAGCACGAGGACCACGTGGCGCCGAGACTCGTTGCGGCCAGCATGGCGGTCACGGTCTCGGGCAGGTTGGGCATGAACCCTGCGACGCGATCGCCCGGCTTCACACCGGCATCGCGCAAGCCTGCGGCGACGCGACCGACCTCCGCATGAAGCTGCCTGTAAGACAGCGTTCGCCGCTGACCCCGCTCGTTGGTCGCGAGCAGCGCCGGGTGGTCATCATGAAAGCGCAACAGGTTCTCGGCGAAGTTGAGGCGAGCCCCTGGAAACCAGTGTGCGCCCGGCATTTTGTCGCCCTCGACGAGCACCGGGGCGTCCGCCCACTCGGCTCGAACGTCGGTGAAGTGAGCGAGTTCGAACCAGAAGGCGTCAGGGTGCTCGATCGACCAACGGTGCAGCGACGCGTAGTCGTCGAACGCCAGGTCGCGTCGTGCGGCGAGGCACTGGATGAATCGCGTCAGATTCGCATCCTCGCGTCGCGCTTTGCCGGGACTCCACAAAAGGTGTTCGGTCATGGTCGGTGCGAGGTCGCGGAGGCGCGAGGTGAGATCGTCAAAGCGACTGGTAAATCGGTCCCGAGCCGCCCTCGGGCGTCGTCCAGTCGATGATCTGGTACGGGTCTTTGATGTCGCAGGCTTTGCAGTGCACGCAGTTGGCCGAGTTGATCTGCAAACGTTTCCCTCCTGCGCCATCGTCCACCATTTCATAGACGTTGGCGGGGCAGAAGTTTTGACACGGGTTACCGTACTCCTGCGCGCAGCGAGTGACGCAGAGGTTCGGATCGCGAACCTTGAGATGGATGGGCTGGTTTTCTTCGTGAGAGTTGTTGGCGAAGAACACCGAAGCGAGTCGATCACGCGGAGCGAGCGTACGATCCACCCAGCCACGATCGGGTGAGTCGAACTCGTCGAGTCGTTGCGTCTCGGCATACGCAGCCGTGTTGCGCAGTGTCCAGGGCGTGCGGCCTCCCGTGAGAGTTTCGATCGCGCCGTTGATCATCGCGAACCACAGTCCGCGCTTGAACCCCGGCTTGATGTTACGAACCGATTTGAGTTCGAGGCCGCCCTCTGAGGCGCGAAAGCGAGCGTCGAACCCCGCTGTCCCACATTCGTTTTCTGCGAGATGCTCTGCAGCGAGCATGCCGCAGCGAATGGCCTGATGAATGCCTTTGATCTTGGCGACATTGAGTGTGCCTGCGGCGTCGCCGATGAGCAGAGCGCCCGGCATCTCGAGCTTGGGCAGTGACTGCCAGCCTCCCGCCGCGATGGTGCGCGCACCGGCAGCAACGATCTCGCCGCCTTCCAACAAGGCTTTGATGCTTGGGTGATGCTTGAACTGCTGGAACGCTTCGAATGGCTTGAGACGCGGATCGCGATAATCGAGGCCCACGACGTAGCCGACGTACACCCGGTTGTTGTCGAGGTGATAAAGGAAGCTGCCGCCATAAGTCTTGGAGTCGAGCGGCCAGCCAACCGAGTGCTGGATGAGGCCCGGCTCCACGCGCCCTTCGGGCAGCTGCCACAATTCTTTGAAGCCGAGACCGTACGTCTGCGGATCGCAATTCGCATCCAGTTGATAACGCTGGATCAACTGCTTGCTGACGCTGCCGCGACAGCCTTCGGCCAATACCGTGACGCGCGCGCGAACCTCGGGGCCCGGAGCGTAGTTGGGGCCGATCTCGCCTGACTTCTCGATGCCCATGTCGCCGATCTGGACGCCGGCGACGCTGCCGTCCTCGTTGAATAGCGGCTTGGCCGCTGCAAACCCGGGGAAGACATCGACGCCGAGTTGCTCGGCCTGTGCCGCAATCTGCGGCATGAGTAAGCCGAGCGAAACGATGAAGTTACCTTCGTTGTGCTGCTGGGGCGGCGTTGGCAAACGAATACGACCCGTACGAGTGAGCAGAGAAAACTCGTCGCGCTTTGCGGGAACGCAGACGCCGGGTGGCTGCTTGCGCCAGTCGGGCAGGAGGGCGTCGAGCGGAGCGGGTTCGAGCACGGCGCCCGAGAGTGAATGCGCGCCGATCGTCGAGGCTTTCTCGAGCACGCACACCGTGAGTTCCGGTCGAACCTGTTTGAGACGCACGGCGCAGGCGAGACCCGCAGGTCCGCCCCCGACGATCAGGACGTCGTACTCCATCACATCGCGTTCGACTGCCTCGCTCATGCTCAGATCCTTTCGATGGCGATCGCCGTGGCTTCTCCGCCACCGATGCAGAGTGCCGCGACGCCGCGACGACCGTTGTAACGAACGAGCGCATGAGCGAGCGTGGCGATGATGCGGGCGCCGGTCGCACCCACCGGATGACCGAGGGCGCAGGCGCCTCCGTGCACATTGAGCTTCTCGGGCGGGATACCGATATCTTTGGCAGCCGCCATCGCGACCGCCGCAAACGCTTCGTTCACCTCGTAGAGATCGATATCCGAGGCTTTCCAGTCCGAGCGCTCGAGCACCTTTTGAATCGCACCGACGGGCGCTGTGGTGAACCTCTCGGGCTCCTGCGCGTGGCTCGCCTGCGCCACGATGCGCGCGAGCGGCTTGAGTCCTCGCGACTTCGCAAACGATTCGGTGGCGAGCACGACCGCGGCGGCGCCATCCGAAATCGACGAAGAGCTCGCGGCCGTGACCGTTCCGTCTTTGCGGAATGCGGGTTTCAATTGCGGAATCTTTGAGAGATCACAGGTGAACGGCGTTTCATCGCGCTCGACCACGGTGTCACCCTTGCGACCCTTGACGGTGACCGGGGTGATCTCGGCGAGGAAGGCGCCATTCTCGACGGCAGCCAAGGCTCGCGTGACAGACATCGAGGCAAACGCATCTTGATCAGCGCGCGTGAAGCCGTAGCGGCCCGCCGTGTTTTCGGCGAAGGCGCCCATCATCTGACCGTCCCACGGGCTTTGCAGACCGTCGGTGAACATGTGATCGAGCAGTTCGCCATGACCCATTCGATAACCCGAGCGCGCCTTCGGCAACAAATAGGGCGCGTTCGTCATCGACTCGAGTCCGCCCGCGGCGACGACCTGCGCTTCGCCCGCGCGAAGCTGATCGATGGCCATCATGATGGCCTTCATACCCGAGCCGCACATTTTATTAATGGTGGTGGTCGGGACGGACTTCGGAATGCCGGCGCCGATGGAGGCTTGACGGGCAGGGGCCTGGCCGAGTCCTGCCGGCAGCACGCAGCCCATGATGACTTCCTGAATGTCTGCGGGGGCGAGCCCCGAGGCTTGCACGGCTCCCGCGAGTGCCGCGGCGCCGAGCGAGGGCGCCGTGGTTTGGGCGAAGACCCCTTGGAAAGCCCCGATGGGCGTTCGACGGGCAGACAGCAGGACGATGGACTCGGACATGGCAGACCCTTTTGAAAACCTGAACGAAAGAGCCGCCAAGTGTAGGGGAAAACGCCCCCGGATTTGCCGATCCGACCGTCAATCCTTCCCGGTCAGCCTCGGTCGGGTTCGCCGAGGCGCTCGAGGATTGCGGCGCGGGTCTGCTCGCGCAGCACTCTCGCGGCCTCCTCAGGCTCGAGTCGCCGGGGTACCGCGATGGGCGGTAACAATTCCACCTCGATGGCCCCTGGTTTCGGGAAAAATTTGGGGCTCGGCAGGATCGCGCGGGTGCCGCGGATCACGCAGGGCACCACCGGACACCCGGCGTAAGCGGCGCTCTTGAACGCGCCACTGTGAAACTTGAGCAGTCCCGGCTCGCCTACGAACGTGCCTTCAGGAAAAAAAAGTAACGACTGACCG
>Ga0194133_10000126_pt1 | contig 153853 bp, 151 predicted proteins | sample TA2KigOf40mmetaG_FD_155448 | JGI IMG/M metagenome (GOLD analysis project Ga0194133, IMG submission 155448) | Freshwater microbial communities from Lake Tanganyika, Tanzania - TA2015055 Kigoma Offshore 40m | ecosystem: Environmental > Aquatic > Freshwater > Lake | place: Tanzania: Lake... | reverse complement strand
TCGGAGTTACTGAAGGAGTAATCGATGATGTTGGTGTAACACTCGGTGTAACACTTGGTGTTTCAGATGGTGTAACACTCGGTGTAACTGAACTTGTAGGTGTTACTGATGGTGTAACAGATGGTGTAATAGACGGTGTTACCGAACTAGTGGGGGTTACTGATGGAGTTACGGATGGCGTAACAGATGGTGTAACTGATGATGTTGGTGTTATACTTGGTGTGACCGACGGTGTAACTGATGGAGTTACAGAACTAGTAGGTGTTATTGATGGTGTTATAGACGGTGTTATTGAACTAGTAGGTGTTACTGATGGTGTAACAGACGGTGTAACAGACGGTGTTACGGAACTAGTAGGTGTAACAGATGGTGTAACGCTTGGTGTGACCGATGGTGTGACAGAACTAGTGGGAGTTACAGAAGGTGTAACTGACGGAGTGACCGATGGTGTAACAGAACTAGTAGGGGTCACCGATGGTGTTTCAGATGGTGTGACTGAACTAGTTGGTGTCACACTAGGAGTTACTGAAGGTGTTATACTTGGTGTCACAGAAGACGTTGGTGTAACGGAAGGTGTGATGCTTGGTGTAACAGACGGTGTTACTGAACTAGTAGGTGTAACAGATGGTGTAACACTTGGTGTAACACTCGGAGTTACTGAAGGAGTAATCGATGATGTTGGTGTAACACTCGGTGTAACACTTGGTGTTTCAGATGGTGTAACACTCGGTGTAACTGAACTTGTAGGTGTTACTGATGGTGTAACAGATGGTGTGACTGAACTGGTTGGAGTTACTGATGGTGTAACAGACGGTGTAACAGACGGTGTAACAGAACTAGTTGGAGTCACAGAAGGTGTTACGCTAGGTGTTTCAGATGGGGTTACAGAACTAGTTGGTGTAACGGAAGGTGTAACACTTGGTGTAATAGATGGTGTAATAGAACTAGTGGGAGTCACAGAAGGTGTTACGCTAGGTGTTTCAGATGGGGTTACAGAACTAGTGGGAGTTACTGATGGTGTAACAGAAGGTGTTACCGATGGTGTTACGGAACTAGTGGGAGTTACAGATGGTGTTTCAGATGGTGTAACAGAAGGTGTAACGCTCGGAGTTATTGACGATGTTGGAGTAATTGAGGGTGTAACACTTGGAGTTATTGAAGGAGTTACCGACGATGTTGGTGTTACAGATGGGGTAACACTTGGTGTTTCAGATGGTGTAACACTTGGTGTAACTGAACTAGTCGGGGTTACAGAAGGTGTTTCAGATGGGGTAATAGATGGTGTAGCACTTGGTGTAACAGAACTAGTTGGTGTAACAGATGGTGTTACACTCGGTGTAACCGAAGGTGTAACAGAAGATGTAGGAGTTACAGAAGGTGTAACACTTGGTGTAACCGATGGTGTAACTGAACTAGTAGGTGTTACTGATGGTGTTTCAGATGGTGTAACACTTGGTGTAACTGTACTAGTTGGAGTTACAGAAGGTGTTTCAGACGGGGTAATAGACGGTGTAACACTTGGTGTAACAGAACTAGTAGGTGTTACTGATGGTGTAACAGAGGGTGTTACACTTGGTGTAATGGAACTAGTAGGTGTTACAGATGGTGTAACAGAGGGTGTTACTGATGGTGTAACACTTGGTGTAACCGATGATGTTGGTGTTACTGATGGAGTTACTGATGGTGTAACACTTGGTGTTATTGAACTAGTAGGAGTTACAGAAGGTGTAAGTGATGGGGTGATGGAAGACGTGGGGGTTACTGATGGTGTTTTAGATGGTGTGATACTCGGAGTTACGGATGGTGTAACACTTGGTGTAACTGAACTAGTGGGTGTAACACTTGGTGTTCTACTTGGTGTAACAGAAGGTGTTACTGATGGTGTTTGTGTTAATGTTGGTGTAGGTGTGGGTGAAGGAGTGGGACAAGGAATTTCAGCCACACAGGTTTTATCCAGTGATGGAAAATAAATTGAGTAAGTACCTAAATAATAGTTTGTTTCGTAATAATATGGCATTAGGACGGAACCTAAATTTATGGTACCGCCAGTACAAGGATAAAATGTAATGTCACCGATTTCCTCATTAAAATTACCCGCGTTTATTTTTATTAATGCCATTTAAATCTAAAGTCTTATCTATATCTATTTTTACTATAAAAATATATTTATTTATTTGGGTATTGTCAACGTCTATTTTTACAGTTTTTATCATGGACAATCAAAAATGGAACTACTTAATTCCTCATTAGTTGGTTCTGTAGGACAATGGTTGGCATCGATATAATATTGACCGAGGTTGAATCCAATATTTGGATGTTTATCATATTTGTGTTTCATCAGAATTTTGTCACTGTTGTTTCCGTTAAAAACAACAACAAATTCATCATCTATTGGTGTATTGTCTAATTCAAAGTTTAGATTGAAGTATAATCCTGTATCGCAATAATTTAAATCGACATCAATTACTTCTATGGTTTCACCATATTTGTTTATTAAATAATCTCCGTGATTGTATAATTCTTTCGGATGGTCGCAACAAGGTTCAATAAAATCTATTGGTTTTTTCTGTAATTCCTCAGGAAATCTGTCGTCAAAAAAGTAAACACTATTTGTTGGTGTCCCAAAATTTTCAATAATTCTATTTGTATAAACTCTTAGTTGTGTTGTTGGTAAAACTTCAAAAACTTCATAGGTGTTATTTTGGGTCAATCCCGTGATAATACTTTTCTTTATTGATGCTAAACATTCAATATCCGTGATTTCAAGTTTTTGATAGTTGTACGTAAATGAATATCCTGATACAGGACCATTAACAATTTGTTGGTGACTATATTCTGTACATTGTTTATATGAAGCGGATAAAACATATTCCCCAACATTTAAATCACAAACACTTTTACCACTTATCGTACCACCACTAATATAACTTTCAATATTACTATCGGTTGTTTGGTCATCAATGGTTAACCCACTATTAACCACCAAAACAATAGAGTCACATTTTAGCCCATAGTTAAAGTTTGATTTGTATTGTACTTTTGGTTGTATAGTATAACCCGTGTAATTGTCACAGTATGTTGCACCTGAAACAACTGAAATTGGTGAAGCGATTGTTCCTTGGTAACCAACAATACTGAATAACTCTACGTGACTCTTTCCTGATGGTGTTGGACATGGGTCATGTTCAATTTTGGGTTGTAGACCTTCTATTTTGAATTTTACTTCTTTATTCGCAGCATCTACAATATTGAAATCTATTACATCATTTTCTGAAACACCAGTTAATTTGTATACACAATCACTAACTTTTTGAATGTGAACATCCGCATTTTCATTTGTTCCACTCACACAGTTAGCATAAATGTTAAATGGCCATGTTGAACCTTGTTGAATTCCTGTTTTATACCCAATTACCTCAAAAAATACATCACTTACTAAAGTGCACCCACTATTTGAGTCACAGTAAACGGTATTATCAGTATAAACTTTAACACTGATTCCATGTGTATTTTTTGTAATTTTATAATCAGCATCAAATCGATAATCAAAATAGTCAACCACCGAACATTCGTTTGGTCCTAATTTTACGGATGAAAACTTAACTTTTTCGACACCATTTTCATCAGTGTATGTTGTGTATTTTATTAATGGTATTGTTTCTGAAAAATATGTTTGACCAGTGGTTCCCGTGAAAGCGGAATAGGGTTCATATCCCGCGCTATTTCTTGTAATAGTTACGTCATCAATCAATACAGATAATGCCGATAACCATAATTCTTTAATTTTAGTAACATCAGGTTCAAGATAATCTTTATAATCACATATTAAGGAAAGATTTACAGTATCACCACTTGTTACACCACTCGTACATCCTGTAAATGGTTGTGCGTCAAATAATTTTGCACTATTTGAAGTGTTACTTGTTCCACTAACAATTACATACATGGAAGATGTTAGTCCTGTGTAATTAGCACCACCATAAACTGTTCCGTCAATTTCAATTACCGGATAATAAGTAACACCGGTAAGGTTTATTAAACCTCTGAAATTATTTTCTTCGCCTAAAATGTTTTCTAAATCTTCTTCGATTACGTTTTCAAAATCAGGGTATAATTCCTCGATAAATTCTAATGGTTGGCAATCATATCTATATTGATATTTTGGTCTACCAAAAACGTTATTTTCAATTAAATTACCACCAGTCCATTGAGTGGTTGATGGTACTAATTGTTCTACTAATTGTGGCCAATATGGAGATAATTTATTTACAAATTCAGTGACATTTATTTGGTTATATGGTGTGAAACCTGTGGTTTGTGAAATATAATCTCTATAAACATCCTCTAACTGTATATAATTTTTATTGTAACGAATTTTGTTTGAATTAGTTACAAGACTATGAATAAATGTGTCTAAAAATTCAGCAAAAGTTTTACCTGTTTGAGGTAATAAAGTATTTGTACCAAAACTTATTAATAATTCTCTACTTTGTCTAAATATATCATAATCTATACCTCGTGATGGTGAGATATAAATTCCAATATTTTTTCTATTTAAAATTAATAAATAATCATCTTCAATTGGTTTTCCGTCTTTATTATCAACAGCAGACACCAATTCATAACCTGTATCTAAACCCGGTAATGTTCTATATAAATCAAAATATTCTTCTCCGTATGTATAGTTTTTATTCTTTGTTTTAATTGTTTTAGTGTTACCCGTCAATATTGAGTTACTACTATCTAAAACAAGTGGAGAACGATGTGATAATGTAATATCGTACCATCCTGAACCTTTACCAAAGAAAATGTTTTCAGTTTCATTATATGCTCTTCTTGGTAGTCCAGTTTTTTCGTCTACGGGGTAACCCTCTCTATCAAATGTTGTTGATGCTGAGTAGTAAACTTTAGAGTATGTGTAACCTGTGCTGTCAAAAGTTGCATAGGAATATCTTTTACTACCTTGAATCGCGTCGTATATATCTTGTTGTAAATTAAAACTAGACGGTATCGATGTGACTTTATAAATATACTCATCGATTCTAATTAAAGGTTCTGGTGCTCCTAAAAATTTCAAAAAGAAATCAATAGAAGATTTTGTTCCTTTTGATTTATAAATGTGTGCGAGATTTATTAATAATCTTCGATAAAACTCATATTCAGATTCAATTAAATTAGTGCCGGTTGACACACCGTCATAGTTTGATTGTAACCTTGAATATAAAACATCATTTAAGCTATTCTCATCAAATAAATTTAATGTAGATAAACCTAAATTTTCTGATAAATTCTTTAAAAGTACATCGGGTAGATTATTAATACCATCATAACTTACATTTCTCATTTGAGCTATGTTGTCTATATACTTCTTTACACTATCAAAACTTTGTCCGTATAGTTCAAATATACTTTCAGCCCTTTTATCTTCAGTATCAAATTCAAATAATTGTGGCGCAGCTAAAAATCTGACCATCAAATTAGATTTGTATCCATCTATTTCATCAGCAATGTCTTTTAATTTACTAACGTATAAATCGAAATAAAACCCTGTTATTTCTATATTGTAACCATCTTCAGATATTGGCCAAGTTATTACCACATCAACCAAAGATGTTTTTGAATTATCTTCAACATCTTTAGGTACTTTAAATGAAGAGGTATAAATTGGATTTGTGTCTCTATTTAAAAGTGATTCTTCTAAATCATCTAATCCTTCAAAAAATTCTTCAACTAAACCATCATTTGGTCTTATTAATAAGTTTTCTGAATATGTTGTACCAGTAAATGGTTGTCCATATACTTTTAAGTAAATTCTGTTGTTTATATTTGGTTCAATATAATCTAAAATTGGATATGATGTGTTATTGGTAATAACAACATATTTTGTATATGACGAATAAAAATTTCTTAATTCGTTTTCAGTTTCTGGTTTAACCACAGAATTAGGTTCTATAAAAACTAAATTAAACGGATTAAATATTTTGCTTCTTTCAATGTAAAAAGTAGTGGTGTTGGTGCTATCATTATATGTTATTCCACTAGCACTAAAATTAGAAACACCAATAGGGGTGTCTGATAAAATCGAAATTGCACCCGGAAACTTATTAATAATTCGAGTTAGTGAAACTAAAATTCTATCTGTTAATGAACCAAATAAAGATTTATCGGCATATTTTTTGTTACCCTTAAATCTTACTTCGTCAGTTCTTTTTTTTGAAGGTTTTACAGATGTTGTTTGAATACCTTCAACTTCCTTTAACGTATCTAATGTTAAAAATTGAGAGAATGGATTACTTGTAAAATTTTTAGAATCTTTATCAGGAATAGACTTATCAAGCGCAAATACGGTGTTAGTTAGTGCAGATGAACCATCGGTTATCTGTCTACCAACTAAGAAATCATTAAATGTTTCAGCTCCGCTTGACGCTTGACTAGGTACTTTTCTCCTTGCCATTATTCTGTGATAGTATCAAAGTTTAAGGTTTCGTCTATATCACCCCTCTCCTCACGAATTTCATATAATGTCTCATTAAATTCGTCTTTAACCTCGTAAAGATTGTATTGTCTATAGATGTTATTATTATTATCATAAATGGTATAGATACCTTGTGAAACCGCTTTGCTTTGATTACCATAAAGGGCGTGTGCTATGGTTGAAGCGTCGTGTTCAACCATTTCTACTTCAATTGTGGTAGGATTTAAAAATGTATTTGTTAATATAATTTTTTGTGATGGTAAACCAATAAATGGAACCGTGTTTGGTTTATTTGTTGGTGCTGAAGATGGTGTTACTGTTAAAAACATTAAATTAGTTGCTTGTTCACTATACTGATATCTAATAGCTTTTTGTGATGTACTTGTTAAATTTGAAACAATAGGTGAGCAATAGAACGAAGATGTTACAATTCTATAAAAATTTGGAATTTTTTTATTGTCAGATGAATTAATATACTCAATTCTATACCCAACAAGTCCTTGTGGTGTAAATTTATTTCTATCATCAGCGGGAACATTGGATAAGTCAATAATCAATCCTCTAACTGAAGGTAGAGATGCTAAAATTCCACAATCGGTAATCGATGTTCTTATTTGTTTTGGTCTTATATGAAGTGTATACACGCCTAAATCCGCAAAATCATCCGCGGTTAATTTTAAATTGTATAATCCACCTAAGATTTCAACATTAGGTGCTGAAGTATCATCCGTAGTATTCGAATTGTGATAAACAGGGGTTAATACTTCCGCTGAACTTAATTTCTTAAGAGTAACAGTCGAAGTGCTATTTCTATCCGCAACATAATGAAAATAAATTTCAACGTCTTCGGGTGACACATCTGATGGTCTAATTATACCGTAACTACCTACTGCCATGTTTTTTTATAATAAATATGAAAATTATTGTTTTCTAATATTAAAATATCCGTTTCCGTAAATTGATAATTCACCTGTGTTGTCAATTTCAGATAATCGTAATGTTTTTTCCATTACACCTTGTTTTCCTCTTTCAACAAAAATGTCAGAATAGATTACTGGTTCATCAATAAATCCTAAGAAATGTTCATTTCTTGTAATAACCTTATTGATGACTTCTTCTTTTGTAAATCCTGATGTTGTACCGGTAATTGTGGTAATTCCATCTTCGAAATCTTGATAATATAAATTATCAATTGTGTATGCACTGTAAGTCACACCATTTGTTACTCCTGTAGTTACACCTGAGTATATATTTGAACCGTATAATTTTAATTCACTAATTTTACTTTTACCAATTGCTGCGTATGTAAATGTGGTATAACCTGTGTTGGTTCCATTATAGTCTAAATCGTTTAGATAATTTTGACTTTGACCAGATATGTTGGTGTATGGTATTGTGAACCCGGAGAATGTCCCTAATGGGTTAGAGACAGTGGTATTTGAAGGTACTTGTACTTTCTTTTTAGTTTCAAACTGACTCCATGGTGTGTTGATTGAAATTGATATGGTTGTTTCGCCGGTGGATGAATATGTTTTTGTTGCGGTAATTCCAGTTGTTGATAGAATACTTGTAGTTCCATCTCCCCAACTGACAGTAAAATCGATATAATGTATTTCAGAAACTTTACTCGTGTCCACCGTATTGTAAACCTGAACTGTGTTACCGGTCTGAGTATAAGAAAAGTTACAAATTTGTTCAACTTGTTCAAGTTCCCCATCAAAACCAACCATTACACCCATTTCGTCAACGTGTGTTTCTAAAAATATCGGTAACATATGTTCACCATACGCCTCCCCTTTTGTAATATTGTTCCAACCATATAGTTCTAAAGTTAAATCACAACCATTGTCTCCGTAAGAGTTGGTTGGTATGGTGGTTCCTGTCCACATGTAGTAACCATCACCGACGGTACCGCCGCTTACATTATATACTATTAAACCTTCTAACGGGTCAAGATATTTAGAATTTGACCAAGATATTAAACTACCCAAACTATTGTACCAATATGGACCATCGATTGAATACAATTTGACATTAAGAATGTTTTTCCTTAGTATCTCAAATTTTGTTGGTGATTTAATATCCATTATTGTTTTCTTTCAAAAAAATTTATTGGTAAATTATAGGTACCTTTTCTTGAACCTAAAGAGCCATCGTATGCATATACTACAAATGAATAATTTGTTCTATCTACAATTACTTTATAGTAAACATCTTGCTCTTCAATATAAGGTGTTGTTGCATTCACATTTTTTGATTTATTTACAAAATCTATTACACTTCCGTCTTTAGCGTTGTAATATTTTGCGGTCATATAAAAAGTGTTTCCTGTAATATTAGTTTCTTCGAATGGGGTGTCGTCGGAAAACCAAAAAAAGTACATATTTTCCGTGTTTCTATAATTAGACCCCGTAAAAACAGGCACGAAAACGTAATCATTTAATGGTAATGTAGCGCCTGATGGTGTGCCTGTATAAAATATTTTTTCACCAAGAGGTAATGATAAATTTTTTGCAAAAACCAATCTTCTATTTGTTTGATTTGGTGACGCGTCATGGTTGGTTTTGTAAAATTCTAACCTGAAGAAACTTTCTGTTGATTGTTTTAACATTTTTGAATTTTCTCTAAATGTTATTCCCACATCTTCATAGTTTTGTGAATAGTTACCCGAGGAATTTAGAAAATAAAAATTATATAATATGTCGCTTTGAATGAACGTAATGTCCGAATCAGAAACTACACTATAGGGTTCATGAATATACCTTACGGTTTCATAATTTTCAGTTGGATTAATAATTTCATATAAAATCTCTTGCTCCATTTGCTGAGCATTATCAGTCCAACCCAAATCTGTTTGAAACATTTGGTTTGGTTCAATTATAATTGATTGGTCATTATTTTTAACAAGAATTTTCATATTAACATTTAAATTTATCTACATTCTTAACTTCATCCTGTTTATTCCTGTGAATATTTTCATTTCGCAAATAAAAATCAATGTCGCTTTTTACGTAATGTAAATTATTAATAAAAGGAAAGTTGGTACCAAAACCATCTGGGTCAATAAATCCATGGTCATATAAATCTCTCCATTTCCATAAGGACTCATCTTCAAAATATTTTGAATTCTGTGGTAATCCATACACTTGATTTGTTTTTGAAGTCTCAATGTATGGGGACAATTGTCTCAGTTTTACTCTATGGTGTGGTTTATAATAAAGACCATACATATTTGTTACTGAACCACCTGAAAAAGCCACAGTTGTACCCGTTTGTCCATAATCAAACACAAATAAAGGATTAGAAAATCTATGATATGATTCACTTATAATTCTTTCATTTAATTCTGAATGATTGTATTCAACAAAGGCACCGTGTAAAACTGTACCAACAGGTAAATCTATACCTGTTGTAAAATTATAGGTTGTTGCACTAATCGTTCTTGAGAAACCACTTGTTAATATAGACGTTTCAGTAGTTCCTGTACCATTAAAATGCTCGTCAACCCACGTGTCATGAAAATTAAACTTCCACCCAACTTTAGGTGGATATTCAAAATAACCATTTCTATTGGCTAAAATGGTACTGACATAAACTTCAGTTGGTAAATAACCTAAGTTATTGGTTAATCCCGTGAGAACAAATGGTTCTTTAAAATCATAAATTAATGATTCCATCATATTTCTCTCAACTAAAACATCGGAAACACCAGCGCTATTTTCTAAAAGTAATTTTCTTTCGTTTTCCCAAATGGATGATTCAAATCCAATTTTGTCTAATATGTAATCTTCTCTCTCTGTTAATGTTTTGTGTTCGTGAACGTAATAAATTGAAGTGGAACCTGTAATATTATTTATATTAAGACATCTTTTACCAAAAACCACCGTGGATAGTGTTGAACCAGATGGTAATTCGGATTTAGATATTTCTAAAACATATTTTTCAGAATTATATATTGAATCACCGACACTTATAATTGTAAAAGTTTTACCTGTGACATTCACCGCACTGTTAAAACTTCCACCACTTAATATTATAAATTCACCTGATGACATTCCGTGTTCAACAGGGCTTGTTAACTTATATGTGTTACCAGTACTTTCAACTCGAAAAGGTATTCCATCACCTGATGTGAAACTAAAATAAGTTCCACCACTTAATGAATATTTCATTGGATAATCACTGTCTTGACCATATACATATGAAAGGTATATGTTCCAATTATGATATGGCGCGTCAATACTTGAAATTGTGGTATGTTCGGACGCTCCTGAATAGGTAAAAACAGGAGTAATTGTTGTTAAAGATGAGATGGTTTGTATTGTATTTACTTGTCTTAAAACGTCTTTTCTTAAAAAAGCAAATTCTTGATAGGGTATAAATCCATCAAAATTATTATCACTACCGTCACCGACTAAATACAATCTTTTTAATAATGGATTATATTCAGATGAACCACTATAAAGATTTCTAAAAACCATTTTAAGTTTACCATGAATTTTATAGCTATTACTTTCGTTCCTTTCTTTATTAAAGAGCTCCGCGTTACTTAGAATAATTGTTCTGTCACCTTCTCTTAAAAGATTCTCAGTTTCCTCTAACCCAACACGAATTGTTTGGTCTTCATTGATTGAACCAAAAAATTTTTTAGATGGTAATATAATTCTTTTTTTATCCATTATTCTTGAGATGGGAACGCACCTTTTGGTCCAAATAATTTTATAAATTTATCAAGAGCGGTTGCCCCAGGTCTTAATCCAAAATAAAATAAGAATGGTGTTGATAATATTTGTTTATTACCGTTGTAATTGACTTGTGTTGGTTTTAATATAAAATCAACATCAAAATTCCAAGGTTTGGATGTCCATCCACCTACTTCACCGACTCTAATCCATAAAGTACCCGCGTATGCCGTTTCGGTATCTCCTGATGTAATATGTAAAAATGTAAACCCTTCTTCTTGATTATCAAAATTAAGATGATAGTCAGCCGTATCTTCTTCATCAAAATCAGCAAGTGCAACGTTCGCGCCGGAAATTGTAAACGTATCACCTGAATATGTTTTAGTCATTGGAAATAAAACATAATTATATGTCGAATCTCCCGTAAATGCGTAATTATGGGACATACCCTGAAGATTTTGAGCAACAACACTTGTATAATCCCACGACTGATTAATACCTTCACCAAATCCGGGACCTTTTTTATCCCAATAAAAAAATGGTACCACCTGTGATGATTCTGTTAATCGTCCTGGCTCGTTCAAACAAACCCTAACTCTATAACCATCATCATCATCTAAAACAAAATTTATAGGTAAAGGTCCGTTTGTAGTACCGCTTTGTGATTTGAAAATATTTGGATAATCTTCGGGGTCCAAAATTACTGGACTGTATTGACCATAATACCTATTTTGTAAATCGAACTCATCGATACCGACTTCGTTATTAATTGAAATTAATTGTAGAACATCACCATTCATTATTTGGTTGTTTGTAAAATAAGGATAAGTAGTAAAACCATTGTTTTGGAAAAAACTTTTATACGTGTAATTTGGGTTAGTATCCATTCGATAATTAATGTATAGACCTAACATTTCCTTAAAATTTTGAAATGACGTTGAACCAATACTTCTAACCACGGAACAATTAGGGTCTAAAGATGGGTCTACACAAATTTCTTTTATAAATTCATCTCTTGGACCTAAGTCCATGACCGTGGTTGGGTATCTTAGTGTTGTAAATTGAGTTCCAACATCTTTTGTTATTTGAAATTGTGATGTTGTATTATTCCATTTTGTTGACCTATAATAAAACCTTTTTACAGCACTTTTTGATGATGCCTCATCAACTTTATAGTATACTAAGTCTTTACAATAATTTGTACCCCTAAAATTTAAATCTAAAATTTCCTCATTATCCCATCTTACTTTAGCTTTGAATGGGAACATATATAAAGAACCTGCTAACCAATTTTCAAAAAAAGAATATTTAGCGAGTCCTTCACAAAATACTTTGTTAACCAATTTTCTTCTACAGTATTCATTAATTAATTTAAATTGTGTTTCCCTATTAAAATCGTTGGCTGCGGGAATTATTGTATATATACCAAATCTGAATTCAGAAAAACCTGTTCGAGTGTCACATCTACCACAAGGATTTAAACCACTTTGGTTTACGTAAGCAACCTGACCTACTATTATTTTATTTAAACTAATACAATTGGTACCTGGATTTAAAATAACTTGAGAGGGGTCACTATAATTGTCTGCAACATCTGTTGCACAATAAGTTGCCGGTACAGAAACCGTATTGTCGTAAATAGTATTATTAGATAAACAACCTTCGGGTAAAGACGTTGTATCCATCGCGGTTGCTGCTGTAACTCCTACTGGATGTCCACTATCATAAATTTCGTAAGTAAATCCCGACCAAACAAAATCCTCAATAACCCCACTTGAATTATAACGATATGGTATATTAGTACTTTCTATTCCTTTATATCCTGTTGTTGCCCCCACAGAATATGTACCTAATGTGAATGAAGTTGTTATGCCTGTGGTGATATTGGCATTTAGATAATTAATATCGGATGTTTGAGCATTTCCATGCGGACTATATGAAATTATTTTAATGAAATAAGTTCTACCCGTGGCCAAACCATTTAAATAATTTATATATAATTGGGTTGGGGATTGTCCATAGGTATATCCGGTGTAATTATATATCGTTAGACCTGAGGAAGGTGTTTCCGTTAAAATAAATTCATTTGTTCCATTTATTGGGTCGGCAATAAAAATATCTGTAACAGTTTGGTCACACGTACCCGTTACTACCGGTACACCGTCTCCGCCAGCATATGACATTGACCCGTCTCTTGCACAAATTCCTGTTACCGATGACCCACCGGAGGGTATCGATTGAGATTGAATTGAGTTGTTAGTACAATCTCTCCAAGTGTAAGTGGTTGTACCAACACTTGGTGGCGGTAAATTGTATGTTGTACAGTTAACTAAAAATGTCAACTCATCCCTAACCGCGTAACCATCGACAACTTTTTCATAAAGAACGGAGGGGTCACTAGTGGTATCAACAGATTGATTAAAAACTTCAATTTCATCGCACGACTGACATTCTGGATAAATCACTAAACTAAGGTGAACGGTGCCCAATTGTTGTAAAAATTCAATAATATCATCGAGGAATTGAAATCTACCGAAGCCAAATACTGTACTACCAAACACCCTTATCCTAAAATACAATATATCATATAACCATTGAAAAGGTCTAATCAATATTTGCATTGCCCCAATAAACGCGGTGTATATTACTTTTTCAAAAGCATTTATAATAATTGCTAAAAGAATTGAAAAATTAAATTGTTTATATGCGTAATTTGTGGGTGGGGTAAGAACACTTGATTCACAATCATCTTCTTCTTTAGGTGCAATATCCTTTATTCCAAGAAACGAAGACGGTGAAATAGTCCCTAATGGACCTTCAATATGTGAACTTATATACGATGTTACCGCGTAAACTTTATTATATGTGAATCTATAAAAATAATCTTGGGGGTAATAACTACCATACGTTTGATTGAATATTATCGATGTGTTTTTTGCACTAGTTGGATAATCGTTCCAATCAAGTGAAAACGCATAAGATTTATCCACATCATTTTGATATTCACGTATGTTTGGTACTAAGAAACTACCTACGGAGCGAACCCTACCTAATGTTTGATTTTTACCCGATATTCTAAATCTATAACAAGCTGATGTTGGAATACCTTTGTTTGGGTCGTTTGTTATTTCGTTTTCACCAAATTCATTTGTGAATATAAAATCCATATTCATTGGTAATGGGACAACGAAAGAACCATCTTCTTCAATATCTTCTTGTATTTCATATCTTTCGAGTATAGGGAAACCATTACCGTCTTTATTTGGTGTAAACCTTATCATTTCAATAACCGCGTCAAATGTGGTTAAATCACACTTTCTACCCATAGCGTTTTTAGGGGTGCAAGTTTTATTTAATGTGTTTTTACCTTTATCTGAGTAAATTGAACCTAAGAAATATGCCTTTGGTTCCACTTTTACACCCTGACTAGATAAATCAAAATCAGTTCTGGTTAATCCAATTTCACATAAATCTTCATTACCCCAAAAAGGATAAACCTCCACGGTTTGATTAAATGAAACTATTTGTGGTAAAGAATCAATATCGTTTGATGCTTTGTATGTATAAGTGTTTTTAAACTTATCTACACCCGTACCTTGTCTGATAAAGTCATCTGGTCTAAGTGAAAAACAACCAATATCAGATAAGTCGACATCTACGTGAATTGTTTGTGTACCAACAGGTACACCCCAAATCATAAAGTCACCAGCATCATTTGTTTTTACTGTGTATTTGTAATATTTTTCATAAACCTCAAGGACCTCTTCCCTTGTTAGAATGTCTTTTTGGTCAGGGAATGTTCCGGTTGGTTCATGTCCACCATGTTGTTTTCGACTTGGTAAAAGATTATATTTATAACCATCTTGATTTTTATCATCCACAGTTGTATATGGATATAAAACAGATATCACAGGGTCGTTTGTGTCTTCTTCTGATATTGGTATAAAAATTGAAACTCTAGCATTTGGAACACCAAAACCATTGTTTACAAATATTCTACCACAAACCACACCGTAGTCTGAACACATTGACGAGTAAACTTCGGTCTGTGTAAATTTTAGAGATAATATCTCCAATAAGTCAAAATCGTTTTTTAATTCGACAACGACTTTTTGGTCTTTACCTATATTTGTGGAAATTCTGTGTTTCTGCATTATTCTATAAATAGAAAATTATGGATTTCCAGAAAAATAAATAAAAATTAAATTAGAATGTAGTCGTTCCTAATGTTTTTACTCTGACTTTTATGTCTTTCTGAGGAAATCTTATTTGATATATTTGGTTAGATTTCATATAGATAGTCATATCAGATTGAGCGATTTCTTTTGTGTTAGGGTCAATATATGACTGTAACACCTCAGAAGATGAATATACCCCACCTACGTTATTAAAAACTCTTATATCAACAGCGTTTACCACACCGTTTACTTCACCTATTGTTTTATATAAATCACCAACAAATAATGGGTCACCCATTTTTCTTTTTTCAATTGAAAAGTAACTAACAATATCCTCGATAATGGTTTTAACAATTTCTGTCTGATTACCATTTTTATCAATGACAACATCAATTTCCAATGTAAAATCAACCACTTCACCGCTCTGAACCTCTAAGAAATCATTTACCATCCTATATTCAGCTAAGTAAGATAAAATATTATTTTTTAATGTATTTGAAACTGTATCAATAAGATTACCATTTTCATCATACGATAATAATTTAATTTTTATTTTATTGTCCTCTTCCATCACATTTACCTTAGCTGGTGCTCCATAGGTTGATGGCATTGTCTCAATTAAAGATTTGTAATCATTAAGAGTTACCGCCCTATTTTGTGCCGAGAAGTTATATGCAATCATATTTCTAACTTCTTCAATTGTAGGTTGGTCCGCACCACCAACAGCTGGTGTTACGTTTGTTACAATTAATGAATTCTGTACTTGAGTATTCGTTGATGAATTGGGTCCATTGATTGAAAATTCAACGTTATCCACACTTGTAATAATATCAATACCAAGATTACTGTCTTTACCACCACCAATTCTGTATTTTATGAATAATGTTGTATTTGATTTTGGTAAAGCACCTAATGATAAGTTATTTAAATAAGTTCCAAGACTTACTTTTAAATTGCCTTGATTATAGTTATCTAAATTATCTAATGGATTAACATTACCAGAGCCAAATGTTACCGAAAAATAATTTTCGGGAGTATATTCTGTAATAAATTTATTTGTAACTGGAACGTATGTTCCCGATATGAAATTATCACTATCAGATGCTGATGTTGGGTCGGGTACGAATACTTTATCTTGTATTAATGATTTTACTTCGTACCATTTATTTTCAGAACTTAAAAATTCAGAGTTAGTTGGATTATTTACAAAGTTTGTTCCCTCTTTGTGAATTACTCCACTCACCCCTAATATGTTTTGTTCAGGTAAGAATATTTTTAAGAAAGGTTTTTGGTCAACTTCTGTTATAACTTTTCTATATATTCTTGTTACACCATTTACAACCGCTTCTCTTTTTACAATTGAGTATGATATGAGTCTATTATTACCATCGAAATTTGGAATTTTTAATCTGTTTGGTTCTCCCCTTTTATTAAAAGGATTTGAGAAATCAATATCTTCAATTGTTTCAAAAACTTGCCCCCCACCAGATACCTGAGCCCCTGATTTAATGTTTCCCAAATAACGTTCATCTTCCTTATCCCCCCTTACGGGTACTTGTATAGTAAAATCACACAAAGAAACAGATGGTCTATTTCCTGGTATTCTCATACCATATGTTTTAGCAATATGATACAATGATTTCCTTTGTGTTGCGAAATCCAACATTGTTTCTTGCCAAACCCTATCAATATGAAAATGTAAATTATCTGTCACAGCGGCATTTAAATCTAATAAAACAGAATAAATTGACGCGTCATTTGTATTCTTAATTAAATCGGGATAATATTCCCTTGTAAGATTAACTAATTCCTGTCTTAAACCAGCAAAGTCTCTGACGGCGTATGATATTTTTTTACTCATATTATATATTAATAATTACAAAATCGGACGAAACAAAAGGTTCATTATTTATGTCATAGTCAATTCGAACTTTTGCAGTATAGGGTTTTGTTGAAAAATCAGAGACTCTAAACAATCTTGAATCCTCATCTTCTTGTGGACTAATAGGTTCTTCAGGTTCTTGGTCAGCCGGGGTTACTCTGATAGATTTTATTTCTAAATTTGGGATATATTTTTTTACTGATGTTCTAATTTCATCCTCTATTTGTCCCCACGTAACAGCGTCGTTTGGTTCAAAAATAAATTCAATTAATTTAGTTCCAAAATCGGGTAAATAATATCTCGTACCCTTTCTTGTTAATAATAAGTGAATTAAGTTTGCACGAATCTCCCTTTCAGGGGTTTCGGTCATAACCAAAAAATCACCCTTAGGACTAATTCTGAATGGAAAATCTATACCATATGTAATCGCCATACTAATAAATATAACTAAACAACAAATACTAATAAATAAAAAATCCCAACCTAAGTTGGGATTATATATTGTTTGATTTTTTTGCTCTTGTATAATCAAACAAAGTAGATGTATTGTTAATTATAAAATGTCAATGGAGCCACCTACAGTTACGAGCCACAACCTTCACATTCAAAAGGAGAGTCTGTTGGTCTTGATGATATGGACACCTCCACGACTTCTTCTTCTTTTTGATTATTTTGGTTATATGAAGTATTTTGTACTTCTTTAGCTTCAACTGTGGGTTTTGATGTTGAGGTGTCAATTCCTAAACCCTTTAATGGGTCAACAGCGGCTCTGGTTCGTAAATAATACATACCCGTTTTTAAACCAAGTTTCCATCCATAAATATGTGCGGCTAAAACTTTGGCTTTGTTTGCGTTGTCAATAAATAAATTTAAAGACTGTGATTGGTCGATATAAATTGACCTGTTAGATGCCATGGTTAAGATTCTTTTTTGAGACATTTCCCAAACTGTTTTGTAAACTTCTTTTATATCGACAGGTATTTCGGGAATATTTTGAACAGAACCATTCTCTATGATTAATTTTTTCTTTAATTCATCTGACCATAATCCTCTTTCTAATAATTCATTTACAAGGTGTTTGTTTATTACTATAAACTCACCACCTAATGTTCTTCTTGAATATAAATTAGAGGTAAATGGTTCAAACGCTTCGTTGTTACCAAGAATTTGAGCTGTGGACGCTGTCGGCATGGGTGCAACTAACAAAGAGTTTCTTACACCGTGTTTAACAACATCTTTTCTTAATGATTTCCAATTCCATCTTCCACTTGTGTCCTTGTCTGTTTTACCCCATAATTCGTATTGAAATTTACCCTCAGATAAGGGGGAACCCTCGAATGAAGAATATGCACCATTTTTAATCGCTAAATCTTTAGATGATGTAATCGCCGCGAAATAAATTGTTTCAAATATTTCCACTTGTAATTTATCCGCCTCCTCACTTTCAAAAGGTAATTTTAACATACAAAACACATCTGCCAATCCTTGTACCCCTAAACCAACTGGTCTATGTTTCATGTTTGAAAGTTTTGTTTCCTCGGTGGGATAAAAATTTAAATCAATAACGTTGTTTAGGTTTTTTACAACTTGATACACATTATCATAAAGTAATTCATGATTAAATTCTTTATCAATAATGTATTTTGGTAATGCAATTGATGCTAAATTACAAACCGCTTGTTCTGTTGGACTTGAGTATTCAATAATCTCAGTACACAAATTAGATGATTTAATCGTGCCTAAGTTCTTTTGATTTGACTTGTAATTAGCGGCGTCCTTATACAACATATATGGGGTTCCGGTCTCAATTTGTGCCGTTAAAATTGCGTCCATTAATTTTCTCGCTTTAACAACTTTTCTCGCTCGACCTTCTTTCTCATATCTTTCGTACAATTGAGTGAATTCTTGAGTAAAAGAAAATGGGTCATCATAAGCGTCTGACAAACCAGGAGCTTCGTCAGGTGAAAATAGTGACCAATCTCCGTCTTCCTCAACTCTTTTCATAAAAAGATTGGGTGTCCACATTGCTAAGAATAAATCACGAGCCCTTAATTCTTCTTTACCGTGATTTTTTCTCAAATCAATAAATTCAAAAACGTCTGCGTGCCATGGCTCGAGATAAATCGCGAAAGAGCCTTTTCTTTTACCGCCCTGATTAATCCAACGAGCAACTTCATTGTATGTTTTCATCATTGGGAGTAGACCGTCTGATTCACCACCTGTTCCTTTAATATATGAACCCTTAGCTCTAACATCATGAACATGTAGTCCAATACCACCAGCCCATTTTGAAATTTTAGCAACATCTTTAATTGTGTCAAATAAACCATCAATGTCATCACCTTTATTACCAATTAAGAAACAAGAAGACATTTGTGGTCTACGAGTACCAGCATTAAAGAGTGTTGGGGTTGCGTGAGTGTAGAAATGTTGTGATAAATCATTATAAATTCTCAAAGCCATTTCTAAGTCACCATTACAAATACCAACAGCAACTCTCATGTACATATATTGAGGTCTTTCAACAATTCTTCTACCGATTTTCAAAAAGTAAGAACGTTCAAGGGTTTTAAATCCAAAATAATCAAAATCAAAATCTCTTTCTTGGATTATCGCCCCATCTAAAGATTCTTTGTTCTGAATTACAAATTGATAAACCTCATCTGAAATTAAAGATGATTCTTTTCCTGTTCTTGGTTCAATAAAACAATAAAGTTCTTTAATACATTGAGAAAACTTTTTAGGTGTTGTTTTATGTAAGTTTGACACCGCTAATCTTCCGGCTAATTTAGCGTAATCTGAGTGTGTTGTTACCATAGACGCCGCTGTCTCAGCGGCTAATGTGTCTAGCTCGATTGTAGAGATACCATCGTAAATGCCCTGAGTAACTTTAAGAGTTACTAATGTTGGGTCAATGTATTCTAAATTTAAATCACCACAGAAATATTGTATTCTTCTGGTGATTTTGTCATATCTCATTTCTTCTAATGAGCCATCTCTCTTTTTTACTTTCATACTCTAATTAAAAATCTATATCTTCAAACGCTGTGTGCATATCTTCAATTGACACGTTACTATTTACACCGGCTTTTTGATATTCAGCAACTCTTTTTTCAAAAAAATTAGTTTTACCTTGAAGAGCAATATTTTGCATGAAATCAAATGGGTTTTCAACATTATAAACCTTTGAACAATTTAATGACATTAATAATCTATCGGTTACAAATTCCAAATATTGGCTCATCAAATCTGAATTCATACCAATTAATTTTACGGGTAACGCCTCTAAAATAAATTCTTTTTCAATCTTCAACGCGCCACATATAATATCTTTAATTCTCTTCTCGCTTAATTTATTTTCAACGTGGTGATTAAACAAATGACAAGCAAAGTCACAGTGCATTCCTTCATCTCTAGAAATAAGTTCATTTGAAAAGGTTAAACCCGGCATTAATCCACGTTTTTTGAGCCAAAAAATAGAACAGAATGAGCCAGAAAAGAAAATACCCTCGACAGCGGCGAAAGCGATAAGTCTTTCAACAAAAGTACCCTTTTCAATGTACTTTAACGCCCATTCAGCCTTTTTCTTAACAGCGGGAATTGTGTCAATTGCATTAAATAATCTACTTTGTTCTTGTTTGTCCTTAATGTATGTATCAATCAATAAAGAATAAGTTTCACTGTGAATATTTTCCATCATTATTTGAAATCCGTAAAACATTTTAGCTTCTGTATATTGCACCACGTTGACAAAATTCATCGCGATGTTTTCATTAACAATACCATCCGAGGCGGCGAAAAACGCTAATACATTTTTAACAAAATGTTGTTCGTCTTCGTTTAGTTTGTTTTCCCAATCATAAATGTCTTGGGCTAAATCAATCTCTTCGGCGGTCCAAAAACAAGATTCTTGTTGTTTGTAAAGTTTCCAAATATCGTGATGTTCGATAGGAAAAAGGACAAAACGTCCCGGATTTTGTTTCAAAATCTTCTCTGTCATAGTAATAATAATTATTAATTTCTGTTTAAGGTTTCCTGTCTTTGCATAAAGGCCTCTTTCATTCTTTCGGAAACATTTTTTTGTTTGTCTTCCTTGTGTCCAAGGAGTGTTGTTTGAGACTCGGTATTAATAACTAACAGTCTATTGTCAAACTTACAATTCTGCCATATAATTCCGTCACGACCAATTCTTGACTTCAGTAAAGTCATAGTTGCTAAGTTGTGTTCTTTTTGTTCTATAGTTTTACCTATTGATAAAATTACGTGAGCAATTTGCGCTTTTTTAATTGAACCACCCATTTGGTCACTATTTACAACTTCAGATGAAATAGATTCCCTGTTACCCTGAGTCGCGGTCCAAATAACGATTCCAAATTCACTTGTCATAGCTTCCAAACTTCTCATTACGGAGCCCTCACCTTTCCACTCTTCTCCGAAATTTAATTTTTCAGGACTGATACAATCTACGTAATCAATAACTAAAAGGTCAATTTTTTTACCTTCTGAAATTCTTTTTCTCAATCGAGATTTAATTTCGGATATTGAAACCGAATCACTTGGTAATTTTAAAATATCCAATGTCCCTTTACTTTGAGTTTGAACTACGTTTATCTTTTCTTTAACAAAATCTTTATTTTCAGATTGTTCGTCAGGTGCGATTCCTGACCAAATTGTATAATGTTTCTTTTTGATATTATCGGGATTGTCTTCAAAAAATATTTGAAGGACATTGTACCCATATAGGTATGCAGTATTTGCGAATAGTGATAATATAGTCGTTTTACCCGTACCGGTTGGAGCTAATACAACACCAAGCTCCCCAATACCCAATCCACCCTTTAAAGCGGTATCAAGACCCTCTATACCTGTTGGTATTGCTTGTCTATTATCTTTTTCTAAAGCGGCATCGATATTGTGAAAAACATCCATACATTCTTCAGGTGGTAATCCTACTTGTAGTGCCTTTTGAATAATACCTTCAATCTTATGGTATTCTTGAAATTTACCATTCTCAATAATAGTGGTTACCATTTTAAGTTCCTTCTTTAAATTTTGTTGTTTACAAAAATTAAGAGCTTCTTCTCTCACCATCGGGTCATCTACTGTATTTTCTTTAATATCGTGAATTGTATCTAAATGTATTCTCGCATTTTCTTGTGAACCTATTTCAAGAATTATAGTTTGACACAAGCTCTGATAATCGGGAATTTTCCCATATTTATGATAGTATTCTTTGATATGCGAGGTGATAAATCTAAAAGAACTATTATCAAAATATTTGCTCTCAATTACATCAATAATCTGTTCACCATACTTTTTATCCTCTACGATAGATTTAATCAACGTTTGTTGAAATGACGCTCCGAGAAAACCAAAATTTTTTTCTGACATAGTTTTTTATTTTTTTATAATTTATAGTTTAAATAAGTTGTTTCCAAATTTTTAGATGATAAAATGTTGGTTAAATCTGACAAATATCTTTTTAAATATGGACGAATGTCTACCGTATATCTAACCTTTGGATGATATAATTTAGCGGAAAACATTCTTTGAATAAATACATCGTCACCCATCTTAATCTCGAGCAAAAAATACTCTTTTTCATTTTGTTCATCGGTTTCTACATTGTCCAAACCACAAAAATAATCACGATTTTCATGTAAATAATCCAATGTTTTTGTTTTCAAATCTACACCAATATTGTCACAAATATTTTTAACATAATAGTGTAAATCCATGGAACGTCTAGACTTTGGGTTATGTTCTCTTACATTGAAAAATCTCTGACAGATAATGTTTCCTTCTAATGTTAAAAGAAACTCAAACTTTGTTACTTCTTGATTACTCATTGTTTTTAATTTTAATTAATTTTTTATTCTTTTCTTTTCTTGTTAATCTTAAAAATGGATTTAGAAAATTTATCCATGCGTCATCCGATTTTGGAAGTAATAAAAATATACCATCTTCCATCATCATCTTCATGGTGTTTTTATATGACCGACCTTCTGGGTCAATCAAATCGTTTATTAATGAAGTTATAGATTCCTTTGCTTCATCGGTTAAAAAAGGATTATCAAGACTTACAATACGACTATTTACATCAAAAAATTCTTCACCCAATATCCCATATTTGGTAACGCCTGTCAAAAAATTCTTTACAATATGATTATCATTGTCTTCCTCAAATAAATTATTAAATCTTTCAAGAATAAATTCAACGGTAATTTCTTCAGTTTTAATCTCGGGAACTAATGATATTAATCTCCTGACACCTAAATTTTTAATACCCGCAATGTTATCCGATGGGTCTCCACAAATTATTTTAACCAATTTTATATTCTGTATAAGAATTTGTTCATGGTCATAAACGAACATATCATTAGGTTGATATATTTTACTGTGTGATGGATTAAAAAGTTTGGTGTTTTCGGAAACTAATTGGGTCAAATCACCGTCTGAAGAAAAAATTATTTTATTTTCTTTTGGTGAGTTATGAACATAATAAGCGATTGAATCATCTGACTCACAGAATTCATATTCACCTTGCCTAACAAAAAGTTCTTCAAGGTATTGTTTTATCCTGTTTCTTTGTTTTCCATAAGAATGTAATTCTTCCTCGGACCTTATTCGGGATTTTCTATTCTCTTTGTATTGATGATAGAATCTTTTTCTCGTTATAGAACCATCTTGCCCATCCCAAAAAATAACAATCTTATCTAAGTGGTGGATTTCAATTGCTCGTCTTAAAGTGTTTATAAAATGATATATCCCACCAATATGCTCCCCCTTATAAAAGTGATTTTTTAATCCAAAAAAACCAATAGTAAGTAAATTGTCACCATCTACTAATAATACATTAGACATTAATTATCACTCTTATGGTATTAAACAAAAATTAATCTTCCTCTTCTTCGTAATCGTAAGTTATTGATTCCTCTAAATTAAAGTCAATAGACCCTAATTTTTCTCTCCAAAAACTCGAATATTCTTTTTTATACAATTCTAACGCTTCTTTAGTATCAGCAATATATCCGTTATGAACAACGATAACTTTACCATCTTTGTATCCTAATCCGTTAACGTGGTTTTTAAGGATTGAAATTTTGGTTCTAACAGCATAAACAATTTTTCTACCATCTTTAGTTGCGTCGATTTGATTAATACCTGATTTTTTCTGATTACCAAATAAAAAAATAAGTGTAGAAGCTAATTTTATGGCTTCACCACCTTTTGGTTTGATTTCAGGTTGACCCATCGGACTGTCGGGTAATTCTACCCACGGCTGATTTACTATAACCATTGTTAGATAATATGACGAGTCTTTTGATGGATAATCTTCTTTTTTTGATTTGGTAATTCTTGAATGAATACCCATACCAATTTTATCAGATAATGCACTTGCGTTGTGTTGTTTACCACCTTTACCATCAAAGGTCATCTTACATGGTATTGAACCAATTGAATCCCAGCAAAATAAAACGTGTCTTGGAATTTCACCCTTTTCGTGAGCATCAATGATATCGTTTATAAAATCGGTTGCTTGTTCAATGTAGTCAAATGAATCATTGAAGATAAAGTCACCCGTCCATTCACCATTCGCGTCTTTTTCAGCTTGAAAACCCAACTCAATAGCGTGTTCCCATTTCCATTTTCTTTCGGTGATAATAAGAACGGGTAAATGACCTTTCTTTTGTGCGTCAACCGCAGCTAAAATCATAGCGGTTGTTTTTGATGAGTTTGTATGTCCTAAGAACATATTAATACCTCCCATCACGGGTCCAGGTAAACCACAAGCACTATTAAAAGCTTCACCACAATAATAAAAATTTTCATCCTTATATTTTGTTTTCGATGAGAATTTGGATATATAATCGAATTCTTTTTTCTTAATTGCCATTGTATGTTTTGTATTATTTTTAATTAAAAAAAGAAGAACTTGGACACGTGATTACAACTAGTGTCCAAGTTCGTTTTAATTAGAATGGTAAATCGTCATCCCCATCCATGTCTTCTTGTGGGTCAATTTGAGGAATTGATGTATTTGTTGGTGAAGATGGTTTAGACATTTCAATTTCTTGAGTAGAATTTGAAACGTATTTACCTGTAGTGGTGTCCCATCTTGGCACTTCACCTTTAGCAATCATTTCTAAATATTCTTCAGGTTTTTTAGAATACACATCAGACCAAATCAATTCATCATTAATCCAAGAGTCCGCAATAACTGAATCACTATGTAGTGGAGATTGGTCCTCAGGGATGATAGATGTTATGGTGGTATATTCTCTACCGTTACCCGCCTTAGTTAGGTTTAGATTAATAATTAAATCCCTTCCCGTCTGTGAGTCAGTAATGTCGCCTTTATTTCTAAAAAGTGGTGCAATTTTATCTAAAACGCCTTCACTTTTAGTGTTTCTTTTGAATCTCCAAAATTTAACACCATCTTGTTCTCTATCTCTATCAATAACTTTTACAATATAGAACATTTTAGACCTGTATTGACGAGCTAAAATTGCGTCTTGTTCGTCACCTGTCATTTTTAATCCTTCGTGTACTTCGTTCAGTGGTGAGCGTTTACCCTCTTGGTTTGGGTCATAAAGTTTAACCCAATTACCATCAACCTGTACCTCATGGAAATACACGGGAACAAATGGACTACTACCGTCTTTGATAGGTAGGATTCTAATTCTTCTTTCACCGCTTCTTTCACCTTTTGGGAGGAGGGTGGTAAAATACTTTTTCATTCTATCCTCTTGGGATACCTTGTTTGCGTTGCCGCTTGCGACTTGTTTGTCTTTTTCGTACTGCGCCAGTACTGATTCTGTTGTTGACATCATATTTTTGTTTTTTAAAAGTTAGAAAATATTTCTATGTAAAGTATAAACAAAAAAAGTCAGATTACAAAATCTGACTCTCTTTTTTTAAAATTTATTTTTAATGGTTAATTACTCAAGAGTTAAAAGATACAGCAATTTATTCAATAAACCAAGTATCTCATCTCTTAAATTTAACAAATCTGTGTCTAACCTATCATCTAAGTCATATGAAAACTCAATAAGGGCTTCAATACAAACTTTGACCATATCAACGGGATTAATCTCTGAAATATTTACTAAATTAATAGTTTTAGTATCCTCGTCAAGTGTAAACCTACCATATTTACCCATAGCAATCTCAACAAATTCGTCAATAGGCTCTGTTAAAGCATCATAAGTTTTACCAAAAGCTTCGTGTCTAGCAATACCTTTTGTTTGAAAATGGTTTATTTTCATCTGTAATTGTAAACCTAACAATAAGTTTACTTTAGAACTCAAATTCATCTTCCTCTGTTTCTGGATTAAAACTATCTCTTATTGTATCGTTTGAATAATCCTCAATATCTTGTTTTGTAAGTATGTATTCATTTTTACCTGTTTGTCGCATCTCGCCTTGTTTTTGTGCAAAAAACTCCTGAGGATTTAAATTAAAGGGGTATGAATCCAAAGAACGTAACTCCAATTTTTCTTGGGGTGTTCTTTCTTTCATCGTTTCAACTTTACTTCCTAATTCATCAATTTTGTTTATTACGGCATCCATCTGAGATAGTTTTTGTTCTAAATCTGTTAGTTTGGTAAATACCGTTTCCATTTTATCAACAACATTTGTGTTATTAGACTTACTGTCATCCAAATCCTTTTTAATTGATTTAGTCATGTTAACTAAATCCGTAATATCTATTTCTTCAGTATCATCAGCGGGTGCTGTAGGTGCTGTAGGTGCTGTAGGTGCTGTTGGAGCTCCGGCCGGCATAGGTGCCTCTGGTGGGACATCACCAGGTGGTGGAATTGGTGAGTCCGTGGCGGGAGGTGGTACTTCACCCTGTTCCATTAAGTTTTTTGTATATTTATTAATCGCGTTATATCTCGCGAGTTCTTCCATAAGTGATTTTTCTAATCTTTTCATAGTTAGTCTTGTAAAAGTTGTCTACCGTCTTCGGTTATAAATTTTTTATTTATCCTTTCTACTATACCATCTTTAGACCTGATTACATAACATTCACCGGTGTTAAGGTCACATTCTTCTTTTTCCATTCCATCGTTTGAAATGTACTTAATTTGTTTTGGATTATCTATAAAGTTGTCCAATGTTTTATTTAATTTTTCGTTATTCATGGTATTTTATTTAATAAATATCTAAAAAAATTAAAAACTTTAAATTAATCCATTTTAAAATATACTACATCCCCATCATATAACCCCAAATCGGACATAAGTTTCGATGACATACCCATACCAATTTGGGTAGATTTCGGTCCTCTGCTAATTGGTCCTTCAACTATTATTGAACCAACGGTTTTGTCTAATTGGTAATTAGGATTTACCGTTAATTGCACATTGTTTTTTGGGTTTTTAAATGTTGTTTTAGCTGTTTTTATAACATCATTAGTGATTGTTCTTGACAATTGAAAATCCACATTAAAAAATCTGTAATTTGAATCCTTAACATCAGACCATTGAATTCCATTTGTGAGATTGAATCCCTGTGTATCTTCTATTGGGTACTTTGCTCCACCCATTCTATATACAATAGTTCTAAACCATTCCTCATTACCGTTTCTAACTTTTTGTATTAGACGAGTTTCATTATATCCATTATATGGTACGCCGAATCTGTTAATACCAACTTCTTGGATAACCGTTTCACCTTGTATATTTTTACCTTGTCTGTCCGTAACATATGGTATTCCTTGGTATATAACTGTTTGGTCGGTATCGGTATCGTTAGCGGCTCTCTGTTTGATTTTAGCAATTGCTTTTGATTGAATCTTATCAAACAAAACTCTATAACTCGCAACAAATGAATCCCTCGGGTCGGGTAATGAGGAGTATGGTATTCGTGTTCCTGAAAAACTTGTTGAAATACTATTACCCTTTATCTGATGAGAAACCTCGGTAATCCAATACGAGCCCCTAAACATAGGTATGTTTTTTAAATAAAAATACATAGTTGGTTGAATCATAACATTACCCATAGCTGTAACACCACATTTATATGATGCTTGTTTGTAATAATCAAACAAACTAACATCAACATTGTGCACACCGGCGCCAGAAGCGGACCTTGACAAATTTTCTAAAACCTCAAAGGATTCTGATGTATTTTTTAATGTGCTTTGGTCCAGTGTAACTCCTTTGAATATACCTTGATTTTGGTCACCGAAGCTTACCTCAAACGCAACTACTCTATTAGATTTAGATAAATCGTTTTGTGAAAAACTTTCTAAAGATGTTATCAATAATGGATTCGGTGTTTGCCCGCCAATGTAAAAACTATCATCAACAAACTTATATGGTTTACTATTGGACATATCAATTCTTTTCGATGTTTGTCCGGCTAATTGTATGATAACTTTTGGTGTCGCCTCTTGATAATCAACCTCTAAGAATGTACCAAATAAATTTGAGGCAACCTTTTTTGATGGTGTTATTTTGTTCTTATTTGTCAAATTATTACCGTAAAAATTTATATAAGCGGGTAAAGCCCTCATATCTAATCCGGTACCTTGAATTATCATGGAAATAGCGTTGTATAAAGGAAGTTTAGAGTTGTTTGGGTTCAATAAAGGTGTAAACTTATCTATGTTTAAATAAAATTTATCACCAATGTCTCTATTAGCTTTGTCTAAGAATAAAAATTCCTCTAGTAATAAACGTTGACCAATTGAATTACCGGCGGTCCATTTATCGTTAAATGATTTGAAAGTGTTATACAATTCTAACTTTGTTTGAGTTGAATTGTAACCTCTAAACATATCAATACTAGCAGCAGGATTACCCGTGGCATTACTCGTTAAACCACCTAATAATGGTAAAAGTGTATTCAAATACAAAGCAAGTCTAGCTTCGGCCCCTTTTGGGGTATTTGTTTCACCTGTACTTTTAAGTATTATCGAATCTTGTAAATAAGTTAAAAAAGCGGCTTTGGTGTTGGTTCCTCCCGCTTCTCGATATCCACCATATATCTGAGCTAATGGTCTATGTTTTTTTATATTATCTTCAGTTAATTTTATATCTAATAAACTAAAGAAATTAACATAGTAACTATCGATATCTTCACCAATGTATAATTTGATAAAATTAAGATTTGGTGTTGTTAAATCCGCAGCACTGAAAGGTTGTGGTTTATACGTTGTAAGAGCACGATAAGGGTCTACCGCGGTTAAACCATATAAAGAATTTGCGTCAATTTCTTTTGGATTAGCTAAGGTAAATTTTATTAAATTAGTGGTGTTTAATATATCTGTGGTAATTGATTGTGCATTTTTCTTTTGTCTTTCTTTCAGAGTGTTACCAATTAATAAATCAATATCGTTGCTATCATCATCTTTTTTTTCAACAACAGATAATTTTTTTAAAATGTCTTGAAATTTAGAGTAATTTAAATTTCTAAAAATTGCATATGGTATTTCTTCATTCATTTTTTCACTAGCAAAATCAATAAAAAAACTTTCGAAGTACTCAAGTATCTGAGGACTAAATGTACCAATTAAGTCTAATGCTTTTTTGTAATTGGTTGATATCGAATACGTGTTACCTGTTGTCCTAAAATAATCATATGGACTTGGGAAGGTTTGTCCACTAAAACTAGTTGATAGGTTATCGTTTAGATACCAAAGTGTTTTGAATGTTAATTCTTCGGCTAATGTAAATGTGTTACTATCGGATATTTCACTATTTTTATGACCACCAAGAGATGGTAATAAGGTGTAATTTTTATCTGATGAGACGTATTTGGAATTATCCATTACCACGTCCCAATAATTCATACCACTTTTTTGTGTAACCCTGTGTAGTAATTTATCTGAAGTACTTGTGGAAGAATATGAAACATTTCCTAACGTTATGTCGTAAGTGGCATAATCATTTACTATTTGACTGTAAACAGTTTGATAAAATGGTCTTATGCCCACATTTGTGAAACCGGTATATGTGACACCTGATGTGGAGCCAGATGATGTTGATATTTTTGGTATTACATCAAAAGTTACATACTCATCAGAAACCGCTAATACTGTTGCACCTGTTAGTCCCGTAAGTGGTGTTTGTGAAATTGTAAATCCTGTAGTGCTTGTAATATTTGTAATATATGTGTTTGGCGCCGTTTGTCCTGTACCAGCAATAACTGTTACGGTCATTCCTGTTTGTAAATTCACCGTGCTTGTTACATTAATCGTTGTACCACTACTACTTGCGTTCGTTAATGTTTCTGATATTAACACTCCGTTATTATCAAAAAGAGTTTTACCCGATAACGGTCTGGTTAAATAACTCGAGTTTATACACCCATTTAAAATATCATAACCATCTATTAGGTGTGTTTTATATCTATGATAAATTGAACCCCATTTCAATATCAAATGATATGGAATAAAATGAGTGGACGATACCTCTCTAAATAAAGATGATGTTAATATTTTTTTATTCTCGAAGGTTATTTCCTCGTCTAAATCAATAAATGGTAATGAATTTAATAACAAATACGAAGAACCAACATACTTACCTTGTGGGGTTGATTTATTGAAATCATTAAATAATTGATTGTGAAAATAAGGGGTGTTTAATATTGAGGTTGTGTTTCCTGATACAGATAATGTGTTAGTAAACATGTCAACTTCACCCGATAATAATTTTGATACGTCATTATAACCTGTTTTCAACCAACTGTTTATCTCTATCGGCGAACAAATAAATCCTTGTGAACTATTAACCTTTAGAATTCCATTGAATTTAAAATTGTCTCTCGTAAAGTTTGTCTTACCTAAATAATTCAAATATGTTGTTGAATTAAAAGGATATATGTCTGTTCTATATGCTTCAGGTTCGTAATCAATTAAAATCTTATTTAAATCGTCTTCTTTTAAATCACCCGTAGGATTAGTGGCGGATTCGTCATATTTTTCAAATTTGAATGGTTCTTCGATTACGTTTGATATGTAATTTGTTGTTGGTAAATGGTCTTTAAAATAATTAAACCTTTCAAATGGTGACAGACCTGGTAAGTATCCATTATATACGGTAGTGGTTTTGGGTGTCCCATCTTCATTTTTTTGAATAACACCATTTTCTAATAAATTTGTTTTTGTAACAGGAGCAATCAATTTATTTTTATTAGTTATTGTTTTTGCTAACTCAATAATGTCATTATCGTCTTTTATTAATTCTTGAATATTTTTAAACTCTTCGTTGGCTAATTGTATAATCATTTGGTCATTAAAAGAATCAAACAGTGTTGTATAAAGAGCCCTTTCGTAAAGTTCATAAACAAATGCCGCGTAACTTTTATCAATAAATGGTATTGATTCATTTATAACGTCAATACCTGATAAGTCTTCAATTTTTTGATTTTCAGTGTTCGAATCAAAAACATAGTTTACGTCATTTCTTGTGGGTTCGTTATTTACATTTGTTTCTACCCTATTAGTAACAATTTTAATATATTCTTCAATAAAATCAACTTCAGGCCAAAGGGTTTTGTCATAAGATTTTAATTTGTGAACTAATTCTTCATCACCAGGATATGCAATTACATTTTGTTTACCACCACCTTGGGGTTTTTTTACTTCAGGCCATGGATATATATTTTCACCCTTAGATTCTTTTGATAAGTTTGTGAGTGTTTTTTTTCTATTGTTCGCGGCTTCAAACGCTTTATTATGAACGTCCTTCATTAATCTTATGAAAACTTCGGCATTGGCCAATAGGACCGCGAACATGTTTCTAACGGTAGGTTCAAACCCAAATCCATATTCATTACTTTTAATGACCTTGTTCATTTCTCTTTCAACATCGTCTTCAACTTTTTTTCTTTGTTCCTCAAATGATTTTCTGATTTGAAATATGTCTTCAAAAATTCCATCAATATAAACGACAACTTTTTTGTCATTGAGAACCTTATAATATGAACTAATATTTTTTACGTTTCTAATTGAGATTCTTTTAAAATCCCCACTTGTTTTATTTATTAAGACATTATTATTGTATAATTCTTGGGTTAAAAGCTTGGTTTTACCCATCGCGGTATTGAAACTGGTTAAAAGAAGTTCAAGAGCTCCCGCACCATTACCTAATATGTGTTTTGTTTCTGTTTTATCTTTTGCATTCAAATAAAACCACAAATCACTAACAGTCTCGTTGTTTGTTGAGGTTTTAGTAAATGATGTATATTCTTGTGATAGATACTGTTTACCCCAAGCTTTTATTGAATTTTCAAAATCATTGAGAAGGGTGTCCATTTCTTTTATACCAGAAAAGACATCCATACTGACTTTACTAAAAATTTGTTGTTCTAGTATTTTATCAAGACTTTCCGCGATGTACCCAATTTCTTTTAGTGTACGAACAGGAAAACCTTTCGGGATTAAACCTTTTTGTTCATACTGCCTATATACTGATTTTAATATCGAATAACCTCTTGATGATTGTTTTACTGTCGTTTCGTATAATCCAGTGTTTTGATTAAATTTTGTATTGTCTTTTTCTTCAACCAAAAACATATAAGGACAGTTAATAATCGCTGATAGAGGAATGTCATTCAACCACGCAAAAGTGGAACCCACAAATTTTGTTGTGATTTCAAAATTACCATTAGAATCATTAAATCTAGATTTGAAATCAATCATATGTAATCTGTATCGAATAGCTTTACCATAATAACCTTTAACAGTTAAATAAAAGATTGGCCATGGTAAATGGAAAAAAGCCCTGTATGGTGAATTTTCTGAGGATTCAAAAAGTGTTTTTCCTCTTACGTCAACAAAGTTTATAGTAATTTGTGGAACAAAGTTAGCCCCTTTTACATCGATGTTTATTGAATCAATACCAAATGTTTGTGCGGTTGGGTCTTTAAATTGGTCTTCACCAAATGTTACATCATATCCGTCTTTATATGTGGATTCTTGTCCTTGAATTGGTTTTGGAACAAAGGCATCCGTCCATGTTGTGTCAAAGTTACCGTCTCCACTAGCGTTTCTTAAGAAATTAAGATTACCCTTAGCAATTTGTGTTAAGGTATTTCCTAAATTATCATCAGCAATGAGAGTCGTTCTTGGAATTAAATCAGCTTCCAAGTTCGCATACATGACTAAGTTTTCTTGTTTATGTCCTCTTGGTTGAACTTCTCCGTTTGAATCGACAACACTATTTGGGTCAACATAAATAAGATTGTTTTGGTCAACTTTTACAAGTATGTTTTCATTATTTGGGTAATCATTATTGCTCGCCATAATATAGATTATATAATTCTATACTTCTTTTATAATCTTGTAAAGACGTTGTAAGAGGAAAGGGTACTCTAATAACAGTATTATCAGGTATTTCAAATTCAATACTTCCCGCCGTTGGATTTGCCTGTAATATTAACCATCCAAACACTGGTGAACCATAATAATCTTGCGATATTTTATCAAACCTATCTCTACCCTTTTTATAAAACATATATCTATCCGAAGATTTTATTGGGATTTCAATCCCTGGTACAATCCTAAATTTACCGTCTTCAATAAAAAACTGATATCTATCAAAATACTGTCTACTCATTATTGTGGTCTATAATAATTTAATTTATCTGTAACTTCGTTTGATGTTGAAAAGATTTGGTTCGCTTCATCTATTATTGTTTGGTTTGTTTCATCTGTTGTGGATGAAATTCCAAACTTAATTTCTTTATCGCTTTTCCTTTTTTTGAATTTTGTTAATTTAAATTTCTGTTCTTCTGGTTTTTCAACAAATTTATTTAATCTTTTTTTCAATTGATTTTTTAAATGGTCTTTATATAACAAAGGGTCTTTTAGCTCTGATATAAATGCTTCTACTTTATCGAATAACAATTGTTTCATCATAAATTCAAAATCCGCCGATTGTATTGTTGGATTTAAAAATGTAATATTGGTAGATAAACCATCAACTAATTTCGGTGCGTTTGTCTCAATATAATCAACACATGTACTGTATTCGTTATATAACAAATCCGAAGTAAAACCACTTATTGCAACAGATTTAACAATACTATCTTGTACTGTTGAATCTTTACCATTTTTAATAACAAAATTAACCCTATCTAAATCAGATATTAATTGATTTCTTGATTTTTCCAATTCATCCAATATTTGAGTAGAATCGGTGAGTTCATTTATTTTATTTTCAATTATCTCTTTAGTTATAAAATCTTTTAATTTGACATTTGTATCTGTAAGTATTGAGCCGGTCATTTCTTTATCAAACTCAACCATATTAACTAAATAAGTTGAAGACGAGTCATTAAGAAAATTAGCCAACCCTGTTTTTAATCCTGATGTATAAACGGTTAATTCTTGTGTCTTTTTATATAAACCAAGTAATGATAATGTTTTACCCGGTGTTGGTGATGTTGAGGTGTAAATGTCGTATTGATTTATTGGTCTATATTCACCCTTAAATAAAAGAGCAGTAATATCTTTACCGTATTTTGTATAAACTTTGTTATACGTGTCTTGATACTTATCAAAATAACTTTCTGTTGAGGTGAAGACGGATTTAATTATGTCCGTATATTTTATACTGTTACCATCAAGGGTACCCATATAATTTCCATCTTTTACATTTTTAGTATTTTGAGATTGATTGTTTTTGTTAATGGCGTTTGTATAAGTTTTGTTCAAATCTGCTAAAAATTCACGAGTAAATTCTTCAGCATTTCTACCTCCAATAGTTTCGTTTGTTGCGATTGACCTCTCATCGTACATTTCTGTGTTTGCAAAGAAATTAGATGATAAGGCGTTTTGTAATCTTTCAACAGGTTTAGATAATCCTTGTCCACCAATAAAATTTATAGATAATGTTACCGACGCAATCATAGGTTGAACTCCAATGCCTTCGGGGTTCAAATCAAATAGTATTTGCCCACCGTCATCATAAGAAATGTTTACATCTCTAATTACTATTTTTGAGTGATAAAAATCACCAATTCTTAAGACACAAACAGGCGGTGGTCCAAACGCGGTGTTTCTTGCTCTAACATCTGATTCTTCCGAAATACCTTTAATTGGGATGGTGTCTCCCGGTCTAATACATTGTTGTAAAAATGTAAGTCTAGCATTTAAACCTTCAGGTGTTGTTGAATGAAATGCTGGATGAAAATATTTTAATTTTTCTTTAAGTGATGAGAAAACAATCGGGTCAGTTTCTTCTAATTTTTTAAAGTAAAAACATTCGGATAGTGTTTTTGCGATAATTCTTTTTAGTGGGTCAATGGCGGGTTTTCTTGTTGGTGGGTTCACAACAACCTGTCCATTTTCTTCTATTTTTGTTATAGGTGGTTGTGGTGTTGGTGTATCGGGTTGTTTCTTCTCTGATTTATTATTGTACTTTAAAGACATTGCCGTTTGTCTACAATAGAACGCAATTGGTGAGTATTGTTTTAATTTTGGTACTCTAACGAAATCTTTATTAACACAATCTTTATCAGGTTGGGTCCCAGTTAATGTTTCACCATAATTGACCGATTCTACAATAATTTTAGTATCATGTTCAAATCCAAAATCTTTTGTATTATACTCTTTTAATATAACAATCGGTTGTCCTTGTTGAATTATTTCTTTATCGTTTTCAGAGTTATCTTTGTTTACTAAATTTAAATTTTCTGGCCATTTTATTTGCCATTCTTTTTTTCCTCCGACAGCCGATAATCTATCAAAAATATCTTGAATTACGGAGTGACTTCTTCTTAGTGATAATCTTTCGTTGTAATCATTAGTCGCAACTGATGAACATGAAGATAAAATTTGAAATCTAATTGTTTCCGCCGTTTTACCAGATATGTCTGATATTAAACTATTTAAACTAGATACGTATTTATTAAATGACACATCAGCTTGGTCAAAATAATCACCGATTTTTGTTTTTTGAGCATCAATGTCGGATTGTGTTATAACGTGATTAGCATCACCAAAAATAAAAGATTTTTCTGTTTTTACTTGAGTGTCTGTTTGAGACAAACCAGTTAAAGTATTTAACGCGGCACCTAATTCATCAATATAAGCTTGTTTTTGGCCTTTGTAATCGTCGTATAATTCTGTATAATTTTTTGTGGTATCAAGGTCTAAACTTGGTCCCGGTCTATCATTTTCATACTTTAATTTAATTATAACCTCATCAACAGGTTTAGAATCTGCTTCGTTACCTTGTGTTGTCGTGTTTGTTGGTGTTGTCTCTGTTGGGTACTCAGTGGTTACCTTATATTGTTTGATAGTTTCAGGGTCTTGTCCTTGATTTAATAAACTTTGAATCAGTTTTATATCGTTTGTATCTAATTGAGTAAATCTTCTAATTAATTCGTAGAAATCCAATTCCTTACAACCAGCAAAAAAAGCGTTGATATAATTTTCAGATTCTTCCTCTGACATTCCTTTGAAAAGTTCTCTCACTAATAAATTTAAGATACTCGGGTGGTCAACAACAACCTTAAATGATAATTGCCCACTTCTTGATGTGTCTTGATATGTATATATTGGTTCGGGTCTACCCAAAAAAGTATTGTCTTGCCATCTCGCTTGGTTGTTTTCACTAATCTTTAAATCGTATGGTGGAAACCACATAACCCTACCCCCATTGTTACCTCTTTCACAAAATGGTAAATCATTGTATGTAAATCCTGGTGTATTTGATGTTCTCCATGCTAAGTTTTCAATTGAAAACATATATTTTTTAGCATAAAATCCATCACCCGTTCCGACACCGTTTGGTGTTTCAAATATATTTGTTGAGTTTTTAGACCCAAATGAATTTTTAAAACTATTTTTTGCATCATAGTTTCCGCTTGATATAGGTGCAATATTAATATTATACGGTCTACTATCACCACCCATTACACTATCATCGAACTTTCTAATATTAGCGGTTCTTTTCATTGTATCTGAATAGTTCATATAGGACCTATCTTTAGTCCAAACACGACAATATTCAGCTCCTGTTTCTTGTTTATACTTATCAACAAACTTAATTGCGGAACCTCGTGACAACATACTATCACCCTCTTTAAAGATTCTACTGGTTTGGTCAATAACGTTACCAACATGTGTTCTTGTTGCTTGACCATCTTTAGGCATTGAATCCAATATTTCTTGAGTTTTACCTAAAATTGAATCTTCTCTAAATCCGTATTTTGTTGAAATTGAATTGTTATAATCGTTACTTTCTCTTGATTGGAATTCCTCGTTCCATAATCCAATCTTATTCTTTGAGTTTTTACTAATCCACGTAAGTTTACCACTAATTGGTCCACCTTGGGAAATATTTCTTTGTCTCTCAAATAAAGCGGCTTGTACCGGGTCAAACATTAAACTTAAGAAGTAACTACTTTTAACCATGTTGTCATTAAAATCTGACATAGTATATTTTACGTCTTCCGCTCTATCGTCTCCAATATAAGCAACACCTTTTGGTGCTTCAAGTCCTAAAAAGTTTTTAATTCCACCGGCAACATTGTTTGCAAAATTAAAAAGTTTTGATGATTGTTGTGACCTTGCTGTTGTTGTGTAATTTGGTGCGTATGTTGAATATGATAATTGGTCAAACAAAATTTGTTTCTGACCCTCACCTAAGTATTCAACCATTAAGTCAGATGGTTTTCTACCTAATTTTGGTCTTCTTTGAATACCAACTAAACTACCTAAAACACCTGTTACATCTTGTAATATCGCACCCGCTTCGGTTTTTGGTGTCGGTCTATTTACAATAGGGTTTCTTGGGTTGCTTAAATAATCTCCTGGTATTTCACTAAATGGAAATTCAATACCCGCAACCGTTTGGAGAAAATCTACACCTTTACCTAATAAACTTTTAGCAACAGTAATTTTATAGTTTTTTTCAATTAGAGGTTCTCTTCCTGTAACTATGTTTATCGCTGTTGCGATGTTACCATCCAATGCGTCAAGTATTCTAGCCCTACCTAAAGTTGCTGATTCTAAATTTTGTTGTAGTCTGGCTAATACAGGACCTTGTTTGTTTTCTCTAATATTTTGTGTAGCAAATTTCATTAACCTCGAATCGTCATCGAAGTTTTGACCCGCCATAATACTAACTAAATTAGTTGTTTGGGGTTCAAACGAATTAATATAACCCGCAGATAAAATACCACCATTTAGTTGTGATAAAGTTGGTAAAGACGTGTTTGTGTATTCCTCAATAGTGCTATTTGGTGGAATATATAGGTTAATAAAATTTTGACCAAAGTATACCGACCAATTTGTTTTAACATCACCAGGGTCAACATTAGCAAAATTGTTTAGATTTTGAACAACGTAATTTGTATCAGTAAACGTTTGAGGTCCATTGGGTCTGTTTAGGGTTTTTGAAATTAAAAAATCTCTAAACGCTTTGGTAGTATTAAAATCTAAATATGTTGGCATTTACATTATAAATAGAAACTTTTTAATTTTAATTAAATTGAGGTGGCAAGGTAAAAGATGTGTAATCTAATTGTGAAGGTGTAACCGTTTGACGCATTTCATTTACCACTGATGGACTTTTATACATTTCCCGAACAACCGCATCCAAAACAGGACCATTTGTTTTAAAGTTATGTTCGTGTTTATAATTAACCACTGCGGCCGTTTGATTTGAGTTTTGATTATTGGTATTACCTTTTAATTTATTTTCCAAATCAGATTCACTTACACCCATACTTTTAGCAACCAAAGCTTTAGCGGGTGCAACTGCTTCACTAACCATCTTAGAAAATAACCCTTCGTCCGTTTTTTGTAACTCACCTAAACTTGTTTTTTCTTTTAAATTTTCAGATAACTCTAACCCTTCAATGTATTTGTCAAATTCAGCTAAAGGTTGTCTTATTGTCGCGGCCGCTTGTACCTTAGCAACTGTTAATAATGCACTTATGTCTTTTTGCATATTTTGGGTTGCGGTATATTGGTCTCTTGCAATATCTTCAACAGACATATCTTCAAAAGCTTTTTGGTTCTCTAATAAACCTTTTGCAATTGTTGGACTTAATTCATCTAATGCAACTTTAGTATCCTGCAATCCTAATTCTTTTGCCAAGGATTGAGGGATGTCAATAACCATTCTACCACCCTCCATTTTAGAGATGTTGGTTAAGAACTCTTTTTCTTTTTCGTCAATTTGTAGACCTGATGATAACAACGCGGTTGCTGCTGACGACCTTTCCGCAGCTTTGATTGCGGTTTTAGACATCTCTTCCATACTCATACCCATTTGGTCCGCTAATGCTTTAGATTTTCTAAGATTAGCTCCTGTGATTTCAAACCTACCTAATTCAGTATTATATGTGGCTAATGAACCTGCAACACCTATCATAGCATCTTGTAATCCACCAGCATCGTTGGTCGCCATATACATTAATTTTAATGGGTCATTAAAGTCACCAATAGCGCCTCCTATAGCTTGTAATTCAGCAGATAACGCAATTGCTTGGTCCGGGTCAAAAAGTTTTTCCGCCATTGTTTTAACCTTTTCAATATTCATATTAAATTCAATAGACTTCTGAACCATTCTGGTTAATCCCTCAACACCATTTTTAAATCCAATGGTATTTAATTTGTCCATATTAGCACCAACATCCGCCACTACTTTTCTTGCATTTAAACCAAGAGTTAATGAACTTTTACCCGCTTTGTCAATTTCTTTGATTGCATCTTTTGCACCAATACCTATTTTGTCAAAACTATCTAACGCGGCACCCAATCTATATAAATCACCATAAAATGCTCTTGCTGTTTTTTGAGATTCTTGTAAAACATCTTTACCGAATGTTGTCATCTTACCAGTTTGTTCAACCATTTGTACTGAATAATCTTTCACATCCTCAAAACTAAATCCCATGGCGGTTGCGGCTGGTAATGTTTCAAATATATTGTTTCTAAATTGTCTCGATAATTCACCGGTTAAACCAAGTTCAGAATTAATTTTATTTCTTAATTCCACTTCTTGTTTTTGTATTTTTTCCAATTCTTTACCGAGAAAAGACACCATTTCACTAGTTCCTTTAACACCTAATTGAACCATAAAATCAGGTAGATTTTTTGATTCTCTCGCTATTTTACCTATTGTTTCAGATATGGTGCTAAATTGAAATACAGTATCTTTTTGTAATGATAATGATGAAACAGGATTTGAATACCCTAAGTCCGCAATGTCTTGTGTTTTTAGTAAGTCGGTTGCATAAGACGCTGTTTTACTACCCGCACCTCCTGTGTTCCCTCCGCTTGATGGTTCTTTTTGGTTATAAAATGACCAATAATCATCTACTTTACCCATTAAAGAACTATTATTCTGTACTGATTGCAATTTTAAGAACTCGTTTTTGAATTGAGTATAATTTAAACCTGCTCTTAGTTTGGATACCTCTTCATTAATTGTCATATCTATAAATATTATTTAGGAGCGTTTTCTAATTCAATAATATACTCCACGTAATATCTACGTATGAAAACGGGCATGGTGATAATATCACCATAACTAAAACCTCTTTTGATTAAAAATAAAATTTCATCTAACTGTCCTTTCTTATAAGCCATAGAAAGGGCGAAAAAACTCAACCCCGAACCCAATTTCAACTTGGGTGTCTTCTCCTGACGGGGTTTTTACTGTTTTTGTTAAATCTAATCCTGGTTTATTTTCTTTTACAAATTTTTTGAAATCTTGGGAATCTTTGATTGGTAATCTTTCCACAAAATTGTGAATATTCATCATATCCTTGTTTCCTGCAACAGATTTAATCATCATTTCTAATTGTTTTGTCACGATAGGTGCAACACCTTGACCGTTCCAACTTCTTTTTAAATCATCAAGTTCTTTTTCTTGTTTTGGTGTTAAAAATTTAAATGTAATTTGAACTTTTGATTTTTCCATAAAATATGGGTATTCACCATTCGAATCGCATTCTAAATTAAAATCTTTGAATTTTAATTCACTCATATCAACAGATACTTCAAATTCCTTTTCGGTTTTAGGGTCTGTTAAATAGAATTTATATTCAGGACCGAAAGCGGTGTTTCTTAAAAATATTAATACCGCTTGTCTATCTTCTTCAACAATATCTTCAATTTGAATATCTCTATCCAAAATTTTTCTTTTTAATAATTCATCTATTACACCATTCGAGGCAATAAGATTTTGAGCTGATAATATATTTTCATCGGCGGCTGTTAAATACGCAACCTTGAGTGATTTCTTTTTATTTTGATAGTGTATACCTCTTGAGGGTAGTTCAACAACATCATATGCAATTGTTGGGTCAACTCTAAATTCTTCCATATTTTTTATTTTATAACTAGTATAGTTTACGAAAACTTTTAAAAAAAGTAAAGGTCTCCTTTTGAGAGACCTTTTATTGACAGATTTTTTATTATTTGATTAGTAAACTAAAATACATCTATCCATTCTTAACGAACATGTGATAGATGCAATATCATCTCTTGAATAATCAAGTTCGTTAAAGTTTAAGTCGGTTATGAAAGAACCTTGAAGTATCCATTTTTCAACCACAACCCCCGTTGGGTCTAACATCTCTAATTCAATATCCTTTTTATAACCAGCTGCGTAACCCATACGACCTGTTACTGATTCGGCGTGTAGACGGAACCATTCCATCAACGCTTGTGACGCTGAAGGACCAATTGGGTCTTTGAAGGTTACTCTTATTTCACTCCATTCAAATCTACCAGCAACATATGTTGAGGTGTTTATAAAAGGAATTGCAACTGAATTTATTTTTGCGCTTGGTCTTGCACTTGATGTTACATACCATTCATTTATTCCTAATGATGAAGGAAATCTAAGTATGAATCGGTTAACTCTTTTCGGTTCGTAAGGAACCGGCATTTTCATTAATAAATCTGCCATGTCAATATTTGTTTTTTATTTTTTTTATTTTTAATCTTTCTTATAAATATGTTGTATATGAAAAAACAAAAAAAATCTTCTCAATACTTGATTTTGTGAAAATTATTTCGTATTTTTTCCATACTAGTACTAGATGCTAGTAAATTAAGAACTAGATTAAAGAAACTAGAATAACTAGAAAGAAATAAACTAGATAAAAATAAACTAGAACTAGAACTAGAATACTGGTGCATATACTGGGTAATTTATAATTTTATTTTTTTTATATTTAGTAGTTCCGTAGGTCACACTATATTATAATGTTCCACGTGGAACATAAAATAGGGAGGGTTTCCCCTCCCCTTTTTATTAGATATCATCAAATGATGCTCCTGTTGGTGTAATTATGAACTCAACATCTATGAATTCTAGAGCTCTTGTTGGTTTGATATAAATCTTACCTCTCAAAGTATTAGAGTCAATGTCTTCTGGGTCGTTGGAAACCGTAACACGGAATTCATATAAACCCCTTTCCCTTTTAATTGCATCTAATATTGGGTTAACCAATCTCAAGAATTCATTACGAACTTGTTCGTCATTTTGTTCGAATAACAATCTTACCGCTACTGCCGAAATTAATTTTCTAGCCCTTAACAATAATCTTCTTACGTTAATTCTATCCAACGCCGATTCACGAATTTGAAGGGTTTTGTTACCCCATATAATTGTGCCGGTATCTGCGTATGTTGCTATTGGGTTAATTCTAGCTTTGTATAGGTCATCTCTTTCATCTAAAGTTAATTTCTTAACCGCTTTAATTGAATTTACTAATCCTCTTGAATAACCCGCTACCGCAAACCAAGGGAAAGATACGTTATCGGTTAACGCAATATTTCTTAAAACTTCACCAGTTGGTGGTAGATATATTTGTACGGCGTTGTCTACGTCTCTAACTTGAATCCAAGGCCAATAAACAGCTGAATAATTACTATCAATCGACACACCGTCCAAAGCGTCTATTACTTCATCCGCAGTACTGTAGTTTGGTGGTGAAATTACGTAAAGAGAATCCGCTCTATCGTCTTCAATCATATCAATTGCATATGACGTTAAAGAACTATTGTCATAGAAGTTAATACCCGGTGTTGCAAAAATGTTTATATCAACTGATTCAGGATTTGAGAAGGTGTCAATACCTTGGGCGTAAGCGTAGTAATCAGAGTTTCCCGATACCGTGCTAAACACGCCTCCATTATTGGTATTACCACTTGTGTAAGTGTTTTTACCAAAGATGAATCCATCACCGTAGGTTCTCACATTTCTATAGATATCCCAACCATCAAATCCTCCAGCAGCGGTAAAAGTGAACTTACGATAATTGATGTTTGTCAATACGTTACTAACTCCACCTGTTTGACCCTCTAAATCATACGATGTAGTTAAGAAAGTTGTTCCTGTGATTGTAGACGCGTTTGTTGATAAGTGGAAACCCTTAGTCGTACCAGCCGCTGAAGTTCCTTTGAATTTAAATAAGTCCCTATCGTATGTTACTTTATTGGTTGGACTTGATAAACCAAAGTATGTTTTTCTCACTTTATCACCTGAAGATAAAACCGGTGTTCCATCTGCGAGATAAGATTCGGTATCACCAGCATTAAAGAATGTAGTTTTGTAAATCACAGAACCCAAAGTGTCTGAACCGAAAGTACTGTTATTCGGGAATCCTTTAAATCCGGCGGGATATGCGTCAACGGGGTGATTATCAGACATTAACAGCATAATGTATTTTGAACGTATTTCATATTCACCATCGGATGTACCAACCTTTTTAGCCACATAATTAGGTAAATCTGGATTCATACTACATCTACTAAATTTTTCAAGTACGACAATATTATTGTCTGTATCGTTAAAATCTCTAACAATTAAGTCAAAGTCACCCGTGTCTATATTGATATTAATAATAGAAATTTTTACCTCAAAGTTCGCTGCGTCCCCGTCTGATATTGTAATTACATCAAATAAATCATTGACTTCACCACCTCTTACTTCAGAAACAACAGTTGGTGATATTGGAGTATCATAAGACGTTTTAAAGTCATTACCAACAGTTTCATAAGATTCTGTTAAGCTTAAACCTCTAATATATCCTTCTTCATAAGCTCTTAACAAATAATTTGGATAAGCTTCAAATACATAAATAGGAACGTCACCTTTTAATTTGTCATAAACATCTGTACCAAATACTTTTGTTACATATTTTGATGACGACGCATCCATACTACAAGTAAATGATTTTGCTCCGCTCGTTGAACCTGTAATATTCACTGTAAATTCAGCTAAAGGATTTGTAGTAATTCCTGAACCTGTCACAATGAAATTAGCATTCCCCGTGGACTCTAAGTTTAAAGTTTGTTGGCTGTAAGAGCCTCTTGGTCTGAACGCTAAAACAACCTGATTATTATATGCCGTATTGAGTGTTGCGTTGTAGGTGAACTTAGTCACATCAAATCTACTTGCACCACTGTTGTATACAAATAAGTAAGAATACACTTCAGAACCCGCGGAATTTACTAAAACATTATACCATTCCTTATTGTTATTATTATTTGCGTTATTTAAACCTGTTAGAGGAGAAAGTTCTTCAAGTGATGCGGTTTGACCAGAGGTTTGTGAAGTTGGTACTTCACCCATAACAAACCACTCTCCATGATTAGATGATGTGTTACCACTAAAGTTTGCCACAATATAATCTGTAATATAATTTCCATCTACAGATATTTTATCTGATAGTTCACTATAAATCGTACTTGCCGTGATTGTTGTGGTCTGTGCTGACATTGTTAAACCCGTGGTTGTACCACTAAGCGATTCCAATATAACACCAGCAATTGTCTTAACCCCGTAAGTTTTAACAGGTAAGTAACCCGTTAAACCCAATATTTTTGTTACAAATAATTGGTTTGATTCTTCTAAATAAGATTTTGCAAAATAAGGTAATTCATATTTTGGGTTATTGTTGTTGTCTTTTAAGGGACTTGTTCCTCCAAAATATGACTTGAATTCGTCAAAATTAGTTATTAATAAAGGTTCAAAAGCGGGACCCTTTAAGGTTTCACCCACCAAACCTAATGTGCTGACACCAACACTTTGTGCCACGAATGTTAAGTCTTTTTCGGATGTGTATACACCCGGAGATACAAAAACTCTATTTGAATTTGCCATTTTTAAATTGTTTGGTTAATTAATTTTATTTCTTTATCAATAAATATCTTTGTTTTTAGCAAAGATTCCCTTGATTTTTTTAAAAATGGTACTTATGGATACTAATTTATACTTTAATATCTATATTTATCTTTATCATGAAAAACTCCTCGAAAAATATAAAGGTTAGTGAAAATCATCATAAAATGTTAAAAGAACATTGCGATAAAAATGGATTAAAAATTTACAAGGTTGTTCAAAAATGGATTGATGAGTTTTGTAAAACAGGAAAGGTGAATGATTCACCTAAGAAAAAAGACCTATACGGGGATTAATTGAATATTATTAAGCACCATTTGTTGAAGACGGTGTTGGAGTAACAGATGGTGTAGGAGTAACACTTGGAGTAACAGATGGTGTTATCGATGCACTTACTGATGGGGTAAGAGAACTTGTTGGGGTCACAGATGGCGTTGGGGATGGTGGGGTGACTAAATCAATTTGCAACGTATCATTATCACCGATACTTTGAGTTAAAATATATGTTTCAGTGTTCGGTGCATTACCGGTATATCCACTTATTAGGTGACCATTTTCATAAACACGTAGAACATATCCGGTTCCACCAGTAATCGAGACAAACAAAAAATCACCAGCAACGCTTGAATTAATAAACGCGTTTTGACTTACCCCATATAAAATAGGAAATTCAAAGTTCCACATAGCCGAAAAACTACTACCAAAAGATGATATTACAGAACCATTAGTATTAGTATTTGTAAACAATAAATTTCTGAAAGGCGTGGGTGTTGGTGTTAATGTTGGAGTTGGGGTTGGGGTTAATGATGGAGTTAATGATGGTGTTGGTGTTATTGATGGTGTAATAGAAGGGGTAATTGTTGGTGTAACAGATGGTGTCATGGATGGTGTGGTAGATGGCGTTATCGACGGTGTGACTGAACTAGTTTGAGTTACAGAAGGTGTAATTGATGGTGTTGGTGTTATCGACGAACTTACTGATGGGGTAATAGAACTTGTTGGGGTTACTGACGGAGTTAATGATGGTGTTGGCGTTATCGACGAACTTACTGATGGGGTAATAGAACTTGTTGGGGTTACTGACGGAGTTAATGATGGTGTTGGTGTCGGTGTTGGAGGTATCGTAAAAGTTGATTGGGTGATTACATCGTACCTATATTTTGTTTTTCCAATTGTATCGACTTCAATGGAACCAAAAGTGTTTGTTTGTGTTAAATTACTAAATGTACCATCAATAGTATATTGAGTGGTTCCACTATATTGATTTGATTCAATAAAAATTTTCACTGGTATACTTATAGAACTACCAGTAACCGTCGATAACGTATCTGTAAAAGATATTTCAACGGTTTTATCCACTTTTTTAGTTGATGTTGCAGTGTATTGTGCAATGATTGAACCACTTGAGTAATTTGATGATATAGTTATTATATTTTCAGATTTATCGATTGATGGTATACTTCTTAAATCAGGTTCAATCATCGTTATACTTCTATTTACCGCTGGTGAAACTTCGAACTCCTCATCATCAATTAGAAACCCTAACATTGTAAATCCATAATTTTGAACGTAGAATCTTCTACCATCCAAGGTGTCCATTGGGGTATTATCTTCAATTCTATCTAACACGATTGGAATGTAGTGTCCTTTCACTCGGGTGTATCCCTGACGAGACGAAAACTTTTGTAAAACCTTTTGATTGAATTTATTTATGTCTCTAAATTTTGTACAGACAATTGTTACATCAAAACTAATGTCAACCGCAATTGGTTGAGGGATTTTATAGATATCAGCACCCATTTGGTTTCCATCCCAAGTTGGAACCGAAGCGTAAAAGAAATCTCTTCTATCAGGGATGGTTCTTTGAATTGATGGATTAGTACCTAATTGAACTTCAGGTTTTCTTACAACCGCGATAAACGGTAATTTAATATTTCCATCTTCATCACTAAAAGACCAATTATTGGTGTATTCACCCCACCTTTGAATTGTTAAAATTTTTGGAATCATAGGTATTTGGTCACCATCGGAAATTACTTTGAAATTTTCTTTCACAAATTCCAACATACCTAAATCAAGGTCGTCATGTAATATTGAATCAGGAAGGAATGTGTCAGATTTTATAATTTCTTCTAACAATTCTTTTCTTCTACCCATTATTGCAGGACCATCGGCGTTTTGGTTTGCGCCATATACTTTAATATCTTTTTTTCTTTTTGGTAATCCCATAATTAAATTCCTCTAAATTCAGATTCTTGGGCTATTGCACAAGTGATGGTTCTATAATGAGGTCTGAAACCAAACATATTATGTTTATTATCTGAAGTAACCTTTCCATCGTTTACTACCGTATAGTATCTAATTCTTTCTTCTGATTCGGGATATCCAATAAAGTCACCATATCTAATATCAATATCCATTTCTTCAAGATGTTTGATGTATACGGATACTGTCATATTACCAGGTTCCAAATATCTATTTACACCTTTAGTGTATGAATTATTTTTAGGTTCTTCAATTTTAACCAATCCAAAAAATTCAGTAGGTGGTAAAAATTTAATTTGGTCTTTACCCACCTCACCATAAACATCATCTGTGTCGGTTTTTTGTCTATCTACCCTAAATAGAACTAATTTCATACCCAAATCACCATGCAAATATTCTTCACCTAACTGAACATTTAAATCAAAATCAGTTTCAGAAAAGAACTTACTTAGCCTGGTTATTGGTAGTTTATTTTTCATTTCTTATAAATAGTTCATTTATTGATTCTATTTTAGTATATTTAATTTATTGTATGCAGAGTCAGATTCCTGAGATAGAAGCGAGAAAAATTTTATCAACTTATCAAGGTTTTAATAACCAACTAATTGAGTGGAAAAGAAAATTATCCGAAGTGAGAGGTTTTCAGTTAACAAGACCTCAAGCCGATTATGTTTTAAAATACCATGATGTGGTCCCCCGAGTTGCAAAAAAATATATTAGTATTGTTGATGGGTTTGCGGACAAGTTGATGGAATCTAAATATCTAACAAAACCACCCGAAAAAATATGGTGTGAAAAGTTATTATGTGAAAGTGATATGGCGTATCACATATGGGGTAAAATTTTTGAAAGTGAAAAAAATTCAGCTATGTGGGTTCCCAAATCTGCTATTATACAAGAAGAAAAAAAATTAAATAGAGTAGTTGATTATTCCCCTTACGATAATAGACCTCCATTATCACATCAAAAAACGGCGATTGAAAAATTATTAGCCAACGACAAATATATTCTCGCTGATGATATGGGATTAGGTAAAACGACTTCAGCGATTATTGCTTCGTTAGAAAGCGGCGCAAAAAAGATTTTAATAATATGTCCAGCGTCTCTAAAGATTAATTGGCAAAGAGAAATTGAAAATTACTCAGACAAGAAAACTTTAATTGTTGAGGGTCGTAAGTGGGGTTCAACATTTAATTACTACATTATTAATTATGATATTATAAAGAACTATCATTCAACTGATACACATGAAATTGGTCAAGAAAATACCAATTTAATAACTAATGAAAAATTTGATTTAGTAATAGTAGATGAGGCTCACTATATATCAAATACAAGTGCTCAGAGAACTAAATTAATAAATGACATGTTAAAAAATATACCAAAAGTTTGGTTACTAACAGGCACACCCATAACCTCTAAACCAATCAATTATTATAATCTATTAAGAATTGTAAATTCAAATGTTACATTAAATTGGCAAGGTTATGTTAAGAGATATTGTGGTGGTTACCAATTTACAGTAAACAAAAAAAAAATATGGAACACTAACGGTGCAACAAATTTAGATGAACTTAGGATGAGAACAAAAAATCTTGTTCTGAGAAGGATGAAAACAGACATTTTGGATTTACCTGATAAAATTATTACACCAATTTTCTTAGATTTAAAAAGCACTTATTACGATGAAGAACTTGAAGACTTTTTAAGAATTACAAGTGAGGCTAAAAACAAAGAATCATTATCGGTGACAATTAATCGTTTAATGAAAGTTAGACAGATAATTTCACAAGAAAAAATTAATTACACGTGTGAGATTATTGATAAGTGTTTAGAACAGGGTAAAAAAGTAATCGTGTTTACTAATTTTACAATGTCATTGAATACGATACACGAAAAATACAAAAAGAACTCGGTAGTTTTAGATGGTAAAATGTCCAAAGATAAAAGACAACAATCAGTTGACCGTTTTCAAAGTGAGGATAAAGTTAAGGTATTTATTTCAAATATAGTTGCGGGAGGAGTTGGTATTACCTTAACATCTGCGGAGGTTGTAATTATGAATGACCTATCATTTGTGCCCGCACATCATAGCCAAGCGGAAGACAGAGCTTTTAGGTACGGACAGAAAAAAAATGTGTTAGTATACTATCCAATTTTTGAAAACACCATAGAAAAAATAGTTTATAATATGCTTCAAAAGAAAAAGAACATTATTGACCAAGTGATGGGTGATGGTGATTATTCTGAAAGTTTTGCCCAATCAATTCTTAAAGAGATTCTTTAAGGTATTTGTCATAAAGTCAATATCTTCTTTTTTCTGAGAAATACTATTAATTATTTCAATCCATGTATCGTGAATTTTATTGATATCAAAATTTTCGACACTTGAAGGTAAACTCACACAAACTTTTCTTTCTTCTTCTATAAAATTTAAGTTTGTGTTTTCAGAAACTTCAAGAGAAAACTCTACATCGTTTTTTGAACAATACATAAAAAACTCAAAGAAAATTTTTGAGTTAAAAACATCATCAATTTTTTCTTCCATAAGTACATTATTTTTGTTATATGTATACCAACCATTTAATTCGGGTATAATTGTATCTTCTTTAAGATGTAAAAAAACCATTCTCGTTGGGCTCACAGTATGAAATCTAAAATCATAGTTCAATGATACCAAAACCAAAAAATCAATGTTTTTACCAATGTAGTCCTTTACATCTATTATGTTTTTAAAACTATCACCTTGAAATTTAACAACCTTACTTTGAATCCTTTTTACTTTTGTGTCATCCTTATTATTCACCGTGAACAAATCACAACCATTAATCATATCTATCAAAGAACCTCTATATAAAGATGTCCTGTAAATATTCACCGATTTTACATTTTTTTTAAAATAGTACTCAATACATAATTCTGCAAACGTACCTATTCCCATAGTTTTCGATGCGATGTTAAAAAGTTCATATAAAAAATCATTTATCCCAATAATTTTATGGTCAATTAATATACGGTCTTTGTATTCTCTAAACCATTTAAAATAGTTAATTATTTCTTCTTCAACTGATAAACTATCATCAAAAGTGATATCCCTTAATGGTTTTCCATTTAGGTTATTAATTCCTTTAAAAAAATAATCCTGAAAAATCCATTCATTTAATTTTTCAATTATTTTTATATTGATAAGATAGTTTGTGTTAAACTGATTCACGGGTGACCAAGAACCTTTAGGGGTTAATACACCATAAGTTCCATTTTTTTGACAAAAACCATATTGATTTTTATTAAAATAACATTCTTTAAAAACCTCTCTCCACTCACTCAAAAAAAGGTCCTTAGTGGGTCCCTTTATTGTGCAAATCTTTTTTATATGATTTTCAATGTTTTTTGAGATTTCAGCAGAATACATGTCATTTAAAATATTAAAACAAATATAAAGATATTTATTGATAAATAAAAATCAATGTCAACCACTGTAATTTCAAATACTGAAAAACAAAAATTGTACTCGCAAGTCTTTCACTTGTTAGGTCTACCAGTTAGAGGTGTGGAACTAACGGAGGAACAGATGGACACTTTTTTGGAATTATCCGTGTCTGAGTATGAACAATACGTAAGTGATTGGTTAATTGAATCACAATGGTCAGCGCTTGCGGGTCTTAACGTTGATACACAATCATTGTCGCGAGCGTTTACAACAAGAAGTTTAGATTATGAAACACAATACACCCATTCTTATTCCAAGATTGTTGGATTACAGACGGGAGGTAATAGTGAATTAAAAAAAGATTACATTTCATTGTCCGCAAATACACAAACTTATGTAGTACCGGCCGGTAGAGAAATTAACGAGTTGCTATGGTTCTCAAGGGCAGAATTGACCGACTCTATTGTTGACCCGTTTTTAGGTGGTTTTGGTGGTCTTGGAGGTGTGGCTTTTGGTGGTGTTGGTGGATTTGCACAACAAGGCGCGTCTGGCTCATATTTCTTATTACCCGCTTATGATTTACTTTTAAGAATGGGTGATAGAAATATTAAAAATCGTTTAATAGGTGGCGACTTAACATATAGAATTACAGCAGGACCTAACGGAACGAAAATAGTTCACTTATATAACGTACCGGGTGGCAGATTTGATTTTGGTTCAATTCAAAATAATAGACAAAAAGTTTGGTATTGGTATTATGACACTACAGACCCTGATACGTGTTTAGATAAAAATAGTGGTATAGTAAAATTACCATCAGATGTAGAAACCGAAGAACTAACTTGGGATATGTTAAATAAACCTGCACAAAACTGGGTTAGAAAATACTTGATTGCATATTCTAAAGAGGGTTTAGGTAGGATATATGGTAAATTTTCAGGTGATTTACAAGTGCCCGATAGCTCGGTAAAATTAGATTATTCAAGTCTGCTCCAAGAAGGTAAAGACGAAAAATTAAAACTGATAGAGGAATTAATGAATCGTTTAGAAAGACTAAGACCCGACAAATTATTGGAAAGAAAAGGTATGGAAGCTGAAAACATAAACAAAGCTCTTAAATACAGACCTTTCCAATCACCATTTAACGTTATATAATTCAGATATTAGTTGCGTGGTAAGCGAAATCGTTACCATTTGTTTGTATTATTTCGTCTTCATTACTCCTAATACTTTCGGCTTGAAGAGAAACTACCTTTCTATTTAAATCAACCCAATATGGGTCAGCAAGATTTAAACTATCTTCTACATACATAAAAAATGGGTCCTTATTTACTCTATTCCAAAACAAAACTTCACTGTCAGAAAGAGTCATGACATCATCGTATTTGTCTTGGCCATCTTCTTTTAATGGGAATCCACCCACTAATTCACATTGTGTTCTGGTAAAATACTGTCTATCCTCAGGTTTTTCAACCAAAATATCGTGACGTATTTCAGGTTTAAAGACAACTAAAAGTGTTTCGATTCTTTTGTTAAAATTGGTCAAATATCTAGACACATTATAATTTCCCGTCATATCTGGATTGTCAGATAATTCTTTTTCAGAAATCATATAACAATTGATTTGAATGTAATTATCTGGCATTGGTTTACCATTTTGTTGAGTAAACTCTTCCTGTTGTTTTTTACTTGGTTTAGTTATCTTTTGCACATCGCCATCAGATTTATTCTGACCATTATTAATATAATAAATTGTCTCACCAAGAGTTGCGGGGTAGTTATTTTTAATAACCAATTCCATATGTGCTTGACGAGACATTAATGACCCCGCTTTTGTTGTTTTCTTGATGTGTTTCTTATAATCCTCTACCGATTGTTTAACACGAGATTTGTTAGCCATTTTAGACAATGGTATTTTTTTATCATAAATTTCTTGAACATATTTGTAATAAAGTTCAACAAAAGACAATCCATCACCATTTAATAAATGTTTTAAACCCTCATCCAAAAATTCAACAACATACTGTTGTAGTTTTTTTGATTTAATCGTATTTCCGGTTAATTTAATCTTCTCTTTTCCCTTCTTAATAATTTTGATGATGTAGTTTTTTCTTGATACATTAATACAAGCCGGTGCGGTGTAATCAATATCAAGACCCATTTCATTTCTCATAAATGTATCATTAAATTCTGCGGTGTCGGCTTCAATACCCACATATTCTATACCATCTTGTACTAATTCATTTAAACCTTTACCAACGTAAATGTGGGTATCAACATCATCAGGAGTAGAAAAATTTACTCCGTCCGTATCCATAACCAATGGAACATAACCTTTTTTCTCAAAAAACATAATCATCATACGGAGACATTGACGGCCAGTACAAGTAATTGTTTCACCCATATTCATATCGCCCCACGGAAATACTTGAGGAGCCGATAATGAACCAAAATATGCATTAATGAAAATTTTAATTGGTAATTGTTTACGGTCATACATTTCGGCCTCATCTGGATTTGATTTTGATAATTGACTTGCGAGTCTTTTGTATTTGATACGAATGTTTCGGAAATACTTTAACATTGATTTCTGAACACCCATAACATCACACTCAGGAAAAACATCATAAACCAATTGAATTGATGGATAAAGTGAAGCATAGTCAAACTTCACAATATTCTTAGAGTATCCAACATTCAATAGTCTTGAAAGACCCCCTGTGATTGCTCTTTTCTCATCTTTAGTAGGAATTGCTAACCCATTTTCATACGACCACGCTAACATGATAATTTTCCAAAGAGTCGCTGTACCCATGGTTGCAATTCTTTCATAAGTGGTTGGTACCAATTTAGATAGTAAAAATGTTGATTGTGAAAATGAATCATCAACAATCATTGTTTCATATAAGTCATCGTCAAGATATTGTTCCACAATTCTTTGACCGGGCCATATTTCATACTTATTTGGGTACTTGTCCAATAAGTTTTCGGTACCAAGTTCACCAATTCTTTTATATTTACCTGTTTTAGGATTAACGTAATAACTATGGTTTTCTAAATATATTTTGGAAATGAACGCACCATCAACATACACTCTATTAGGTTTTTCTTTCTCTAAATACTGAGTGATATATTTCAATCCCCAAGATTTAATTTCTGAATTGATTGCTTGGGCTCTTCTAACCGCGTGTGAGATGTCTACAATATTGTGACCCCAAATCACGTGTTGTGTATAAGGTTCAATTTCGTTTGCTAATTTAAGTAGACCCTCTTTTTGTTTAATACCATCAGATGTCAATATTGAAGTACACTCAACAATGTCAACACCTAAAATTTCCGCTCTTTTAAGTATAAATGGAAAGTCAAATGATGCTGAGTTATAACCACCAATAATTGTTGGTTTCAATTCTTTTATGATTTCAAAAAACTCCTCAATACATTTCTTTTCACCATCAGGACCAAAAGCGGAGATTGTTTTTTGTAAACCACGATTGTCTTTAACTCCAATAAGAATTATCTCATTAGTTATTGGTTCAAGACCAGTGGTCTCAATATCAAATACAAATCTGTGTACACCCGAGTAATCATCAATACCCTTGAAAAGTCTTTTTTTCTTTTGAATTAGATATTGTTCAACAGGAGACAATATAGTAAATAGATGTTTAAACTTATCACCCCATGGGTCAACTCCACCCTGTTTGAAAAAATTGATTAGTTCTCGGTATCCTTTTAAACTCTTTATCAAATAGTTTTGACCATTTTCGAGCCTTTCGTTACCGTAAGTCTTAAGTTTATCAATAATAATCCCATATTCACCCATTTTTTTCTTTTGAGTGGATTTACTACCTTGATAAAAATTACAAGAACTTAAATCGCCAACCCAAAGGAATGGCGTGAAAGAATCTGGTTTAACCAATTTACCCCTTTCAGGGTCTTGAATAATTTTGTAAATTTTGTTGTTTTGATAATCGTATTCAACCCCAACAATAAATTCTTCAGGGTCCCACCCGTTTAAAAAGTTCTCGATTACCTCTTGAGAAATAACTTCTGACATATCATATAAATTTGTTTTGACACATTTGCTTACAACAAAATGTTGTAGTTTGTCTTACTAACAAATATACGAAACTTTTCTCACATCTTAAAAAATGGTAATAAATAGTTTTTCTTTAACGGGAAGTATCAGTTTTGTGGTTGGATTTAAACTTGTATTTAAAAATTGAACGGTTATTTTACCTTCGTATTTACCAACTATAGCGGTTTGAGATTCGGTAAATTGATGAGTGATATAATATTCGTCGGTCGTTTGATTGTATTTTTTATCTCTTGTTGTAATCAAACATGTGGAGTTCAATATCTCGGGTTCACCCGTTTCCACATCGTACATATCAAAAGTAATGTCACAACTTTCTAACATGTCATTAAATCCTGACTTATCATTTTTTCCATCATCAATAAGTCTCATTTTTAAAATTGGTTGCGACGCTCCCTGTCTTATAAAAAATTCCATATTTTATAAATATTTTAAAATTAGTAAATTATTATTATTTAACAGATTCAACTTCAGAACAACAAAATGCACTAATAGGGCCGATTACTTATAGTGGTTGTATAATGTACTACTAGCTCTTCTGTTTGAAATTGGTGTGGGATATCTACCTGAAACAGGTTTGTTCGCACCACTATAAGTCTTACTTGGTCGTGGCATGTTAATCTGAGCCTTCATTTGTTTTTGAAGGTACTCAGCAATATCCAACATCATTCCATCAACCGCCATAGATTAGTAAATTACAATATAGTTAGGGCATGGGTCAAACACAGAGTTAATTGTTACTGATACAAGATTTTCACCAGGTATTAACGAATTGATATTAACTTGTTTGTGATGCTGGTTTGTTGACATAACTGTCGTAGCGTTTGCTGTCCCACCTAAACTACCCAAAACACTAAAGTTTATTGTGACATTACATAACGCTTGTGCTGGTATTGTATGACCGCTGTCTTCCCATAAATGGAAATCTGCGTTATTATTATTCAATCTAACCCCCGTTAAGTATTGGGTTGTTATAGAAGTAGATGTCGGGGTTGGAGTGGGAGTAGGAGTCGCAGTTGGTGTAATTGAAGGAGTCGGTGTAGAGGTTGTTGTTAAAGAGGTCATACTATCAATACAATCTGTGACACACTCAGTTATATTATAATATGGTTTAGTGGATACTAAATAATTGTGACTAACTCTAACAAAATTTAATGGTTCTTCATAGTATCTAATTCTTTTATAATTAAAACATGAAATTCCCATATTATGTATTCCTCCCGAATATTGGGTACCACCCGCCCACGATTGAATCATAGGTTGATACCCCCTTGTTGAGGGTATAACTTCCTCCCACCCTTTTAATTTATATATTGTTCTACCATTTAAGTAAATTTTCAAAGTACCCACTCTTCTTCCTCTTTCTAAAGCCCATTTTTTATTTAAAACTTCAATGTCTTCAAATGTTGGGGTGGCTCCGGTTAACCAATCACTAATTGCGGTTGTAAGTGTTCGTCCAGTAATTAAATCGTTCCAACCACCATCATTTTCTATTCTACAATCTGTATAATATTTGTCTCTTTCAAAAGAAATTGTGATATTAAAATCATTTGACGTTCCGTCTGTACATAAAACAGGTGTTTGTCCTGAGGAAGTATAAAAGGTTTCGGTGAATCCGCTATTTGTTACACATATTCCCGAATATCTAATTGACCTCCATTGTATTCTACCATCATTTGTAAATGAAAATGATAAATTATTATCGGCATAATCTAATAAATCGTTCTCACCACGAACACCTAAATAATAAATAGTTCTACCGCTTATCCAATCTAAACCATTTCTATTTAGTACTAGGTCAATAGTCCAACCTTTTTCTGTTCTTCTATGTACTTTATATGAACAGTTATCAGCGCCGGCACCGTGGTTAATTTGATAAGCCCATGGTTTCGCTTCGGGTATGGAATCTTGAGGGCAACAATTATCTGTATCGGCTAATTTAGCGACACAAGCGTAAGACGCTCCCGTTATTCCTGTTGTGAAACCTGAAGTGTTGAGTGAAAATGGGTTTGAAATTGAATTATTGTATCCGTTATTCCTCAAATAGTGAGTATTACTATAAAGTTTGTAAGAGTATACGTCGTTTTGTAAAATAATATCTGAATTTCCTAATGTGTTGGTAAACGCCGAGTAACTTAAAGTCCAAGTTAATGCAGAATACGTGTAACCACTGTCATTCACACTATTGTTATACTCAATTAAAGATATCGTATCTCTAACGCAATCAGTGTTTTGTAGCGATGTTGTATTAATTGTTAGTGCGGTATAAGTTATGGCGGTATTTAAATCTAAAACTAATTCATCATAGTCGTCTTGAGTTTTTGATATTTCATAATCATAGTACTCCGATGAATCTAATTGTAAATCTAACCTACTACCATAATATTTGAGTATGTTTTGACTATTCATGCTATTCTATAAATATCTTTCCTTTCTTTTGATATTTATTATAAAAAGATTATTGCATGGATAAATACATTAAAAATATTATTGAGGAAACATTTGCATCAAAAAAACAACAAAGATTCTTCTACGCAAAAGCCAATGACAAGTCAACATCAAAGAAGGAAAGAAATAAATGGTCAAAATGGGCTAAAGAATATTCTGACGATACTGACTTTAAAAAAATACCAGAAAAGGTTGAAACCGAGGTAGATGAAATTGTGGACGAAAAGGGTAATGTGGCCAGAAAAAAAATTCCTCTTACCAAAGCAACTAAAGGGGGTTCTCGTTCAATAACCGACAAAGTTGTTAAAACCAGTGCCGGTAGTATGGGTACTCACGGGGTTCACGGTACTCACACATCCTTAAGATATTGGGCCGAATCAGACTTAAGTAAGGCTTTAGGATTTGAAAAAACTTTAGGTCAAGACGAGAATATTGAAGGGGCTTATGAATACTTTGAAGATGATTTAGGTATGAGTGATGATGAAACCGAGGAAAGATTATCTTCTTATGGTTACGATAAAAAATTAAAAGGAGATAAAGTAAGACTTATTGAAAACCCCAAAAAATTTGTAAATGACTATGTTGAAAGTGTTTTGAATAAAAAATCAACTCATAGTGATTTAGTAAAAAAAGACCAAACAGAAGATATTGAAGTTGAATTAAGTCCAATCATAAAAAGACAAGTAATGTCTTTAAAAAATACCATGTCAAAAAACAATATATCTGTTGAAGATGTGATAAATATTCTTAAAAAAGAAGAAAATACCGGTGAATAAAGAATTAAAAGATAGAATTTTTGATATTCCACAAGATATTTTAGACAAGATAAACCATACAGTAATCGGTTTAAATGGTGAAAATACGCGAGGTATCGAAAGAGCTAAAAAACTTTTAATCGATAAAAAAGTAAAATATGGTCAACTGAAAAGAATTATTCACGATATCCAAAATATGGATAAAACAAAAGATAAAACCAAGTATGACTTATGTGGTGGAGACCTAATGGAAAAATGGGCTAAACAATTTTTACAAGGAGAACGAGATTTAATAAGTGGTAGAAAAGATTCAAGAAAAAAAGCCGATGAAATCACATCAATAACAGGAGAAAGAAAAAATAGTCATCTCAAAACTCATAAAAAAAGATTTGGTTTTAAAATTCCAACCAATTTAGTTAAAAGTAATTCTCATAAAACAAGTGTATCTCCACTCACATCAATGAAATTATTTGAAGAAATAGACAAAATAAAAAAATTAATTAGTTATTAATATGCCAACACAATTAGAAATAATCGGAGATAGAGAAAGAAATATTCTCATGTCTAAAAATGAGTACAATCTTGGAGATTTGTATAGTTCAAATAATACTGGAGCGCTGTCAGATGGCGATGAAAGAGGTAAAGGAGAATTAAATAATAGTATTGGTTCTAAAACAGATATTGTAGAAAGAACTTCTTTAGTTGCAAAAAATCTTTACGGCCCAACAAATGAATACAGTTCAAATAATGCCGGCGCGTTATCAGATGGCGATGAAAGAGGTAAAGGAGAGTTAAATAATAGTGTTGGTTCTAAAACAGATATTGTAGAAAGAACTTCTTTAGTTGCAAAAAATCTTTACGGCCCAACAAATGAATACAGTAGTGGTAACCCCAATGCACTATCAGATGGCGATGAAAGAGGTAAAGGAGAATTAAATAATAGTATTGGTTCTAAAACAGATATTGTAGAAAGAAACGGTCTTTTGTCTAAAAACATTTATAATAATTCTTTTGAATATTCTTCGGGCAACCCTAACGCCTTATCAGATGGCGACGAGAAAGGTAGAGGAGAAAACAATACGGGTGGAGTTGGTACCTTAACAGATATTAACGAAAGAACGACTTTAGGCGCTAAAAACAAATACGGTAGTACAAAAACTTACCCCGATTTTTAATGATAAAATTTCAATCAATATTAACAAACATTTTATCCGAAGCGCCTACAAGAAGTACACAAAAAACCCTTGAAAACGCAATCAAAAATAGAATGCCTGTGTCTTTTGATTATAGAGGACCCAAAGGAGAGGTTCAACCTGGTAGAAGAATCAAAACGGAATTAGTTGCATCGGGATTAACAAAAAAAGGAAATTTAGCGGTAAGGGGTTATGTTAAACCACCATCAGTATCTAAAAAAGGATTTAGAAAACATGGATGGAGAACATTTATTATAGATAGAATATCGTCAGGTTCAATCCAAGTTTATGAGGATGAACAATTCAATCAGAAAAGACCCGGATATAAAGAAGGTGATGATAATAGTTTTTCTACAACATATGTTACAAGTGATTGGGGAGCAATGAAACAACCCCAACAAACAAAACCAACACCATCACCAGAACCAAAAAGAAAAGAAGAACCCAAAAAACAAGAACTACCACAACCAAAACCAAAAGAAAAACCATCCACTGTCCCTGTTGAAACACCAAAAAGAGAAGTTGAGGTTTTCAATGATTTAAAAACAAAGGTTAAAGTTGTTGACAATATCAAACAAATTAGTCCTGAAGAATTTAAAACCGCCATTGAAGATTTATACAAAAAGAAAATGGACGATTGGAAAAAATCTCAAGTAGATATTGGGGGAAATTTAAACGCTGGCGAAGGTACGAGAAGAAGAATTGAAAAAGACTCGGAATTAGATTTAGATAGATTATTAAAACAAGATAACATTAAAGTTATTGAACCCCCATCAGAAGAAACTGTTGAGTTACAAGAACAATTAAAAAGAATCAAGACTTTAATTTTGTTTTAAAAATACTTATTTTATAAAAAAATCAATATGGAAAAAACAGGACAAGGCGTAATATCACAAAATGATTTAATGCAAAGATTAGTGCAAGCCAAAAAAGTGTTGAACAAAGTTGAGACTGGTGACTTTGAAACAGGTAATGTTAATGAAGAAATACTAAGAAGTAACCCTGAAGATATTTTATCGTCAACAACTCAAAACCTACAAGTAAGACAACCACAACAACCAAATTTACAAAAAATACAAGAATCTAAATTACCCGAAGTAATCAAAAGAGCGATGATTGAAAATCCAATACCACAAATTAGTTTATCGGATTCTTTAGATTTAAACTTTGTCGAAAAAACAAAAAAACTAATGGAATCAGAGGGTGTTGTCACAAAAAAATCTACACAACAAAGGAGTTCACAAGTAGATAGTTCAGATTTGGTTAAACAACTTACACCAATAATTGAAAACATTGTAAGAAAAACTGTAGTCGAAATAATGGATTCCAAACTTAATCAAATTTTAACAGCGCAACAAACCATGAGTATTAATGAAAATTTAGTATTAAAGGTTGGTGATTCCGTCTTTAAAGGTAAAATTACAGGGGTAAATAAATCTAAGTAAGTTTGACTTTTTCAATTTCTTTTCTTATAATTTATAAAAAGAAAAGATTTGAATGTCAAAAATTAAAATTTTAGCAATACCCCCCGATACACATGGTGTAGGTAAATATAGAATATTAGACCCATATAAATTTATTGGAGACCATTATAGTGACGAATTTCATGTCGACATTACATTCTCTGCTGAAAACAACGATAATTTCTTTAAGAACTACGATATTGTGGTCTTCCACAGTTTTATCCATCAAACGAGTCACGAAGAAAATATTTCAAGAATTAAGTGGTTAAAATCTCAGGGTATTAAAACCGTAATGGATATTGATGACCATTGGTCTCCCGACCACAGACACCCAATGTATTTTCACATTAGAGAAAGTGAGCTACCAAAGAAAAAAGCTGACATGATGAAAGAGTCGGACTACGTTACGTGTACGACTGAATATTTTGCCGATACTTTAAGAAAAAGATTAAATTTAAAAAATGTTTTAGTATTCCCTAACGCAATCGACCCAAATGAGAGCCAATTTAAACCTAAACCCACACAATCAGATAGACTTAGATTTGGGTGGCTTGGAGGTTCAACCCACTTACATGATTTAGAACAAATTAGAGGTGGAATTTCAATGATTAATAATGAATACGATAATATTCAATTTGTCTTGTGTGGTTACGATTTAAGGGGTTCTATTACTGAGGTAAATCAACAAACAGGTGAAAAAAAAACACGACAAATTCAACCCACGGAAACGGTTTGGTACAAATACGAACAAATATTTACGGACAATTACAAAACAATTGACTCTGAGTATAAATCATATTTAATGAATTTTACACAAACACCAGAAATTGACGATAGTGATAAAAAATATAGAAGAGTTTGGACACAACCAATTGGAAAATATGGTTATAATTATAACTTATTTGATGTATCTTTAGCACCAATTATACCCTCACAATTCAACTCCTGTAAATCACAGTTAAAAATAATCGAGGCGGGTTTCCATAAAAAACCTATTATTGCAAGTGAAACATTGCCCTATACGATTGATTTAAAAACAGCATACAAAGAAGGTAAGTTGTTAGATAACGGTAACGCTTTATTAGTACATGAAAACAAAAACCATAAACTGTGGTCAAAGTATATGAAATTATTAATAAATAATCCAAATATGGTTGAAGATTTGGGTAATAGATTATACGAGACAGTGAAAGACAAATACTCTTTAGTAACAGTTTCAAAAAACAGAACAGAATTTTTCAAATCAATAATTTAAAAACAAAAAACCATGCATTATTTAGTAACAGTAGGTTATGAAACCGAAAATTTAGACAGAAACGGTAATTCAAGATTGCAAAAAGTTAAGTACATTGTAGAAGCTGAGTCGGTTGAAGAAGCAACTTTGGTTGTTTCAAAGTACAGAGCCGGAGACACGAGGTCTTCAGAAAGTTTGGCGATTGTAAAGATGCCAATCGAATGTATTATTGACCCACAAAATACTCCTGAGTACTTTAAAAAATAATTAAAATGTTAACCGCAGAGCAAATAGAGTCAAACAAGAAAAAGTTTCTTGAAACAAACTCGAAATATAAAATTTTTACAGAAGAGTTGTTAGACTTTTTGGGTAATGACTTTTTTTTAGCACCAGCTTCCACATCTTTAGACATGTATGGGTGTTTTCCAGGTGGATTATTGGGTCATTGTTTTAAAGCCGCGAAGTATTCGGTTAAAACCAATGAACTACTCCCTGAAACAATGAGGGTAGAAACGTCTTCTATTTTGAAGTGTATATTTTTATCACAGATTGGTAAAACTTTTATGTTTAAACCAAACCCAAGTGAATGGCATAGAAAAAACCTTGGTAAAATGTACGAATTCAACGAACAGGAAGTTTCAATGAAATCAGGTGAAAGGGCAATATATTATGCGGTAAACAACGGGGTAAAATTATCAGAAGACGAATTCCAATCAATCATGAACTCGGATAAAGAATCGGATGATAAAATGGCTAAGTATCGTTCTGGTACTTTATCTAATGTAATAAGAGTCGGTTTTGAACTATCAATATTAGAAGAAAAAAATGGACAAAAATGAAATTGAGTCGTATATTAAACGACTCCAAGAATTAGAAAAAGAAATCCTTAACGATAACTCCGATGATACGTCAATTATGGGAGACTTAAATAATTTGTTATTTAGTCTTGGTGATGATATCAAAAATCAAGTTGAGGAACAAGTTAATCGATTTGAAGTAAAAGTTAAAAAATTACATCCTGACGCAGTGATTCCCAAATACGCAAAAGATGGAGACGCGGGAATGGATTTAGTTGCAACATCAATCTTATCGGAAACCACAACTCATGTTACTTATGGTACAGGAATCTCTATTGAAATTCCAAAAGGTTTTGTTGGGTTAATATTTCCTCGCTCATCTATTAGAAAATATGATTTATCATTAACAAATTGTGTCGGTGTAGTTGATAGTGGATATAGGGGGGAATTACAAGCAACATTCAAAAAATCTAATTGGTTAAAAGGAAATGAATCTGAAAAATATCAAATCGGTGATAGGATTGTTCAAATAATGATAATTCCATATCCTTCAGTCACTTTTGTTTGGGTAGACGAATTATCTCAAACAGACAGGGGGGAAGGGGGGTTTGGTTCTACGGGTTCATAATAATTTTATTAAAAAAAACTGAATTGAGAAAATCAACAATAAAAACCGTAAATGTAGTGGAAGATAAAAAAACATCTAAAAAAGATAGAATTAGGCAAATTATAAAACAACCTAAAGAAAAATTTCTTAACAAAAATCAAGAAAATTATTGGAAAACTTTAGGTGAAAATGAAATAACATTTTGTTTTGGACCCGCCGGTGTTGGTAAATCTTATATTGCAATGAAAAGGGCTGTTGATTTACTTTGGGACGAAAATAATAAATATGAAAAAATTATTATCGTTAGGCCAGCGGTCGAAGCGGAGGAAAAATTAGGTTCACTACCCGGTGGATTAGAAGAAAAACTAGACCCATACATCTATCCTTCATACTATTTACTAAATAAAATAATAGGTAAAGAGGCAAGAGAAAAATTAAAAGATGAAGGGTTTATTGAAATTGCCGCATTGGCTTATATGAGAGGATGGAATGTTGACAATACAATTTTAGTCTTCGAAGAGGCTCAAAACACAACCCCGTCCCAAATGAAACTTTTATTGACCCGTATTGGGTTTAATTCAAAATTTTTTATTTCGGGAGATTTAGAACAATCAGACAAATTTAAAGACAAAACAAAAACCGGATTATACGACGCAAAAGTAAGACTTGGTGATTTAAAAAACATCGGTGTATTTGAATTTAGTAATGAGGATATTGTTAGAAATCCAATTATTACTCAAATCTTAAAAATGTACGATTAAACTTTACTTATAAAATTTTATAAATTATATTTCCTATATGGAAATATTTGTTGGTATTGATGGTGTTTTAAGAAATACAATACAGAAATTTGATTACCATTATAGAGATTATTTTTTAAACACCGAAACATGTGAGGAAGAAAAGTTTGATTATGGTGTAAATGGTGTGCCAATATCTATTGAAAATTTGTTAAGTACCTACAATTTTCAATCAATCGATGAATTTAATAAATTTTTATATTTTGATTTCCCAATTGAAATATATGGACACGCCGGTTTGAGTTATAATCAAGCAGCCACTGAATTAAACAAATTAATTTTTGAAAATAAAAACCACAAAATAACCTTAGTTGGTTTAAGCGAAAAGGGTAAAGCAAAACCCGCCACACTCTTTTTTCTTTCAAAAAATGGTATTATATGTGATAATATCATTTTTTCAACGACTGGAGAAATAAAAAAATTATGGAAAAAATGTGATTTATGGATAACGGATGATATAAATGTTGTTTCACAATGTCCAATACACAAAAAAGTTATAAAATTTAATACCTTTTATAATAATAACTTTACAAATAAACTACAAATAAATAAATTATCAGAAATAAATAAAACATGGTTGAAATTTTCGGTAAAAACTATTATATCGATGTTGATAGAATCAGTGACAAATGTCAAACGGGTAATCAAATTCAAAATGAGGACGGAATCACAACATTAGAAATAAACCTATTTAAATATGAGATTATTAAAAGTTGTATTGAGAGAATACTAAATGAGTTTGATGAAGTAGATGAAGAATTGGGTGAATTTGGCCAAAGTAGTTTATCAACATCTTTTAAAATTGCTTTTAATACTCTAATAAAATATGACATACTAATATCAGAAGATGAATAACAAAGAAAATATAGAAAAATTATCGGTTGCTTTAGAAAAACTAAAAACCAAAACCAACACCATATATTTTTTGGTGTACGATACAAAAAAGAATCCAAGAGCGTCAGTAAAGCATATTTACGACATCGCTTTAACTTTAAAACAAAGTGGGTATAATTCAAAATTACTTGTTGAAGATAAAACATATTCAGGAGTGAATTCTTGGTTGGGTGACAATTACTCCGAATTAGAAATTGTAACAATTAAAGACGACCGAGTTGAAATCAAAATTGAAGATGTTATTATTGTTCCTGAGTACTATTCGAACGTGTTGGAATCTATGACCAATATTAGATGTGTAAAAGTCATGTTAGTTCAACAAAAAGAATACATTTTTGAAACATTACCAATTGGTAGTAGATGGTCCGATTACGGATTTGATAGGGTAATCACAACTACTAAATTTTCTAAAAAATATATTAGTGAGATTTTTCCCGAGTCTCTGGTGCATATTATTCCTCCAATTATAGGTGATGAATTTAAGGTTAATGATAAAAATACAAAACCAATTATTTCTATAATGTGCAAAGACAGGTCAACAAACAAGAGAATTATATCTGAATTTTATATTAGATACCCACACTTGAGGTGGTTGACGTTTAGAGACATGGTTAATATGTCTTATCAAGAATTTGCTGATAACCTGAGAGAGTGTATTGTTTCAGTATGGGTAGATGAAGATTCCACATTTGGGACCTTCCCATTAGAATCGATGAAATCGGGAGTACCCGTAATCGGTAAGATACCAAAGAATGAACCAGATTGGTTAAGTGAAAATGGTATGTGGACATATGACGATTCAAAAATTGTTGAAATCCTCGGAACATATATTAACGCTTGGTTGGAGGGTGTTGAAATTAATGATGATATCAAAAATAAAATGAAAGACACGTTGTTGCCATATGAATCAGATATTACAAAAAGTAACATATTAAATATTTTTGATTCATTTATAAATAAAAGAATTGATGTAATAGAACAAGCAATAAATAAAATAAAAGAAGAATTTAATAAATCAACTAAAGAAGAGGTATCATGAAAGACATATCAATAATTTTACCCATTCATAAATGGGATGAGGAATATGAAACGATGTTTAGAAACGCGTTCAGTTCAGCCGAACAATTTTATAACGATGTAAAGTTGATAATTGTTGGGCCACCAAGTGTTGTTTCAAAAATAAACATTGAACAATCTAATTTGGAGTATAAAATAATGGAAAACAGTGGTGAACAAGATTTTTGTTCACAGATTAATCTAGGTATCACAAATTGTGACACAGAGTGGTTTTCTATTTTGGAAGTTGATGATGAATATCACAAAAATTGGTTAACATTAGTAAACTCATACAGAAAAGAAAACCCTGAAGTTGGGGCTTTTTTAAGTTTAGTAAAAGATATCAATGTTGAAGGAAAGTTTTTAAGTTACACCAATGAATCAACTTGGGCCTATGGATTTACAGATAAACAGGGATTCTTAGATAATGAAGCTTTATTAGAATACCAAAACTTTCAAATTAATGGTGGCCTATACAAAACATCTGTTATAACAGAGTATGGTAAATTAAAATCAAACATCAAACTAACATTTGGTTATGAATTTTTATTAAGGTTAACACATAACAATGTGAATGTCATGACGATTCCGAGATTAGGATACCAACACGTAAACTTTAGAGAGGATTCTTTATTTTGGAATTATAAAAATTCAGAAAAAATGAGACTTTCACAAGAAGAGGTTAAATTTTGGTTAAACACAGCAAAAAAAGAGTTTTTCTTCAAAAACGTAAGAGATATAAATTATGTAGAAAATTAATATATGCCGCGTAAACGAACCCAAAAAATATATTTTGGGGAGGAACAAGAAAAAGCGGTTGTAAGATACTTAGAATCCGAATCCGAAACAGAAAAGAATAAGATATTCAACGAATATTTAAGAGAACCTCTCACAATAATGGTCGAAAGCATAATTCGACGTTATAAATTATATAGAAAAGATTTTGAATTTGTGGACATACACGCAGATACAATGTCTTTTTTAATGACGAAGATTAATAAATTTGACCATACAAAAAACCATAAAGCTTATTCTTATTTTGGTACTATTTGTAAAAACTACTTAATGGGTGCAATTCAAAGGGACGCTAAAGAAATGAATCGAAGCGTTTCTTACGATGATATCTCATCCGATTTAGAGGAAAGTGCAGAGCATTCTTATTACATTGATGAATATCATATTGATTACAAAGATGTTATAATAAAATTTATAATTGAATTAGAAACCTTTATAGAGACAGAAGAATTGAATGATAATGAACAGAAAATAGGGTATGCTTTAATTGAGATTTTTAGCAACTTTGAAAAAATATTCCAAATAGGTGAAGGAAATAAATTCAATAAAAATTTAATTCTATTATCATTAAGAGAAATGACATCATTATCAACAAAAGAAATCAGAATCTCTCTAAAGAGATATAAAAAAGTTTACGAAGGAATCATGGTAAGATTCGTAAATTAACTATTTCTCTATTTATATATTATGAGGGAAAAGAAAAATATAATATCATTAGACACAGATTCAGCGTTAGCGTTGATGCAAGAAATCTACAACGATATTGTTGAACAAAAAAATACTGCGTCAATGATAACTAAAAAAATGTTAACATTCATGAAAGACGCTGAGGATATGAGCGTCATTGGTCCCGTCATTAAAGAACAACAAAAAATATTAAACGATTGTACCGAAAAAAAGATTTCATTAGTTAAACTTCAAGGAGCCTTATTAAAACAAACCCAAGGAAGTGGCCCAAATTCAAGTGGTGGTAAATTACAACTTACTGATGAAGATAGAGTCATATTGGAAAAACTGATGAATGATACTGAAGGAGAGTCGTCAGGAACATATACAGACTAATGGCTAATTCAAAAGAACCCAAAAAAAAACTTCAAGCTTCGATTGAAGCAATAAAAAAAATTAATGACGACCCAAAGGGTTCATTGGGTTCTATTGCCGACTCTTATCAAAAAAACATACCGGACCCAAACGAGTTATTTTCTAAAAAAAGTGCCGATTTAAAAAATAAATTAAAATCTAAGGTAGAAAATAATAAAGACATCTTTAAAGAATTGTTAGAAATTACAGAACAATTCATTACCAGTAACAAAAAAACAAAAACCGATACTACACCAACAAAAAGTGACAGTGTACCTGTCAATGTTGACAAGAATCTCGTAAAAGGAAAAATAAAACGTTATGCGGTTTCTTCCTCAAAAACAACTCTAAAATCTGCAAAACAAATTGCAATTAAACATTTTTCAGAAGCTCTTTTTATGGGTGACGGAATTTGTGGTAGTCAGTCCGTTTTTAATATAGATTCAATAGTCCTAAAACCTGACGAATTTGACTTCTTAGATATTTTTACAATTGACCCCGATTCAGATTGTGGTCAATTAATTTACGAGAAAAAGTCACCTGATAAAAACAAACAAAAGGCGAATAGAAAATTTTATGATTTAATGTCTTCAGGAGGTTTATACACTTACTCATCAAACAATGGTAAAAACCTATTTAGTACCCAATGGAGTGCTTCAACACAACAATTTTTAATTACAGGATTAACTCAAGGTACAACAGGTACAACCAAAGTGCAAGACTTCATCAAAGACTATTATGAGTCTTTGGAATTTCCTGATATTGAAGATATCATGAAGACCGCTATGATGTTAACCATACAAGGCGGTTCAAGTTGTAGTGACTCAAGTAAATTTACAGTATCATTAAATAAATCTCTAAGATTAATTGATAAATTATTCAAAGTATGTGGTTCCAATACTCAAAAAGATGAATTAAAAAATCAGACACCTGTTGATATGTTTAGTGAAAACGACCAAGACATTGAATTCTATTTTGATTTCGATGATGTGGAAGGTATTGACTTAGACGATGAACAAAATAGATTTAAAAGAGTATTAAAGTTTAAAGACTGTTATAATTTTGAAATACCAGTAGACGACATGCATGTGGAGGATTTTATCTACTTAACAAATAATCAGAGCGTAGAGAGTGCGGTAGACAACACTTTAGAAAATTTAGCTAAAGATGCTTTATCACAATCAGACTCCTCTTTTGATATTAGCGCATTTTTAAATAACCTATTAAATAATTTCATCATCAATTTACCAAAAGCTTTGGTTATGTCGATTTTGTCGGCTAAAATATTCTTACCAATTATAGTATTATATAAAATATTTAAAACAGGTTTAACCAATGTGTATTTAAACAGTAAAGAATTAGCCAAGAAATTTTACAAGGCTATCGGTGCGATAATTAAAGATTTATTTTGGTTATTCATAAGAGAATTTTATAGATTAATAAAAGTAGATTTATTGGCGTTTATCCAAAGTATTGTACAGAGAATTATTAAAAATAAGTACAAAAGGTATCTATTAATTATTACATCGTTAATTGCTTTATTGAGGAAAGCTTTAGAGACAGAGATAAATAATTGTTATGATTTATTCCAAACAATACTATCAACAATTGAGGCCGCATTATCACAAAAAGCACCTATAACAATACCTTCAATTCTTTTACTATTTTCAGATTCATTACCGGGTTTCAGTCAAGATAGGGCATTTATGAATATCATGAATAAATTAGAAGCGTCAGGTGTACCTACCGGACCTTTATTTGGTGAATCAAATGACATAGGTAGTTTGGTAAAATCCGTTGTTGATGGGTATACCGAAGAAGAGGATGCAAATTCATTTGTAAAAATTGTATTGAAAGGTGGAACACTACCCGGTCCACCACTCGCTGGTGGCGCGGTAATACCACCTGGATTTATTACGGGCGTAGGTAAAAAACAATAATATGAATATTGAAAAATTACAAAATATTGTAGAAAATGCAAAAGATAAATCAAATAAGGATTTATTTGATGCTGAAGAATTTTTATTTAAACAACACGAAGAATTAAAACTGTACATTGTTGAATTAACAAAAAAATTAGAGTTCATTGAAAATCTACATGGGACAATAATTACTGAAATTGAAAATAGAAAAATACAATGAAAATAGTTGATATAGGTGTATGTTTAGACAACAATGACCCTAAAGGTTTAGGACGTATTCGTGTTGTTGATTATGATGATTACATTGGGGGTAAATCGAATATAAAAGAAGGTATTCAAAATTGGAGTAAAGATGACCCATTTGTAGCATCTCCATTTTTACCCAATAATATAAATTTTATACCTGAAAATAAACAAGCGGTTAAAATCATTAGATACGATACCGAAAAAACAACAGTAAACCAAGAATACATTGCAGGTCCGTTTTCAACAAGATATGATTTTAACTCACAAGAATTTAATACACAAATATCTCAAACATCTTATGGTGTTTCTGTTGAGGATAAGGTAGATATTATAAAAAATGAAGAAGGAACTCTTCCCGAGAATTGTAAAAACGCCTTATCGAAATATAGAGACTATTCTGTAGGTGGAAAGTATGGTTCTGATGCTTTATTTACACAAGACGGATTAGTTTTAAGAGGTGGTAAGTTAATTCAAAAGGAGGTTGCTAGTAATCAAAACAGAGAACTTCTAACAAAAGGATTCCCAATAGTTTCTGATAAGGTTGCTAAATTACATTTAAAAAAATTCGGACCTAAACAATTTATATCAGAAGAAATAAAAACGGAAAATGTAACAGAGAATTCAAATTTAAAGTTCATAATTGAGTATGATGTTGACAACCTGACAAACCCAACTTATGTAAATTTTTATTTATATCAAATAAAACCTAATGTAACTGAAAAATATAATTCAAGTAATTTTACGGAGTCGACGCAAATATTAGCGGGAGAATCTGTTTTTCTATCTGAATCCGGTAACACTTATACGTTTAGGATTGATTTAAATTCAATTTTTTTATATAACGTAGCGTCACTAAACAAAAAAATTAAATTAATATATCAAGAAATTAGAAATAAACTAAAAACAATACAAAGTAATGGATTCGAGGATATTGTTCCTTTTAAAATACTCACAGATTTAATAGTAACTCAATCAGATTCAAACATATATCCTTTTTTCTTTAGACCGACAAATGAGTTTGAAAACAGGTCAACAACAAGTACTGAAAAAAATAACAGATTAACTCTGTTTAATAACATAAAAATACCCGGGTCTACTTCAAAATCAAGTTTAGTTTATAATAGAGATAAGGTTACACCAAACACGAAGACAGTTGAAAAAGTCATAAAAGTTTTAAAAACGGATTCTACGTCTTTTGAACAAACTTTTGGAAACGTGACCGCCGATAAAATTTACTTACTTTCTACGGACACAAATTTTACGGATAAAAAAATTGATTTTCCTGTTTTAAACACTTATGAATATGACCAATCTGACTATATTGAAAAGATAGAACCAAATACATATTCTTTAGTGAGAGGTGAAATATTATTAGATTTTATTGATGCTCTTTACACCGTTTTAACTAGTCACGTACACAATATCAATAAAGAGTATGTTAAGAATGGATACTCCCCTCACGCAAAATTGGAAATACTGTATAAAAAATTAAGGGACGAGTTGATAAATAAATCTATTAAAATCAACTAAAACGATATTTATACTATAAAGGGAATGTCGTACTATCGCTCATATTTTTCTAAAAACAATACTATCATCGAAGACAGTAGAGTTAACACCGCAAAAAATCCAACAACTGAGATTTATTATGGGGACGGATATTCGAGATTCATATTTAAAGTTGATTTTACAGATTTACAATCAAAAATTGACAGTGGTGATTTAGTTATAACCACAGGAACAACTCACTACTTGAAAATGACTAATACGGTCATTGGTGACGCTAAATTAGTTGGAGACAGTAAGTCCAATGGTAAAGACCGAGCAACATCATTCGATTTAATATTATTTTCAATACCACAATCATGGGATGAAGGTGTTGGATATGATTATGAATTTACCACTTATGATGACAGTTCAGGTAACAAAATATATGACACACGAGCTTCTAATTGGTACGATAGAACTACAACATCGGGATGGACTCATCCAGGTGTGTATACAGGTGCGACCGTAATAAGTACAATACACTTTGACAATGGTAATGAAAATATCAATGTTAACATTACAAATTATGTAAATGGTATATTACTATCAGGTAACACTGACCATGGATTAGGGTTGGCTTTCACATCAGCATTTGAATCCATAACTACGGGTGAAACACAACAATCGGTATCGTTTTTCTCAAAATACACTCAAACATTCTTTGAGCCATTTGTTGAGACGACTTTGTACGATAGAATATATGATAACAGACATAATTTTATTGAAAAGAGATATAATAATCTTTATCTATATGTAACGAAAGGTTCTAATTTCTATGATTTAGAAAGTAACCCCACTGTTGATATACTTAATTCAAGTAGTGTTGCTATTTCTGGATTAACAGGTCTTACAACAACAAAAATTAGAAAAGGTGTCTACAAAGTGAGATTCGGTTTAACAGGACAACTATGTGATGGTAAAAGATTTTTCTATGATAGATGGAAAAATCTAACACTTGATGGTGTGTCTATAGGTAACGCCACTCAAAAGTTTGTACCAAAACCGTATACATCGGGGTATAGTGTTGGTTCAAACCCAACCGAGACTCAAAACTATAAAATTCAATTTTCAGGAATAAAACAGAATGAAAAAATAATTAGGGGTGAATTAAAAAAGATTGTACTTTATTTGAAATCAATTGAACAATCAAGAACAATATTATTTGACGATGTTTATTATAGAATTTTCATAAAAGAAGGAAAAACAAATGTAATTGTTTACGATTGGACTAATGTAGATGTTACAAATGAGAATTCTTTTTATTTAGATACATCGTTTATGATTCCAAGGGAGTATTTTATGGAATTTAAAGCTAAAACATATACTGAGGAAATATTTTACAACGACTATGTCAAGTTTGAAATATTATCAGAAATTTAAAATATTTATTATTATGGATAACTTAGAAGGAATTATTAAAAATCAACTTGACAATTACAAGAATGAAAATATAACTGAAAACTACATGTTTTTCAGTAATCTTAAACAACTTCACAGACAATGTCAAATGTTGTTACAATTAGACCCATCTATCGTTGAAGACATTTTACAAAATGGTCATGATTGGGCTGATGACCATGTTGCTGTCGCTAAAGAAAATGTTGACCAAGTTTTTGATTTTATGATGAATATAACGAAAGAATCATTAAACGAGGCCAAATCAAATAAACTTTGTGCACGAGGAAAATCAGCAGCAAAATCAAAATTTAAAGTCTATCCAAGCGCGTACGCTAATGGATATGCGATTCAAGTTTGTAAAGGTAAAATAAAAGGTTTAGATGGGGTAAGAAAGTGCTCGGGGTCATATTGCTCGGGTAAAAAATAATGGATAAAAAAATTGTCTGTCAATGCGGTTGGAATTGGTCTTTATATGATGGTGGAGATGACCCGTATACGTGTCATAAATGTGGTCATGATAATACAGATAAGTACACAATGAAGATTTATATTAGTGAAGAAGATTTATCTTATGTAAATGAATCTATTGAATCTGGAGAGGTTTTAAAAGAAGACTTGGCAAGATGGTTTAAAGAAAAATGGGTTGACGTTTCTCGTAAGATTGACGGTAAACACCCCCCCTGTGGTAGAAAATCGGCTGATGGTGAAGAAGGTAGAAAGGGTTATCCAAAATGTAGACCATCAAAAAAAGTATCAAAAGACACTCCAAAAACCGCTGGTAGTTATAGTAAAAAAGAAAAAAAATCTATGACTTCTCAAAAAAGAAGAGCAGAAAAGAAAGAACCGAAGATAGGCAAGGGTAACAAACCTACAATGACAAAATTTAATGAAAATATGGAAAATATAATTAAATTAGATACAACTACAATTCAAAATACAATTAAACATCCAAAATTGGTTACTGAAAATATGGAAATTTCTAACGCTCTCCAATATCATATTATTTATAAAAAATCATTATTAGAAAATGTATACAAATTAGGTACTGATAATTTTTTTAAATTATTAGAAGAATGTAAAGAACTATATTTGACTGGTCACTTAGATTTATCGGATGAGGATATTACATTCATTTATCAAAATGAATACGGCCCAATTGAAGAAACTAATTATGAAATTACAGACCTTTTAAATGAAGCCGAATATCAGGGAAGAAAGGTACAACTTGGAAAAATTATGCAGGGTGATATTAAGAAATTTAAAGTTTATGTTAAGAATGATAAAGGAAAAGTAGTAAAAGTAAATTTTGGGTTTGGTGGTAAATCTGCAAAGGGTAAAGTAATGAAAATTAAAAAGAATAATCCCGAAAGAAGAAAATCATTTAGAGCTAGACACAATTGTGATAATCCAGGTCCACGTTGGAAACCAAGATATTGGGCTTGTAGAACTTGGTAATTAATAATAATTAACAACAACCCCACATTCAAGGAGGAGTTGGAGGGATTTCTTTTGAGATTCATCCCACTTCTCCTTATTTTTTGTGGTACATACCTCTTTACAGTAAACAGTTTTAATTCCACTATTTACTATACCTCTAGCACAGTCCATACATGGTAATCCCGACGTAAGATATATTGTGGAACCTTTTAATGGTGTTCCTACACGAGCGGCGTTATAAATTGCATTACGTTCCGCATGTTCAAACCAGAAGTATTTTTCAGGTCTTTCCTGACGTTCTAATTTAGAATCGTCCATTCCCCTTGGGAAAGAATTATAACCCGTAGAAAGTACCTCATTGTCACCCCCAACGATTACCGCACCTATCTGTGTGAATTGGTCTTTTGATTTAAGTTTTACTTGTTCCGCTAATCCTAAAAAATATTCCGTCCAATTCATATTAATTTTTGGTTTGAAATAAAATGTACTCTATTATTGTAATATAATCTAAGATTTTCGGCAAGACCTTTTTCCATTAATTTACTCATCTCTCTACAATTGTCCGAATCACTAATATCAATACCGACTATGAATCTACCATCATATTGTTTTTGATAAGTAATTGGTCGAATATATTTTCCTTGGTCTTCCATCTTAAGATATTTCACCATTTCATCTTTAGTCTGTTTACACTCAATATTCCTACTTTCTATCAAACCTTTTAATACGTCTAATCTTAATTTCTCATAATCAAAGGGTTCGTCGGACATAATTGCTTTTTGTATATTTTTTTTTGATATTTTACCCATATTACAAATATACTGAAAAATTGTACAATAAAAAAGGGGGACTAATGTCCCCCTTTCTATTATGAGATAGTTATGATTATCTCAAGGTGTCAAGACTAAATGTAGACAAACCACTTACGTTTACCACACCAAAATAACGGTTGTTAACCATTTTCTTAGCGTATCTGGTCATAATACCTTTGATTGGTGTAAAGTTGAATGGATTGTACATTGTAGGTGTTAATTGTAATGGAACGTATGGTGCGTAAATATAACCAGCGTCCAACAATGATTTACCTTTGTGACCGATAACAACCTTACCAGCTGGTAAGTATGGGTCACGGTACACTTGATAACGACCTGCTAAAGAACCGATTTTCTCGATACCCATGTTATATTGGTCTTGCTCAGGAGCCGCGTTTGAAACGTGGAAGTATTCCAAGTCGTCAAATACTGCAGATACCTCAGAAGATACAACAATCCAGTTAGCCCCACCTCTTAAGGTAGTTTTATGGATTTGAGCTGAGATTTGGTTAATTTTGGTAACCAATGTTTGGTTCCAGTCTTTTTGAGTGTAACCAGCGAATGATGAACCATCGTTACCGTATCTCCATTCGTTGTAGTCCCACTTAGATGTCCAAGCGGCACCTTTACGAATGTCACGAAGGATTTCACGGTCGATTTCTGCTGCGATTTGCTCAGACAATAAAGCTGTCAATTCAGCTTCAGCATCGATGTTGTGGAATGCACTTACGTCTTGTGCTAATTCAGGAGACCAGCTAGCTCTCAATTTTCTTTCAGTTACAGAAACTGTTACTGACTCAAGGTCGAAAGATACTTCACCGATTTCTTCTTCGAATTCTAATGAATTGTATTCTCTCCAACTTACCTTAATGTCACTCGCCGCTAATGATGAACCAGCAACTGTGTAATCTGTAAAACCTGTTGTTACACCGTTGTACTTTTGTAAGTCGATAGATAAGTAAATAACTCCATCAGCGTCACAAACGTTTGTGAATTTACCTGTTCTACCACTGTCTTTAGAACCGTACTCTACAATGCCTTTACCGTATTTTTGAGTTACTACGCTGAAAGGAATATTAGCGGCTGCAGTAGCACCTAAGTGAGTATATAACGAACTATCAAGACCTGATAAAGTGTAAACAGTTAATGATGCTAAGAACTCTTCAGTATCCATGACATGACCATTAGGGCCGGAAAGTTTACTAGCACCTTCGTAAGTTGTAAAACCTGAAATTTTAGCAATTACACTTGATACTGTGTTACCTGTAGCAATAGCCGCTTGAGTTGAAGCTACGCCGTTACTAAATGTAACAAATTCAATTGTTGAGCCAGTAATTGTTGCAAAAGTACCTTTTGAGTAGTCAAACAAACCAGAATCAACTGAATCACTCGCTTCGTAGAAACGGTCATACAAGTTGTTACCAGTGTAACCAACGGCTGGGTCGGTATCGGTTGTGTTTGGGAAACCGAATGGTTGACGGTGTGCGTTTGCCGATGTTCTATCTTGAATTTTAGGTACAAAGTAGAACAATTTACCGATAGGTAAGTTCATTGCTTGTACGGATACGATGTCGTTCGCTAACAATTTAGAGAAAACACGACGGATAATAGGGAATACTACAGTTTCAAATGAACCTGAAGCATCGGCTACAGCCGCTTCGTTGATTAGGTATGAAGCTTGGTTTTCATACAATTGTGCGATGTTGTCTTTTTGGTGACCGTTAAGACCCTCAAGGAATCCTAAGTCATCCCATTTTTTAATGGTATCTTCTTTGATAACACGGAGGTGTTTTAATCCAATGTTACCAACCATACCAGATTCTAATAATGCTCCCATTTTAGTATTAATTTTTAATTTTTAAGTTTATTTTATTTTTGCCATTAAATCTTTCATTCTTCTGAATTGTGGATTCTCATATGCTTTTGATTCCGACAATACTTTTGAAGAAGAAGATGTTTGTGACGTTGTTATTTTATCAACCACTGATTCAGTTACAGGTTTTTTTGTATCTAATTCAGTTTTTATAGAACTATATAAGTTCTTAGACTCTTTCAAGGTTGAGATTGAATCGAATCTTTTTAAGATGTTTAACTTCTCTTGTTTGGTGGTCGAGTGTTCAGTAAACAAACGGGTAGCGTAAGCCAAGTTAGCGTTGAATACAGCAACTTCATTTAACTTTTCTTTGAATAAGACTAAAGCCTTTTTATATTCATCGTTTTGTTTTTTGAGTTTACTAACTTCTTCGTTGATTGAACCCGAACCAGCTTTATATTTTGTTTTGCCTTTAATACCGGCTCTATTCATACCACCTTTATCTCCGTGAAGATTTGATGTAGTTCTTGATGCTTCATCAACGTCACCCATCTTGGGGTCTTGGTCTTCGTCATCTTCGCACATCTTTTCGTCCTCGTACATCTTGGGGTCTATTTCATATTCGCACAACTCGTCGTCCTCGGGCATCATCATAGGGTCCATCATGTCTTCATCAACATCATCAAGTTCGATTTCGTAAACTGTTTGTTCAGAATCATCCATCATTTCTTTCAATTCATTTGAATATTCCGACTCATAACCCATGCCCATGTCTTCATCATCCATTTCCATGTCTTCATCATCCATTTCCATGTCTTCATCATCCATTTCCATGTCTTCATCATCCATTTCCATGTCTTCATCATCCATTTCCATGTCTGCACCTAACTTAATGATATACTCGTCATCACCATCAGACAATTCGATGTGGTCATCATCTTTCTTAACGATTACTCCATCTTCAGGACTCATTGCTTTAAAAACTTTTAAAATTTCGTCTTCGTCAGCACCAGTCATATCAACCACATCGTCATCATCCATGTCTCCAAAGTCGTTCATGTTATCCATGTCGCCAAAGTCGTCATCAGATGAATCTTTTGAGTCGATGTCTTTAGATAGTTCATCAGATGAGTTGTCATCATCTTCGTCTGATTTATCGTCCCCAGTGTTATCGTCAGCACCTGCTGATACATCGTCTGCGGGGTCTTCTTCAGGATTAGGTTGTTCTTTAACAACTTTTTCCTCATCTTCCATGGATTCTTTCAACAAATCGCCGATTTCTTGTTTCATAGTTGAAGCAAGTATACCTTTTGCGTTTGCCCTTACCGCCTCCTCAAGGGTCTGTACTTGAAGCAATGCTTGTTCTAGAATGGATTTTTCGCTCATATTATTAAATATATTTACCTATAAATATGCTGATAATGTAAAAAAATACCGATTATAGTTTGATAACCTATAATAAATTATTATTTACCTAAATAACTATCCAACTTTGACATCAAATTTTTCATTCTATTTGAGTCTGATGGATTTTCTTGAATTGATTCTTGATATTGGTCCCTGTCTTTTAAGTCTGAGAATACATATGCACCTGGTGTACTTGGGGATGACACTAAATCAAAACACACTAATTCAAAATCTTCTTGAACAATGTTTTGACCTTTAATATTTTTTAAAGAACCAACACCTCTTGATGATATACCAAGTGTTGCACCATTCATTAATAACATGGCAGCTTGGTCACCTTTAGTACTAACTATTCCCATTTTTTTCCAAGCGGGAGAAGTAAATAATTTTATTTTACCCATAAGGATTTTACCATCCCACCATGTTTCTAAAATCGAATGTGAAACTCTGTCTAAATCTATTAGTGAAGATGTTGGGTGATTTAGTTCGTTTAATGCACCACCTTTATTTATAATAGATTGATATTTTTCATTTTCTCTCTTAAGAATGTCTTCAGGGTAGATTCTACCATTTTTATTTGGTGTATCATATTTTTGTAAAACAGCGTAAAGGACCACATCATCAGAATAGTCCACATCTTTCATTTCAGAAATAATTTTCTGATTTTCTTTTGGTGATATATAACCAGCGTCGTATTCTATTAGTATACCTTTACCGGTTTCATTTGGGCCGAGTATTTTCATCCAACTTTTTATAATAAATACCTCAGATACTTAATTAATTTTTTTTTCAAAGAAATTAAATAAAGTTTCGTTCGTCAAAACGGTGTCTATTATAGTTTCTGATAAGTTGGTAATAATATTTTCAACTTCTTTAGAACGCACATCAAAAAATTTATCGACATACAATGTAATTTCAAGGTCCATGAAAGACCTTTTATTTGTTTTTATGGCACTAGTTTTAATATCCAAATCAACAATTGATTCTCTTTTAAATAAATCAGAATTTAAACAATAAACTTTTTCTTTTATTTGTCTTCTTGTTTTTGAAATTAATTTTTCAAAATCGTGGTCGTTTATTGTTGGTTGAGTCCATGAATTTAATTGTACGTAGATTGTTTTTAAGTTTTTACAATCAACCGTTCCGTATCCAATTTTTACATTATTGTGAACACCAATTGAAATAAACTTTCCTTTTTTCATTTAATAATATCATACTTATGTACTTTATGGTGTATTTAAAATATACAAAATAAACTTAATAAATCAAAACTTTTTATTTATATTTCAAAAAAAGATTATGATAATCGTAAACGTCAACAAAGAAAAAAACCTTGAATCAGCATTAAAAAAATACAAATACAAGGTTCAAAAAACTAAACAAATCGAAAAACTTAGAAAAAAACAAGAATATGTTAAACCATCGGTTGAAAAAAGAGATAAAAAATTAAAGGCGATTTATAAGCAGCAATTGTTTACCGATAAAGAAAAATCAAATTAAACCATTTTTTAATTCAATTAGTTTATAGTAATTGAATTTTGAAATTTCCGATTTTTCAACTTCTAATTTTACATTAGTAAGTTTACTAACTACAGAATCTTCAGTAGATTCTTTTAATAGTGAATCTAATTTGTTATTAAGTTCTTTTTTTACAGAGTTCATTTCATTAATCAATTCCTCATCAGTCATTGATACAATCTTATTGAAAGTTTCTTTTTGTTCCTCATTCAAAAAATCACTATACTTAATATTAAAATTATTTACCAACACCGCATTCAATAAAGAATGATTTTCTATTTGAACTGAAGGTTTTTCAAAAATTTCTTTTTTCTTTTCTTGAATCAAATGAAATATTAAGTTTTCTCTAGCGTCAATCTTAGATGCGATATTGTGCATATTGGTTTCCTCCGAAAGAATATCCAAATCGTTATAAAGTAAATTTGATTCCGCTACAACGCCTTTGATTGATTTATCAAACTCTTTTATTTCTTTTTTCAAAGATTTAGTTTTTTCTACTAAAATAGGTTCAATAGATTCCACATATAATTTGGCTTTATCTTTTGATGAAATGTTCAAGTTTTCAATATTTTCATAAAACATATACATTTCAGATAAAGATTTATTTGATTTTAGTTTATTTACTAAATCTTTAATTTCACCTTTATTATTAGAGGCGTAAGATTCGGTAAGTTTTGTTAATAGTTTTATTTTTAATTTACCAAAGTTTGTCATTTTTGTTATTCGTTTAAGAAGTTTTTAAGTTTATTTTCTATTTCATAAATATTATCTTGAGCTTTATTCATATCAAACAAATCTTCTAATTTGTCATTTTCGTTCAACATACTCAATATATTGTGTTTTTTTGTTTCGTTCTCACTCAAAGGAGCGTCTCCACCCCCCGCTGGTGGCGGTGGTGGTGGGGTACCTCCGCCCGTACCCATATTCATACCGCCAGCATCGCCGCCAGCCGCATCTCCACCTTCTTGTCTTTCCTCTTCGGGAACCCCATATTTTGAATCAACATCATCAAATACACCACTTCGTTTGATAACGTTTTGTGTGTTAGTTAATTCGAAACCAATTGCTCTTTCAATTCTTTGTTGTTGTAAATCAAGAATCACTTCACTGTCACTCATACCAAGAATATTTTTCTTAGCCCAAGTATGTGAAACAGGTAGGATTCCAATTTGAGATTGGTCAGATGTTGCATCTTTATACAATACAATTTTTTCTTTCCATTGTTCAATTCTCAACAAATCAGATTGTGCTGACGGGTTTGTTAATGATAATGTGAAATTATCTAATTCATCTTCCAAACCCAATAAGTAAAGATGAATTAATGCTATTTTATTTAATTCTTGAATTACCGATTTTTGAATTCTGTTGATTGTTCTTGCAAAACGAATATCCATCAACGCGAGAGTTTTACCGTCACCAACAACTTCTTCAAAACCTAAGAAAGCTTTTGGAATACGAAGTGCCGCCAACATTTTCTTTTGGATATATTCAATGTCGGCAATTTCACCTAAGTTTTGTGCCCCTGCTAATGTTTCAATAGGATTTGTTTGAGCTGGGTCACGAACAGGGATGAAATAATCTTGGTCAACCGCCATTTGATTATATCTCATATCAACTTGACCGTTTCTTGAATCAACCACTTGGTCTCTTTTAAATTTATTAGCCACACGTTGTACATAAGCCTCGATGTCTTTGTCATCCATGTTACCAACAAATATTTTAAAAACCCTTCTTTCAGGTGCTCTTGTTGTTCTATAAATCAACATAGCATCCTCTGCTAAAAGTAATTGTTTCCAAATTCTTCTAATTTTATCCAACATAGAGGTACCATAAGGAAGTTTTCTATCATCACCCAATAATCTAAAATGGGCTATTTCCCAAGCTTGAAATTCTAAATCTTTATTTTTCCATTGAAATCTTAACTCTCTTGTTGGAAGTTGCATTGAGTTTTGTTGATTTGGTGTTTTGCTTTCTTTACCTTCATGTCTTTCAATTTCAATATTAGGTAATTGTTGACACCCAATAATACCTCTTTCAGGGTCTATTTTAAGGTAAACAAAGTTATCGCCGTACTTACAAGTACCCCTTGTCCACATTTGTAAGTTAGTGTTCAAATCTAACCTATTCATAAACAAATCATCAAGAATAATTTTGACTCTTGATGATTCTGAAAAAATAGTTAATATTTCACCTTTTTCAGATAATGTTGTTGATTCTTCGGCGTATATATCTAAAGCGGCAGAAATTTCAGGAGTAAATTCCATCGATTCATAATCGTAATATGCTGACAACCTATTTGGTTCGTAATATACCGATTGATTATAAAGAGATTGGTCAAGTTTTGTCCACTTGTCTGCAATGTATTGACTCTGCTGAGCTTGTAGCATCGATTTTTCATACTCCTCCCTACTATTTGTTTTTAGTATTTGTTCTTTATCAAAATTGAAAGACGGAGCCTCCTCAGGAGTTACCCTACCAGGGAACCCAAACATTTTTGTTAATCTCTGAAATACCGTTAAATTACTTTCCGCCATGTATATAAATAGTTTAAGAGAATATAATTAATTTTATTATTATAATAAAGGATTATCTTTTTTTATTAAACAACCAAGAGTACCGAGAGTATTGTTCTTTTGTTGCGTTGTTATTATGTCTTGGAATATTGGGGTCATTATCCACTGACATTGAACCTATTTGGTCAAACGCTGTTCCGTATGAATAAAATGATTTATTTGGTTCATATGTTCTTTCGGACAATGTCCAAGATTCTAACATCGCTTTATTAGCATTCTCGTTTTTAGTTAGTTGTGCAAATGAAATATCACCAACATATAATGCCATTGACATACTCATAATCGCATCATCGTGAGCCCCTTTCATGTGGTCAGGTCTACCATTTATATAAACAAATGTGTTTAATTCATTCATTAATCTCGCAGACCTAACTTGAAACCCTTTTCTTAATTGTTCTTCAAAAGCAGCAACAATTTGTGTCCTTTTATTGTTAAAGTTAATACCTGGAATTTTTTCCAACGCTTTAGAGTTGTACTCCCAAATATTTTTGGTATTAATTCCATCTATATAAAGATTTTTATAATTTAACTCTTGTAGTTTTCTTGATGTTGCAACACCCATACCACCGGTAATATCAACCACAATAAAAGCTTCATAAAGTATCCCCCATTTATATGCGACCGAAGCCAAATCATCAGGTGGTATTTTACCAACATATTCCGCCACTTGTTCTCTTTCATCAAAATCTATGATACTAATTGCAGAAAAGTCCTCACTATCACCTCTTGAAACGTCTACACCCATAATATATTTATGACCCTGTACGGGTTCTTTCCATTGCCAAAAAGTACCATGCATATACTTTTCTTTTGGGTCCCTCAGCATGTTTTTAACAATATTATCTTGTACTTCAGTTGGAATTACACCGTCCCCTGAACCAAGAAAATCACATTCTAATTCTTGGGATATTTTTCTTCTATCAAACTTGAATTTTTTACACATTGATTCAAACCAAGAAGATAAAGGTTTAAAACCTTCTTCTTCGTATTGTTTGTAATTTTCAATATCAAAATCAGTCATTACAATATCATCATCGTTATATTGTTCTCTATTCAACATGTAATGAACAATATCATTACATTTAACCCATCTCAAATCTTTTGTGTAACGAGGGTCTTTGAACCATCTAAGGTCGGTAATGTGAAAATCATTTACAGCTCTAATTGCTTGGTCATAAACACCATAATAAATCGGGTCAAAACCGTTTGGGGTAGAAATAAGAATAATCTTACCACCCGTAGATAATGACGCCATAGACGCTGCCCAAAAGTCTTCACCCGCCTCAATATACGCAGCTTCGTCAAATATAAGAATTGTAGGTGTATAACCACGTAAAGCATCCGCAGAAGTTGCAACTGCTTTCACTTCGCAACCATTGTTTAACCTAAATCTACTTTCTGAGTTTTTATCGGGTGAAAATCCTACATTAATCCAATCAGGCCACTGGTCTAAAAAATGTCTAATCTTGTTAGCCATTTCAACCGCGGTGTCTTTTTTGTTTGCGATAATAAGAACTCTTTCAGGGTTCTCGGGTTTTGCTAATTGTAATTTTTTAGAAATCCAAGCGGCAGTAACCGTGGTCACACCCGCTTGTCTATACTTTCTTGTGATATTTTCATTGTAATCCTCGTAATCTTTTAATAATTGAATTTGGTCAGGAAAAAGTTTTAATGGAACAAATCTTTTTTGAGTATTATCGTAAGTCTGTAGGTATGTTCTCAAAGCATATGGTGTATCTTTTAAAATACGGGCATACTCTTTTAATTGTTCTATTTTTTGATTACTCATATATATAAATATGAAAAAGGGTGGTTAAAAACCACCCTTCGAACTTTTATACTATGGGACCTTGTGGGTCATCATCGTCATCTGTTAATCGTATACCAAGACCACCCAAGAAGTTTCCCAAATCATCATCATCTGTTTTATCTGTGATTCGTTCCAATTCTTGGTTAAATCTATTAATTGCGTCATTGTAATTTTTATCTCTTAACATTTGACCGATACCTTGAAGTAGTACCCCCATCAATCTTTTACCTTCACCAGAACCTGAAACAACTTCTTTTGTGAATACTAAAAATTCTTTCGCCGGTAATCTAAAGATACTGGTAACTAGGTAATTTTGAAGATAATATGATTCTTCTTCATTAAAAATTTCATCAGGGAATTGTTGTCTGATTCTATCATAAATTGCTGGTCCTAATCTTAAATCCCATACCTCTTTTTCTAACGTATCTTCTGATTGTTCAATTTCAGCGAATCTTGGGTCTTCTTTACCTTCATCATCTTTTGGTCTTCCTTGTATACCAAATAACTCATATGTACCTTTAATTAATTCGTGCACTAAAATTGGGAAATTTACCGCTTCTACATAAACTGTTGGTGGTGTTGTACTACGTTTTACTTGTTCTTTTCCACCCATACCAGCACCTCCCATCATACCTTTCATTTGGTTATCACTTAATTGCCAGTATAATGTATCATTTATTGACATTAAAATACCGTAGTTAGCAACCAAATTGTTAGAACCTGTAATTTCAGCAAGTTTGTCCGCAACATACGAATACATGTAGTGACCCTTTTTAGAGACACCTTGTATCATTGCGTTAATCATTCTTCTTTTAGCTCTTTCAAAATCCATTTTTTCCAAATCAGTGGCTAAGTCTTTTTCAACATCAACAGGGTCAATATTTTGTTGTTGTTGCATTTCTCGATTGAAACCCTCAGGATTTACTTGACCTTGACCGACAAGTTTTGCATCATATTGTATTTTGTACTTTTTACTACCATCTGGTAATCTATAAAAAACTTTATAAATTCCATTATCGAATTCAATTCCACCATTATCACCCTCACTTAAAGTTGATTTTTCCTTTCTACTTAAAACAGGAATTTCATCAACAGCCAACCTAATACCTAACGCAATCAATTCCGGTCTATGATTTTCTTCTGCTTGTACAATTTCATTATGTGCAGTCATCATCATTTGTACCAACGGCATTATCCCACTCTCATCATCTGTTAATCTAACGTTTGAACCAGTAAGTTCCCTCAATCTTGCAACAACTTGTCTGTATCTTTCAGATGCTAATAATTCTTGGAAATTTTTATTTGGTTCATCACCCGTTTTGGGTAGAGGGACTTTTTTAAGTGGAGTATCACCCGTAGAAAGAGTTCTCTGTATGTCTATGTTCGGTCTATCTTCCGAATCAAAATCCATTGGCATTTCGTTTATATCTTCCAGTAAAGATACTAAATCTTTTTTCTTGAATTTCATTTTTTAATTTTTTTCTTTTCGGCTAACGCCTTTGGTTTAGTATCAGGACCTGGTTGTGGTTCAAACGGGTCAAACGGTTCGTCTTCTTGTGGTCTTGTTGGTGTTTTTGGTTTGGTTGGTGTTTCTGTTGGTGTTTCAACAGGTGCTGGTTGGGCTGCAGCCATGATTGCATCATAAGTCATAAACTCAGGTACACCATTGTGACCTTTTTTCGCTCTTGTTGCCGGCATTGGTTGAAACGTCGCTTCCATTTTTTCACTAATAATATTCATGATGTCATTTTTAGATGTAAAATTACTGTATTTTGATTCAGTCAAATCTAACACCCATTCTTCAACTTCTGAAACACTTTCGTTCATTTTTTTCTTCCAACCTTGTTTTGCTCTAATAGCAAATTTTATTTCGGCTTCTTGGTCTATAATTTTTTTAGGTACTTTTTTACCTTCGTCTTGATATTTCTTACTTTTTTCTTTTAAAGAATTAAGTTCTTTTTTTAGTTCTACAACTGACTTACCAGCGTGTTCACCGGTTTTTTTAACCTTGGTATCACCCTCCCATTTTTCATTTACACCCCCATGTTTTTTGTCCTTACATTTAGGACATACTTTAGATTCGTAAGTTTCAATGGTTTTACCATCGGCTTTAGCTGCTTCGATATCTTTTAAATTATTCGCTTTAATCATAACAGCTTCTTTAAGAACTGTTTTAGATAAAGTTATAAGTTCGTTATCACTTAAACGAGAAAGAGTTCTCTCTGAAAACCCTTCCATTATTAATTCTTCAATGACTAATCTTCTATTCATGATTCTTTGAATTTTATTGATTTTTTTTCAAGGGAGATATTCCTTTCTTTTAATTTTTTTGAAACATTTTCATATGACTCACCAAAACGGAAAAATAACCTATCTTCTTCTAAATCAAAATTAGATTTTTCCCACGCCATAGCAATTATACCATCTACAGCATCAATAACACCGAAATAGTCTGAATTTTGTATTAATTCAAAAACTATTTCGGTGTCTTTCAGTAGACCAACTTGGTCTATATATTCAATGTTTGGTGATTTTGGTGTGGATGTTGATGATGCGGGTATGTCAAACCATTCGTCCATGTCTATCTCAGTTGATTCACTAAAAATGAATTCATACTGTTTTTGACCCTTATAATCGGTTCCAATTTCGTTGACATATATAAGTCGCATTTTACTTAAAGTATTTACCTAAAGTATTAGATATTGTTTTGTTAATTTCTTTTTTGATTTCGTCCAAATCGATTTCCTTAACATCATCACCACCTAAATCAGCGTATTTTGATAAATCAATTTCTTCTTCCGTTGACATTGGTGTGTTTATAAAACTTTCCAATTTGTCCATTGCGTGCATTTCACCTAAATCAGCGTCAGCAGTTGGTTCAGCTGGTGTAGTATCGTCATCAGCAGGAACGTCAGACATATCATCAGATGGTTCGTCAGATAACTCTACATCATCCTCAATATCCCTATCGAATTTTTTACCAATCTCTTCGATATCATCATCCTCCAACTTATCTAAATCTACTGCCGAAATAACCATGTTAAGGACATATTTGATATCGTCACTTTCCATTTTATCTTTTTGGTCTCTTAGTTCTTGTCCTAATTTTCCTGCAAATTTTTGGATTTCAGTCATATAGTCAGATGGTTTACCTGATTCATCAGATGGTAAATCATCACCCATTTCGTCCCCTTCAGGTGCCATTGGAGTATTACTTTCGGGAGCCATTGGGACATCACTTTCGGGAGCCATTGGGACATCACCACCCATTTCAGGTGATGGTGGTACGTCACCCTCAGGAGCTACGGGAGCTGGCGGAACCTCACCCATTTCTGGTGATGAAACAGGAGCTTCGTTAGCGGGTTCTGAAGTTGGTTTTTGTTTTAAAACGTACTTAGTTGCTTCATTTAATTCACGTCCAGATAATAACTCTAATCTTTTTAGTGCTTCCGCATATGAATTAAATTTATTTTTATTTTTCATGAATAGACCACCGATGTAGTCTAATGAATTTTCGTTTAAACCTTTTTTAACGTAGTATCCATCTTTTTCTCTTACAATACCAAATCTGAAACCACTTACGGATTCAGAAAGATATTCAGTTTTAGATACTGGTGATTGGTTAGGGGTAGATGATTTTTTATCATTACCGTAATAGGTCAACTCGAGGATACGTCTTAGTTTGTCGTCTCCGTTAAGTTTTTCGCTTCCTAATGGTTTTAAATCTGCCATTGCTTTAAATGTTGATAATTATATTATTCTTGTATCCTATAAATACATGCATATAGATAAAAAATTTACTGTTTCTATTGCGGTAAGGACAATTTTTTATTTCGTATTGAACTTTTGATATTAAAAAGTTTTTCGATAAATCCATTTCTTCTTAATAATTTGAAGGTTAAATTTTCATAGGAATATTCACCTCCTTTTTCTAATCCTGATTGTCTGAATTTTTTTAGCTTGTCTTTTAGGGTTTTTATTTCTTTTGAAACATCTCGACCTTTATTGTTTAAATCTTCTAAACGTTCTACTTCTTTTGCGTATTCCTCGGATTTTTCTAAAATTTTCTTCTCATCGATTTCAAAAGCTGATTCAAATTTTTTAGGTTCAATAACCCAATCATTATTCAAAACCGAGTAAACACCTGTTGCAAAATACTTGTCATCCACGTCTTGAACATACATCTCCACTTCATATCCTTTAATTTTAATATCGGTGGTCTCGTTCCACAATCTTCGTTTTACATCAAAAAATTCTTGTACGATTTGGTGATAAACAACTAAATCTTTAGACTCTGATTCATCAAATTCGTCATAATCAATTAATATGTGGATATCAACGTCTGAATATTCAGACCAATTATAGTTTGCTAATGAACCAATAAAAATAATATCATAGATGAAAAAATTAACCCCAACAAAGTCGATAAATTCTTCTGTTATTTCTAACATTTTTTTTCGAACTTCTGAATTTAAAACAGATTTACCATTATTAATATCAAAGATATCGTTAGGCAATGAATCCTTTGGAACAAAAGATTTTACAATCTCTTTGTTCTTTTCCATGTCTTCAATTATTTCGTCAATTACACTCATTTGATTTTTTTATATTTATACGTTCTCGATATATTCGAATTAAAAAATTTACCTTGAGATTCTGATTTTTTAAAATTTTCAAAAATCTCTAGTGGCACATTTTCATATTCATAAATAGAACCATTATTAAATTCAATCGATAAATGGTTTTCAGATGAATTATAAATCGCTCGATTCAGATTTGATGATGAAACCACAACCTCTGTAATGTTACCTTCTGTTTTTTCTAAAATAATTGACATAATTTTTTTTTTAGATATTAGTATACATAATAAATATCAAATAAAAAACCCCTTGTAGGGGTGTCATTTTTTATTTATGTTTGTGGAAACAGGTATTCCTAAAAACAACTTCTCGGAGTCAACATTTGTTTTTACGGGATTCTTTTTGTATACTTAAAGAAAATTATTTCGTATGTCAGTAGATTTTTTCGAAGAAGGAAACACAACCAACCCAAAGAAAACAAGAAAGGGTTCAACCACCCCTATCCTTGATAACTTTTCAAGGGATTTAAACAAAATGGTAGAAGAGGGTAAAATTGACCCAATAATTGGGAGAGATGGTGAGGTTAAAAGAATTGCACAGATATTATCTAGAAAAAAGAAAAACAACGTAGTGATAATTGGTGACGCGGGTGTGGGTAAATCGGCTTTAGTTGAGAAACTCGCTCAGATGATTGTAAAAGGAGATTGTCCATCAAATCTTTTAGACAAACGAGTTGTATCATTAGATTTAACATCTTTGGTGGCTGGTACAAAATACAGAGGTCAGTTTGAAGAACGTATTAAAGCAGTTCTAAACGAAATACAGAATGAACCTAATGTAATTGTGTTTATTGATGAAATACACACAATGGTTGGTGCTGGCAACGCTAGCGGGTCAATGGACGCCGCTAATATTATGAAACCCGCATTAGCTCGAGGAGAAATTCAATGTATTGGGGCGACAACATTTGATGAATTTAAAAAACACATCGAGAAAGATGGTGCATTAGTTAGAAGATTTCAAAAAATAATTTTGAAAGAACCAAGTAAGGAAGAAACAGTTCAAATTTTAAAAAATTTAAAAGATTCATATCAAAATTTTCACAAAGTATTTTATGAACCGGAGGTTTTTGAAACTATCGTGAATTTGTCATCAAGATTTATCACAGACCGTCAGTTTCCCGATAAAGCAATTGACGTGATGGATGAATTGGGTTCAGAAAAAAAAATAAATACCAAAATTCCTGAGATTATTGAAAAACTAAAAAAGGAATCTGATGATTTAAAAAATAGGAAGATAGAAGTTGTAAAAAGTCAAAACTATGAACAAGCGGCTAAATTAAGAGATGAAGAAAGAAAATTACTGAGTAAATTAAATGATGAAAAAAAGAAGTGGTTAGACAAACAAAAAGACAATAAAACACCCGTAACGGTTGCAGATGTATATGAAATGATTTCACAAATTACAGGTGTACCTCTCTCTAAGATTGATGATACAGAGACCGCAAATCTTTTGAACTTAGAAGAAAAATTAAAATCTAAAGTAATTGGTCAAGACGAGGCTATTTCAATAATTTCCAAATCAATTAGAAGAAATAGGGTTGGTATTAAAGATACAAATAAACCAATAGGTTCTTTTATATTTTTAGGTTCAACTGGTGTTGGTAAAACATATCTCGCAAAATCGATTGCTGAACTACTTTTCGGAGACTCCGAAAAAGTAATTCGTGTTGATATGAGTGAATACATGGAAAAACACAACGTGGCAAAATTAATTGGTTCACCTCCAGGTTATGTTGGTTATGATGAAGGAGGCCAACTTACTGAGAAGATTAAAAATAATCCATTTTCTGTGGTATTGTTCGATGAGGTTGAAAAAGCACACAAAGACGTTTTCAATATCTTACTTCAAATTTTGGATGAAGGACATTTAACCGATTCGTTTGGAAGAAAAGTAAACTTTACAAACACTATAGTAATCATGACATCCAATATTGGTGCAAAAAAAGTATCTGAATTTGGTAAGGGTGTTGGTTTTAGTTCATCATCTTCAGAATCACAAAACTTTGAGGTTAAAAAATCAATCGTTCAAAAATCATTAAAACAACACTTTAACCCTGAGTTTTTGAATCGAGTAGACGACATAATCAGTTTTAATTCGTTAGATAAAGATGTAATTAAAAAGATTATTGAAATTGAATTAAATAAGTTGTCTGTTAGATTAAAAGAAAAAAATTATAAAGTTTCTTTTGATAAGACAATTGTGGAGAGAATATCGGAACTTAATATTCAAGAAGATTTTGGTGCAAGACCAGTTAAAAGAATCATCCAAAATATGTGTGAAGATTATTTAAGTGATTCAATCTTAAAAGGCGAAATTAAGGAGAATGATTCCATTAATTTAAAATTTAAAGACGGTGAAATAAAAATTTTTAAAAAAAGGGTGTAAATATTCATACTTTTTAAAAAAACATATATATTTATATTCACACAGGATATCTTTGCCGATTTCCTTTCGTTTTATAGTCTGTGGTGTTGAAACCACAAAATGACCACAAACCCCCGACTCTCTGTTGGGGGTTTTTATTTTTTTGGTATTCTAAAAATTATTATTTATATTTGCGATAAATCTATTTTACCATGGAATATACAAAAGATTTGATATTAGTTAGGGGTTTACCCGGCTCGGGTAAATCCACTTTAGGTGAGGTCATTCTTTATACCCCAAATAATCCAATGAAACCATTGTCGGCGGATGATTTCTTTACAGACAAGGAAGGTAACTACAATTTTGACCCAATAAAATTAAGGGAAGCTCATAACGACTGCCAACAAAGGTGTGCAAATTTGATGATGAATAGCGTCGTAAGAGTTGTTGTGTCAAATACGTTTACCCAAGAATGGGAAATGGAACCATATTTTGAAATGGCGAAAAGATACGGATATCGAATTCACACTATTGTTGTTGAAAACAGACACGGTGGTGAAAATGTCCACGGAGTACCCTCTGACAAATTAGAGATTATGAAAAATCGTTTTGAAGTAAAACTCTGATAGTTAGGTTACAAAAATACCATGAGGATGGTTTGTTAATAAAACAAACTCACCCCACAAAAGATTTGTGCATATGGAATTATACCCCAAGAGTACAATACGAATCTTTGTGGGACGATATTACTATGCAATGTCGTGGACTCGTTACCAATTCAAAAGGCGATGTAATTGCAGAACCGTTTGGTAAGTTCTTTAACTATGAGGAAGTTATTGATAAGGACTTAATTCCATGGGACAGTGAATATGTTCACATTCAAGATAAAATGGATGGTTCTCTTGGTATTCTATTCTTTTACGATGGGGAATGGATTATGTCAACAAGAGGTTCATTTACTTCTGAACAGTCTATCCGTGGTTTTGAAATTTTAAAATCAAAATACAATTTAAATAATTTTGTAAAAGAGGTTACATACCTATGTGAAATTATTTATCCTGAGAATAGAATTGTTGTAAATTATAATTGTGAAAAAATCACATTCCTTTCTGTAACAACCCCTGAAGGTGAATTGAACTGGTACACCGCATGTGCAATTTTTAATTCATCAGGTATTTTGGAAGAAGACGTTGTTGGAAGCACAATGGTAACTTTCAATAAAGAAACATTTGACACATATAAGAAACTTAATACATCAAACAGTGAAGGTTTTGTTGTAAGATTTTACCCATCAAATTTTAGAATGAAAATTAAATTTGAGGAGTATGTTCGATTACATAAAATTTTAACCAATGTGTCAAGTAGAGATATTTGGGAATACCTTAAAGAAGATAAATCATTTGATGAGTTACTTGAAAAAGTACCTGATGAGTTTAACAGTTGGGTGAAAGAAACTGTTAAAGATTTTGTGGTTCGTTATGAAAATATTGAGAAGGAATATCAATGGATATTCAATAAAATACGAAACACTTATTTTGAGGCACATCAAAAAGAATGTAACCGACGCGAGTTTGCTGAATTAGCAAAAAGATATAACCACCCATCAATATTATTTAATATGTTGGACGGTAAAGAATATAAAAGTATAATATGGAAAATATTATACCCACCATATACAAAACCATTTAAAAAAGATGAAATATAAAATTTACTTAGATGATGTAAGAACCCCCGTTGATAAATAAAATTGGGTAGTGGTTCGTTCCTATGATGAATTGGTTCAAAAGATAACCGAGATTGGTTTAGATAATGTTGAGTTGATTTCTTTAGACCACGACTTGGGTGATAGCGCAATGAAAGAATGGTTACACGGTGTAGTTAAAAACTACGAAATCAACTACGACAATATCACCGAGAAAACAGGTATGGACTGTACCAAATGGTTAGTTAATCAGTGGTTGGATGGAAAACCTGTTGTTGATGTGGTTGTACATTCAGCCAACGCGGTTGGGAGTGCTAATATGATGGGGTACATCAATAATTATAGACATATCCACAGATTACCCCAAAACTGTGTGAGAGTTCAGTGGGACCATACGGTTTAAACTTTTTTTAAACAATTTATTCATTTATTTGTATAGGTCGATTTTTTTGGTCAAATTTGTGATGAACCAAAAATTAAATCGACATGCCACCAAAACTACCTAAAAAACCAAACGATACCGTAATCAAAAAGTTAATACTCCAACAGGACTATAATAGCTTTGGTGATTTTTACAATGTTAACAAAGAACTAATTTATCTGACGTTAGTCAACCTCTTTAAAAGTCTTAAAAGAAAAGATAAAAACAATGTAATTTTAGTGTTAGGCGCTAAGATAAATGGTTTACAATGGGAAACTGAGTTAAAATTTAAAAGAAAAGAATCAATTGTTTTAGTAAGGGATATTCTACCATTCTTTGAAGGTAACGAAGATTATGAAACTTGTGCTGAAATAACCGATACGTACAATAAAATACTTCAGATTCAATAATAAGATGATGATTGATTGATATCACCTAAACGGGTTATATCACTCCGTAATCACTTACTCAGATACTGAGTCGTCTGATTTCTTTTTATGTGAGAACTTGTCTACAGTATCTGCACCCATTCCAATTGCAGTAATAACCATAACTGCGTTTACTAATTCTTCAGATGGTTTAATGTCACCATGAGAAAAAGAATTTACAGCCATGGTACCACAAAGGAATAATGCGCCTAATAGAGCAATTACCGGTTTGATTGAAGTTGACCCTCTTTCATCTTTGAATAGGTCAATAATCCATTTTTTAAAGTTCATAGTTGTAATTTAGTTTAGTTTTATTTATTTGGTTTACTATAAATACCTCGGCAATGAAGATTGTTATATATATTTTTTTAAACATTTTGAAATATGAAATTTACTTGTTATAATTTATAATAAAAGTTAACAGATGAATAAGAAGCGAAGTTGGTCGATTACATCTGACTTGAAATTAGGTGTACTACAAAGTATCGTAGGTTCAAATTTTACTCTCTCCGACACAGATGAAAGAGTGGTTCGATTTCCTATAGGGATACAACTAAAAAAGACAATATGTTAGAAAAAATTTTAGAACAATATGCAGATGAGGAAATTTTAATAGCGGATGGATTTGATTCCGCGGTATTAGGAATTGATGAAAACTCTATGAGATTGATTTACTCGGTTGAAAAGTGTTTAAAGATTCTCATGGACCAAGGTATGGACATGACTGAAGCGGTTGAATATTTTGATTTTAACGTGTCAGGTTCATACATGGGAGAGAAGACACCAATATGGTGTGATGATTTATTTTAAAAAAACTTTTTGTATATTTGTATATACTTATTAAACAATGATGAACTTGGTACACATACAACAAACGTCAAACAACCCGCTAAGTGGTAATGGGAGAGGTTTGTATTTAAGTAACCCAAGTTCGGATTTTAAGTTGTAAGTTATACTGAGAGTAAACTCTAACTAATTGAACCCGAACTTTTATTTTTGAAGTTCGGGTTTTTTATTTTAAGTCTTTTTTTTGTATAATTGTACAATAGTTCAGATTGAACTGAATTTGTTCTTTGACATGTTGGTGAAATTGATGCCGCTGTGTTGAAACAGGTAGACAAGAGAGACTTAAAATTTCTTGGACAGTAATGTCCGTGCCGGTTCGATTCCGGCCAGCGGTACAAAAATGGAAAACTCCTCAAATCTACAACTACGGTTATCGTAGAAGGAAATTTCCATTTTAATGGGCCCATAGGTAAAGGGATATACCCTCTCACTTCTAATGAGATATTCCAAGTTCGAATCTTGGTGGGCCTACGAATTTAAATGATGTCTCTTTCTATGACAATTTGAACATAAAAGAACACATTTATTAAGTTCATTTTTGATTGATTCATCAGACTTCAATCTGAGTTTTGACCAATCAACATCTTTTTCAGAAGGATTTAAATGGTGAAAATCAAAAATGACATATGAACGATTGAACTTTTGTTCGTACAGATTGTGGTAATTGGACATGTCATATGAATCCCTCGGGACATAAAAAGGTGGCAAATGCTGTTATCACACAGATGAAATTCAAAGTAAAAAACTAATATCGCCGATTTAAACGATAATTCATTTTATCGGTTATTTCGACGATACGGTCCCTTAGCTCAGTTGGTCAGAGCACCCGACTCATAATCGGTAGGTCCACGGTTCAAGCCCGTGAGGGACCACGAGATATTTATATAATAAAAAAATCATGGGAATTGAATTAAAAAAGAAAAAACAACTTATCGAAAGATTAAACAAAAGACTCCTATCCGAAGCGGAAATGGAATGTCCTAAAGCAACTCAAGATTTAGAGTTAAATACCAATAATAGAGACAAGTCAATAAAAGCGGATTATATAAAATATGGTCCACTTAATATTGACGAACCCGGTGATTATTGGGAAATGGTTGCATCTGATTGGAACACCACTGTTGAAGCTGCTAAAAAATCACTATGTGGTAATTGTGTAGCATTTGATATATCACCAAGAATGGATGAGTGTATGCCAGGTTCGGTTTCTGATGATAGTGGTAGATTAGGGTACTGTTGGATGCATCACTTTAAATGTCACTCCGCAAGAACATGTAAAACATGGGCAAAAGGTGGTCCAATTACCGAAGATACGGTGTCCTATGAGTGGCAACAAAAAAATCAAAAATAATATCAACATGTGGTCGTACCCTTAACTCCAAAACCTATTAAGGAAATCGTTATGGGAAGACCACTCCAAGCGGGAGTAGCTCAGTGGTAGAGCATCGCCTTGCCAAGGCGAGGGCCGTGGGTTCAAATCCCATTTCCCGCTCCAAGTAGACCTTAAAAAGGGCCCTTCCGTTGCGTACGAAAACGGCTTGTTGGGCCCGGGTCTACCTTTTAAGCGAATATCGTATAACCGACATTATCGGTTATATTAAAGACTACTTGGTAGTTATGTGTAATAATTTTCACCAACCCACATCAACCCCACAAAATTACTACACATAACAAGGTGTTACAGTCGCAAGGGTTCGAGCCCCTCACCTTCCGCGGAGTACTTATATATTATAAAATGGTATGAAAAAATTTAGAACATTGCACGGAACACTCATAACCGACGTTATAGGTTACATCAAAGATTATTTGGTGGATAAAAACGATATTGAAATATTGATTGGTTCGGATTCACAATCATTTAGTAATTCTAAAACAGTTTACGGGGTGGTTATTGCTCTTTACACAAAAGGTAAGGGTGCTCACGTATTGTGTACTAAAGACACAATACCATTTGAAAAAGATACGTCAAGTAGACTAATGACTGAAGTGTGGAAGGCGGTTGAAGTTGCTGAACACTTGAGAAACAATGGTTTACCAAAAGTCACTTGGATTGATATTGACCTTAATCCTGACCCAAAATACAAATCAAATAAGGTTTTAAGACAAGCCGTTGGTTTGGTTGAGGGTATGGGGTATAAAGTGAGATACAAACACGCGGGGGCTATGATGACCTACAGCGCGAATCATTTGGTGAGGATTTAAAAATTTTTTTTAATTTTTTTTAAAAAAAACTTTGTTTTTACAAAAAGTTTATATATCTTTGTACCATTACAATAAATTACAACATTAATACGACATTATGACAACAAGGAATTTAGTTGCGTTTCAAAAAGGTTTGGTCTGTTCACCAAACGACGGTCAAGATAATAGAATCGCGGTAGCAACCGTTCAATCCCACTTAATGCAATGGGGTTACATGTTAGACGAAGATGCTTTCTTCGCGTTGTCCAAATCAGAATTATCGTTTATTCAAAACTTCAATCATGAAGTATTGAATCATTTGAAAAATGTAATGGGTGGTAATCGTAATTACCAACCCCTATATAAGAATTTCCCACAAGAAGTGATGGTTATGTCCGACTTCGAATTATACATGAACGCAATCTTGCATTATTGGAGTAATGGTCAATGGGAACCATCAACCCACACTTACGAAAAAGAAATCAAGTTTGAAAAAATTAAATACAACTTGATTAAGTATGGTACCTCTGATAGATTCTCAAAAATTTTCACTGACTTAGTGTCAATCAACACATCATTAACCCCCCAAGACCTTGAGATTGTTAAGTGGTTTGTATCAAGTGGTGAAACATTGATTTTCCCTGACACAATTCCTTTCAAAGAGAATTTGTGTACACTTGCGGGAATGGGAATCGAGGGACTTCCAGTAAAAACTTCAACCGACGTGTTAAGAATAGCCGTTCATCTTTCAGGTGGAGACATTAGTTTACCTAAAGTTCCTGAAAAGGAAATTAGACTAAACAGATGGTCTACCGATAAAGGAGTAAATCCCGAAAGAGAAAAGTTTAAATTCAAGAAATTCACTCGTAAAGAGAGGAAGTACATCTTGAATTTACTTGAGAACACAAACTGTGACCCAAGAGAAATGGTTTTAAGAGACCAACGATGGGTTCGTTTAGGTGAAATCTTACACCCGGGTGAGTATAAAAACCAATTCCCTAAATCTTTTGATGCGTTCAACAAGATTAGAAACGAGAAAGTAAAATCTTGGTTCTCCCTTGTAGATGAGGGATTCAAAAAAAGTTTGGAGAATGGTTTGAGAGTATTGTCTCAAAGACCCGGTGAATTCTCTCGTCGATTAGATTGGTTGGTTCGTACATATCCACAAGATATTGAAACAATTATGAAATTATTCGGAGAAGCGGTAAAAGGTACATCAAACAAAGTATTGTTTGAGGTTTACACTCACTTTGAAGGTCGTACTGAACCTAAAACAAATAGGTCAGTTATGATTAAAGGAGCGAGAAAACGTACCGAATTACCATCACTACAAGCAATCCCTAAAGAGATTGTGGAAACCATCCACTCTAAATTATTCGAAACTCTTAGAGATAAGTTTTCGGTAATGGATTCTTTAGGTAACTGTTGGATTGATGAGGAATTAAAAAAGATTCCTTTACCAACCAACATGAGAAGTATGAACTTCTCAACTAAACCTACCATCAGAGGTCAACGAGTTCCGCTCGATAACCCCGATGCAAAAGTTATCAGACCATTTATTCATTGGATGGATAAACGTGGTTCTGAAGACTTGGATTTAAGTGTTACGTTTGTTGGTGAAAAAGTGTCAGAAGTACTATCTTTCAGTAACTTGAGAGTTGGTAACTCTGTTCACTCGGGGGACGTGAGACATAGACAGGGTCCTTGTGCGGAGTACATCGACATCGATATTCAAGATGGATTAAATCGTGGATTCAAGTACGCGGTTATTGACGTAAGAAACTTCAATGGCGGTAGTTTAAGTTCACTTGAAACATCCTTTGGTATCATGGAGAGAGAACATCCTGAATCAAACACGACATGGTTACCTGAGACAATTTCAAATTGTCAATCATTAGAATCTGAGTCGTCAAACACTTTGATTGCAATTATTGACTTAGAAACCAAAGAGTACATCATGTTGGACATTGATTCAAGTGGTTTTGTAACCGCGAGGAGCGACTTCAATAACACCTTTAAAGTAATTCAACAATACGCTGAATTACCAAAAGTAAGTGTTTATGACCTTATTCTTCTACACGTAGAAGGTCGAGGAAAACAAGTTACCCTTGACGAGAATGTGGATACACATTTCAAGTACGAGGACTTCTGTTACTCTTATGAAGAGACAGGTAAATTGATGGGTGTCTAAACTCACCCATTAGTTCTTTGAAATATTATATGTGGCTATGTGAGCCATTGAGAGGATAGTCAACTGACCATCACATCAAACCACGGAGTGGTTCTGTTTTGGTCCTTAGCGGTGACAAAAGTATCAATGCAAACGTCTTACTTCTAACAAACAACTATCAGATACGAAAACCAGACACACAATTTCCACATAACTTCTTAGACGGCTATGTATTGGGTTACTTCTGCTAGGGGACTAATGTCCCCCCTTCTATAACAATTATATGTTACATTACCCGTACTTTTTCCGTCAATCATATTGAGTGGCTATCTATCAACTTACTTCTAAATTTTAAGCAAAAAATCAAAAATTAGTTGTAGTCTTTCCACTTTTAAAACACACATGGATATGTGTTCAGTTATTTCTACTTTGACCGATAATCAAAACAATTATTGACACAGTTTCCATTTTTTAAAAACAACAAAATAAATAACATAAAAACAACAATTATGGCAACAAAAACAACTGACCAGAAAGTAAAAGAACTATTCGATTTAGTTCAAAGTAAAAAATTAGCAATTGAAAAAGCTGAAAGACCTTGTTGGAAAACCAGCGGTAACTTTGGTTATTCAGCGAATTCCGCACATGACAGGACATCAATTCCAACTATCACAGATGTACGTAAAATCGTAGAGATGTACGCATTTCTGATGGAAAGAAAAGATAAATCCGAAACCGCAGCCAAAGAACTTGGCGTAAACTACAAATTCACATGGTTAGGATTTACTGTCGATGAATGGAAAGATGATTTTCAAACAAGAGTAAATCAAATTTTAATTCAAGAAAAACGTAAAGAACTTTCTGAAATTGAATCTCGTTTGAATTCATTAATTTCACCCGAGATAAGAGTACAAATGGAATTGGAAGCAATCACGGAGTTACTTAACGAAAAGTAATTTCTTGGTTTTTTAAACCAAGTGGTGGAGTCGAACCGAGAAACCGGTCGTCCTAAAAAGGGGTTGGGTGACTAACCCCTTCTTTTTTAAACATATTTTTTGATATATTTACAAATATGAGAATAGTATGTATTTCTGACACCCACTCTTTACACAATGGTATGTTGTATAACATACCACAGGGAGATATTTTGATACACTCAGGAGATTGCACAAATGTCGGACGACAAAATGATGTTCGTGATTTTATTAATTGGTTTCAAAATATACAAGGATTTACCCATAAAATTTTCATTGCAGGTAACCACGATTTTGCGTTTCAAAGAAAACCAACATGGTTAAATCTTTACATAGACCCATCAATTCTCACAGAAAATAATGTTACTTATTTGGAAGATGGTGAGTTGGAAATTATTAGTTCAGAATTCTCAAGACCAATAAAAATTTATGGTTCTCCATGGCAACCTGAATTTTTTGATTGGGCATTTAATTTACCAAGAAACGGTGAGGTGTTAAAAGAAAAATGGGACTCAATCCCAAATAATACCGATATCTTAATAACACATGGTCCACCACATGGAATTAGAGATTTTACACCCAATAATTTACAGGTCGGATGTGAACTTTTAAGAGAGCGTGTTGAAGTTTTAAAACCACTTTTACATGTTTTTGGTCACATACATGGTGCATATGGTGTTGCAATGATTGGCGATACAGTATTTGCTAACGCATCAACTTGTACAGAAAGGTATCGACCAATAAATAAACCATTAGTTTTTGATTTAATCGAAAATGATGGTATATTTACAATAAATTATATAGACGAAGAAAATTAACTATCTTTGTCTTGTTCTTTGACTTATGGGGGTGTATGGAATTGATTGGCGTTGATATGGTAAATGGGCACGTAGTCGGATGTCATCTACGACTTTAATCCACGGTGGTAAATTTTAAACGGCAACGTTTATAACCAAATGGAAGTAGCAGGTCTTCTTGCGACTTCTAAAGTTGCAGCCTAATTGGTTGTAACTAACGGGTCGACGGACAGATAACCTTGGAACAGAAGTCCTTGTAGGGTGTGGTTTCTATCCTAAAAGAAACAAAGTGGAAGATTAGTTCTCAGTAAACCGAACCACTTTAAAATAAGGGAATTGTGAATTTCGGAGTATTAGAAAATACTGTCCTAAACGTGTAGTCCATTTATTGTATTGCGAGCAAGACGCGGGTTTTTAATCGAGCCCCTTCATATCGTGAGATATGTCGAAAATCGGATGAACTCAGGGGAAGTCTTTTAGATAATCCTGAGCCAAGCCTGATAGGAACAGGAAGGTGCAGAGACTAGTGGGTGATAGACGCTTCTATCGTAATACCACATTAGCGTCCGACATCTCGTTGAGATGATGATATAGTCCAATAATTGTCGAAACCCGCCACCTCCACATTAAAGGGAACCTCAAAAGGGTTCCCTTTTATTTTTAATTAAAATACTAATTAATTCATGAATATACGCATCATCCATTTCATTTTTCATCCAATTAATTGCCCTTGAAACCCATCTAACATTTCCTTTAACATAACCTAATTTATTATCTATCCTATCTAAAGACGCAGAATATATTGGATTCTTTTTTATTTTGGTATATGATGACAACTCTAATTTTATACCACTGAATGGACAAATTCCATTTTGTAAAACCCATTGATTAGACAAATCTTCAATAGTTAAATCAATAATTTGATTTCTTTTTTTAATATTTCTAAAATGATATTTGAATTTTGAATATTCCCCACCTCTATTATTTGAGTGTCTTTGTATATCGTATCGATTTTTAACGTTTAATAAATTTTTAGTATTGTTAATACCAACACAATTTCTTGAACAAAAATTAGGTCTATTTAATTTTTTATTACGATTTAATTCAGAATTTGATTTTTCAAATTCAATCCCACAGCTTGAACAAATACATTTTCCCATTTTATTACTTTATTATAAATATGGAGATAATGGGAAAAGTATGGAGGTGTTACTAATTAAATAATAAACCCACCAATTGGTGGGTTTTTTGTTTTAAGGACACTTTGTCCTCGATATTGTCTTTGAGAGGTATATAACGAACAAAGAGGTCAATTCAGACCCCTTTGCCGAGATGTGGAATACCTCCTTTCGTTTTTAGTCTAATTATCATCTCATGGCGACCAAACCATTTGATTCTAATTATAAATATCTTGTAATCTTAATTTAGACGTATTTTTTTGCTAAAGTTTTTAATAAACCTATACCTAAAATTCCAGCTAAGGGGTTCACAGATTCCCCTCCTTGATTTGTGTTTGAATCACCTTCAATTTGACTTAAATCATCGGGAGTCGTGTTTTGTGCAATGTATTGACTAACTGTTGGGTCATTAGCTAAAGCATTTTTAAATCTATCATCAAGCATCGCTCTATCGAGTTGGTTCATACTTAAATTGGGTAAGCCAAACATTTTTGCAACTTGACTTGATATGACAATTGACCTAAACATGTCTTTTCTTGATTGTCTTCCTGCTCTTGTTATATTCCACCATTTACTCAACCAATTGCTAGGTTCCATACCTTTTTTCGCAATATACTGAGCTAATTTTTCTTCTCTAAAGAATGCTTTCATACCTGTTGCCACAGGTCCTCTACCTGACATCATTTTAAGATAACCAGCCGAAGGTTGTGTTGCAATCTCTTTACCAATTCTTTGAGTCATTTGTACAGGTCTTAATTTAGATGCTGTGGTTTTTAGAGAACTAAGACCATCAGTCATTTTTTGACCCCAACCCTTGTTTATATTTGATACTGAATTTATTGTTTGTTTTACACCAGCATCGTCAAAGTGTTTTGACATCTTTAAGAATTGTTCTTTCGCACTTGGATTTTGCATCAAGTATTTAGCTAAATCATCACTACTCCTAAGAGCTGTTTTACCAGCAATACCTGCGCTCTTTAATACTCGAATAAATGGTTTAACTATAAAGTCACCCACTGTAGGTATAAGCGCGACTAACATCAATGCTGCGTATAGATATTCTTTTTTATAGATATATCTAATAATCAATATAATGTCAGCGATTTCACCAATTACAGGTACAAATCCCGCTACCATTAGAATATTTTCTAATGTATCTTCTTTTAATACTTTTTTATTTTCTATTATTTGTTTTTTAGTGAATTCCATTAGTGAATAAATTTACATATTTTGTCTGATATGGTTTCACCTATATTAGAATCTTTTATTACTTCACCAAATATATTTCCAGCAAAACCTGAAGATAAACCTCCTAAATTTAATCCGTAATTATTCCTATCTACACCAACAGCAGAACCTGCCACATATCTTGATAAAGCTTCTAATACCCCATCAACCATTTTTGGCATATGAGACATACAATTCGGTTCATCTTTAAAAGGTTTAAGTATGTCTCTAACATCATAATCAGCAAAAACCACTGAGATGGTTGTAATCATTCCTTGATTCTTACCACCAAAAATAAATGTTAATAATAGATTGATTGCGTACTCTTTCAATTGCGAACCACCCGCACTTAATAAATCATCACCAGTTAAGTCAAGACCCGATAATGGATTTTCAACTTCATTAAGTACAGACTCAACTTCTTCAAAGGAATATCCTTCATTTAAAAGACCAGAGGTTATAACAAAGTATCTTTCAAGAAAATACTCCTTATCTCTGATGTCATTTAATTCATCATAAGATTCGTACAACTTTCTTTCTCTTTCTTCGAGTAGAGTTTCTTTAATGTATTTCCTTAATTCCATTGTCTATATTTTTATCTTATTCCTCTGTCTCCACCTGAAGATGTTAGTCCATATCTTCTCTTCATTCTAGTTACACCACTTCCAACACCAAAGTTGTACTGTTGCATACAGAATTTAAGTTGTTGTTTTTCTTTATCCGTAGCAGTTGCTTTACCCGCGGATTGGTCTCTATCGTTAATTGTGTCAAACAAATTTTTACAAGTTCTTCTATTTAAAGAGGCTTCAGGTTTAACAGTTGTGTCTCCACCTGATGTTGGTTTTGGTGAAACAGTTCCACCACCCTGTACAGGTGGTGTTACGGTTGTTCCAGTACTAGCAATTGTAGTTCCTGTATTAACCGTGGTACCTGTTTGTGATACTTTTTTACATTTACTGATAATTCCATTATATGTGATTTCATCAATAACATCCATACCAAATTTATTTCTCATTTGAGATAAAGTTAATGGCCCAAAATTACCCGTTTGGTATTTCGATTCCATCCCTAAACATCTTTGTACTTCTCTAATTTTTTCATTCTTACAACCAAATCTGAATGGGAACGCATCACATTGATAATATTTTATTGGTTGAGGCACTGGTATTGGTTTATCACCGTCACCGCCTCCACCTTCTTCTTTTTTCTTTTCACCATCCCATGTAATTTCAATACCAGATAAATCTGCGGTTTGATTACCTCCTTGATTTTCACCACCACCTGTTTTACCAGATTCGATTTGTTTAATAAGTTCATACATTTTATTTTTAGATAAAACTGAACTTGCTTGGAATGTTGCGATGTAATCTAATGATTTTTTTAACGAACCACTTCCTAATCCTGAGTCTTTATATAATTGTAAGAAATCTTTTCCTTTTGGACTTTTTGCATATTTTGCCAATAATGTTCTTGCCTGTACCAAGTCACCACCCGAAACCGGAAAGTCTAACAAATCAATCATTGTCTCAACGTCGTTTGTCATTTCGGTTTCGGATTGTTCATTAATTACAAATGATTCAGGAATTGTTTGAATTTTACCTTGTTTACATTTCCAATTACCTCTTTTAGATGCATCATCACTAATAACTCTACCATTCATGTAGAAATTTAACCCACCTAAACTATCGTATTCTGAGTTACCTGTGTTTTTAACATAAACTATTGGGGAACCGTCAGATGATTCTTCAATTTGTGCAGAACCATTATCAATAAGGTTTCTTAAACATTCTGCCATTCCATCGATTAAATTTGGGTCAACTTTTTTACCCTCCTCATCAACAACAACAACGTCACTTCCGTCTGAATCGGTTAATAAAGAGTAAATGAAGTATGCACCACCGGCCAATAATGCCCATTGTAATAATTTTTTAGTAACGGTAACTTTTTTAATACCATCTTCGATAACAGTTTTTTTCTTACCGAATTTTTCCCACATTTTTTTCAACCACTCGTGGTATTTTTTACCACCACCAGCAATCATAACTTCTTTACCTTTTGAGATTTTAGAAGCTTCCTCAGCCGTCTTAGCAGCATCTTTACCCGCTCCTGTGGCTTTTTTGGTGGTATCACCAGCCCTTTTTGCGACTGCCTTGTCTACAGCTTTCGCGGTAACTTTAGTAGAACCACCCGCATCTTGTGCTGCTTTTTTCAACATAGCCTCAGCTTCTTTACCCTCAATACCAAATTTAGCCATTGTTTCTTGTGCTAACTTTAGTTTAGACGCATCTGCAGCCATTTGTGTTCCTTTTGGAAATACTTGTTTTGCAATTTCCTTAAATTCAGGTTGAGTTCTTAAAAGTCCTTTCATTTTAATTGCAACTTCAGGAACATTCTTGATTGCATATTTTACAATTTCTGCAGACTCAACAGAGGTAATTTTACCAGCCTCAGCGGCTGCTTTAAATTCTGCGGCACTTTTAAATTTATTTCCAATTGCTGGAATTTCAGTTTTAAGTGTTTGCCATAACGCTTTTTCCACTTCAACTGTTCTTGCTAAGGTTTTTACCAAATCTTGGAACATTCTTAACTGTTCATTAAGAGGTTCTTCTGTTTTTGATTTAACTTTATTATCAATTGACTCCATTAGAGTCAGATACTTTCTTATTAGGATTGCGTCTTTGTTTTCCATTTTTTTATTTTTAATTTATTGATTATCCATTTGTTTAAATTTATTGATTAAAGCCTGCATATCGGTTTGTGCCGCCTGTTTTAAGGTTTCGTCATTACTTGCGTATTGGGCAATTGCTTGGTCAGCTTTTGCTTTCTCTTGTTTTAATTTATTTTCATCTTCTTTAGCCTTACTTTCCGCATATTTCTCCACACCTTTCATACCAAGAGCAAATGCGGTACCTGTTTTAGCACCTTTAAATGCTGCCCTCTCTAATTCCGCTGCGGTTTTAGTTTTTAGTGCGGTTTTTAATGGATTAACAACATCAGTTTTAACACCTTGAACTATTGTTTTACCAAGACCTGGCCCCTCTGCAGCTTTACTAAAGGCATTTTGTAGTTTTTTAACAACCTCACCAATTTTATTCTTAGCGATGTTTATCATTTCTGTTACCTTAGAACCACCCAAAGTTTTTGCCAACCATTCAATTGGTTTTAAAATCATATTACTAATGAAACTAACACCCTTTCCTAAAAGTTGTAATAATTGTTTGATACCAGGTAATTTTGCTAATTTAGCAATACTTCTACCTGTTGCTTTTATTGCACCACCTAAGGCCTTTGCAGCGCCACCTGTTAAAAGTAAACCAAGAAGACAAACACCAATATCAAGATAAGACCATATGCTATTTTCAATTTTACCTGTGAACAGTTGATATATTTTCCATATTCCAAGAGCGCCCCATAAGATTGCTCCCGCGATTTTACCCACACCTATTGCCATTAATGCAACTTCAATACCAATGGTTACGGGATTCAATAAAAATGCTTCGAGTTTTTCAAAAAACCAAGGAAGTCCTTTATTTAAAATCCAAGAACCAGCTTGTTTGACTTTATCCCAAACATATGAAGCCCCTTGTTTGACTTTTCCCCACGTATCATCCAACCATCCTTCCAACAATTCTGAAGGTGTGACAGGGAATACTTCTAACATTTTTGTTTTGACAAAATCCCAAGATTCCTCAATTGTTCTATATGTAGTCAGACTAAATTCTTCGGTTGATTCATAAATGAGATGCATACCAAATCTTATTTCATATTCCGAAACAATACCTCTATCGTGTGTGATTAGTGGGTATATTAATTGTTTCATCTTTGAAAACAAATCAGTAGATTCCATTAATTTATATTTGTAACTGTGTGTAAACTGATTTTTGAACATTTCACAAACAACGGATGGGTGGGCGTGATTTAAATCAAATTTTATTCCCGTTTCTAAATCTACAACCATAGTTTCTAGTTGTACATATCTTCTATCTTTACTAACAGTAAAATCCATTTTTTTGTGTTTCTATATAATAAATATCATATAAATATCATTTATTTGAGTGGATTTCCATGACCTCTTTTTAAAACTGAACCAACCACGTCCGACCATTTGGTCACACCAATTTGATTGCCAGGCCCTCTAGTTACACCGCTTTCCCATTTTCCAACCTCAGGATAACCTTGTTTGCTACCTGAACTACCAACACCACTGGACGGTTGTGCCGCGGATGGGTCATTACCTTGCTCATCTAATTGAGCACTATCTACAATTTTTTTATATTGTTTTTCTGAGATTATAATCTTCATATCCTTATAAATAGTAAAAAAAATCTTTAAAAATTTATTGTATAGTATAAAAATATACCTATTTTAGCTGAAATTTTAAATATCATGAAAAATTTATTTTATGTTTTTATTTTACTATTACTTACAAGTTGTCAGAAATATGAAGAAGTAAGTGAACCAATTTTGTACATGGGTGGTGGTAAATGGACTTTTGTTGATTATGATGTTGTTGTAATAAGTTCCCAAAGTCAAGTTGAGCTTATAAAAAACGACACCATTTGTATCAATTCGTTTAATCAACAAAGTTTTATTAGTGGAGGGACTTTAATGTCACAAAATTATAAAAACACCGCGTTGTCACGTAGGTTTATTAAGAATAAAACGATGTGGGAGTTTGATGGATATAATTTGTATTGTGATTGGTCGTTTCAACCAGGAGGTCAAAAACCCTCTCATGAACCATTTTGGGTTACTTACCCATCAAATGGTTTGTACACAAACTACACAAGGATGTCAATTTTAGACCATACTCTTGGTTTAAAAACCGATTACACTTTTAAAACGAATAATGTTGGGGTTGCACCACCAAATGAATTAATTTTAATGAGCCCTGAAATAATTACGGATTTATATCTTTCAGATGGGACAAGAGAAAGGGCGGTTACTGTGAAAGTAATTTTAACCTTTTTAAGATAATTTACTCATCATATATTGTATTATCTTTCTTGGAAAACATCTTTATGTATTGTCCAGCTTTAGAATTGGCTTCATCTTCAATTTCACCCCCTATGTCAGGTGGTTGTACTTTTAGTCTACCTTGTTCATATTGTTTATGGTGAATCATTTCGTGAGCGATACTTCTTAACACGTCAACCAAAGCTCTATTTTTAACATTAACTCGAATTATTTTTGGGTCCTTTAAATAATTGTAACTCGCTGTGGTTTTTAGTTCACCTCTACCATTTTGTAAAATAACAACAGGGCACTTCTCTAAGTTTAGTTCGATTTTAACAAACTTAACAAACTCACTAATTTTATCTTTTTTTTTGTCACTTAAAAAATCCATATTAATAAATATTGTTGGTATGGTAATTTATCATTGAAAAAAAAAATTGAATTAATATCTTATTTCAAATAATTACTGATATGATGGATTGGTATACCATTAAATATTTATATCCGAGAGCGTTAAACATCTTTTCTAAAATGATGTTTCCTAACGTTGGTTTACCATGCTTATCGGTTCTTCGATATTACGACATTAAGAAATTGTACAAATTTTTTGATAAAAACGGTATCTATCTTACTGTAGAAATGATGACAAGGAATAATTGGGTTTATAGTTTGTCATTAAATGATGGCAAGATATTTTTTCCTTGTCAAGACTCTCAATCAAATAGAGAATTGATTGAAGTAGAGGGTTTTTATGAATGTTTTAGATTATTAGAATCAAAACTGAAAGATGTCAATTATCCTTTTTAGAAGATAATGTTCGAGTAAAAAATATATACGATAACCAAAAACATCCTGAAATAAAGTAAAAAATTATATCTGCAACCCAATACGAGCCAGTGACCTCCATCAACAACTTGAATGAAGCGTCGTACCCAAATGGGAGAAAGAACATCGCTAACATTAGAGATGTATCTCGATAAAGGGTCAATCTTGTCTCCTTGTGTTTCAGTTTGTGTATCACTATCGGGGTCCATATAGGTGTATTAAAATACTTATGACTATTAGTCGGGGTTTATATTAAATATTCGGATAATCTAACATTTTTTTAATACCATCTTTTAATTGTATAAAATTATTATAATTTGTACAATTTTTTAATTCATCTAAATCAGGTTTTCTCCATTTAGTATCGTTCTTCCAACCTTCTTTATAGATAACGTTGAACTCAATACCCATGATTTCGTGAATTACTTTTGATAATTCATTTATTGTCACCTCTTCGTCAAAACCAATATTTAAAATTTTATCATTAACATTTTCAATCAATTGATTCATTATGTCGGTATGGTTTGTAACATAACAAAAAGAACGAGTTTGTTTACCATCACCAAACAAGTAAAATTGTTCGCTCGATTTAATTCTTTCTATAAATTCAGGTATAACTTGTCCGTAACCGTTTGTTGCCATTCTTGGTCCATAGGTATTGAATGGTCTAACGATTAGATAATTTTTTTGATTTTCCCTAGCCCATAATCTAACCAAATACTCACCTATTGCTTTTGATGACGCATAAGAATCTCTATCGGATAATGAATCTAAAATTATATATTCAGTTTCTTTTGTTGGGACTTTAGGTTCGGGACCATATACTTCAGAAGACGACGCATAAACAACTTTTCTAACTGACTTTCCACAGGATTCTAAAATGTTTTGTGTTAAAAGAATATTATCATTACAAACTTTGTACGGTATGTCATAAAAATACTTTGTTCCGTTGATTGCTGCATAGTGTACAACAATTTCAGGATACTCGGTATTCATCATAATCTTTGTTTGACTTAAATTCCTTAAATCAATTTCGTAAAACCTAAAATTATCATGAATCGGTAAATTTGATTTTTTACCTCTGAAAAAATTATCAACACCAATAACTTGATGTCCATTACTTAAAAGAGAATCACATAAATGTGAACCTAAAAATCCAGCGGCTCCTGTGACTAAAATTCTCACTTATTTTCTCATCCCTTTTGGGACCTTTTTTATAAATTTATCATTTTCCTCATCAATAAATTTGAAAATGTCAACATCGATATTATATTTTTTACAAAGAACTTTCATAGCTTTGGTGTCCTTAGGTAAACAAGGGCCCGCGTATCCACCAAACTCTTCATTTACGTTCAAATAATGACTTTCACCCACTCCGTGAAATAAAAACGCATCTTTAATCGCGCCATAATTAGCTCCAAAATGTTGACAAACTTTGTGGAATGAATTCGCAAATGTAATTTTTGTTGCTTTATAAGTGTTTGAAAAATACTTCATTAATTCAGCTTCAACAATTTTCATTTTTACCCTATGAATAGGTAAATTACCATGACTTTCAACAATTAAGTTATAATCGATATCATTTTCAGTCCCAACTACAAGTATGTTATTATTAAATACAAAATCATTATATGCGCATCTTTCTTTTAAAAATTCCGGTACAAAAACAAATCTACAATTTGGATAAACTAATTTTAATTTATTAGTTGTTCCAGGTTCTACCGTGCTTTTTATTGCAATTAAACCGTTATAGTTTAATTCATCTAATTGACTCACCACACTGCTTACCGCGGATAAATCACATTCTTCATTTAAACCAATTATCGTACTAACCGTTAAGTATACGATTTCACAACCTAAAACATCCTCTATTTTTGTCTCAGGCATTTTTATATCGTAAATAGATACTTCGTGTCCAATATATTCAAACCCATCTTTAATTGCTTGACCCACAACACCAATACCAATGACTCCAATTTTCATAAAATTTAATTTTCTCTTCTTTCGTCGGGTTGATAGTGTTTAATTCTATCATGCCAAATCGGTGACGCTAATAATACCGCAGGTCTTAGTTTATTTTCTTTTGTTAATTGATACATATATGACATCCACGTTTGTTCAAATGGATGTGCCCATTTTGTTTCTATGAACATTTTATAATTACCTTCTTTACTAACAATCATTGGCCAATTTGCATAATAAATTTCACCGTCGATATAAGATAATCCATCCATACTTTTAATATTCTTAAAATTAGTTAATGGTACATTTGGGTCTAAACCTGTCACAGGTAATTTATCATAGTTGGGCCAATCTCTTGTTCTAATTGTTTGTGGCACATTGTACCAAGAACATTGTTTGTCGTTATCAAAATATACTTCAGTAAATGACAATTTAAGAAAATCAAATTGTTCTTTTAACATTATTCTGTGAACCAAATTGTAAAGATTGGGGATGTATTTTCTAAATCCGTTTCTACAAAATTGACCTTCAATTTCAGGAGGATTAACGGTCATATCGTCTTCAAAAAAGAACATAAAATCAGCATCAGAATTATGAAAATGTTCTGACGCCGCTTGTCTACCTCCACAAATACCGGTGTTACCCCCTAAACTAACATATTCAAATTTAAAACTTTCAGCGATTTCCCTATTTTTATCTCGAGATTCTTGGGTTGTTGAATTATCGAGTAAAACTAAATGCGGTCTATTTAACCAATCGGGCGTTTTTTCCATTGATGTAATGGTGTGTAAAACCTGCTCAGCGAAATTAAATGTTAAGACGTATAAATTTGTTTTAACCTTTTCAACATCCCTATCTGTGTACTTAATAAATTTTTGGGATTGGGTTATTTTAGGTGCAACGATATCTACTTTTTTATCAATAATCGCTTGGGTAAATTTCACAATCAAACCATTACCATCTAATTCAAATCTTTTGTACAAGTGAGGTTCATTGTATGACATCAAAGTAAAGACACTTTCCTCTGTTCCCATGTAACCCGTATTCAATGTGTTAGTCAAGATTGAATAATATGTTGCATTTGCTTCGTGTATTTGTTGTTTGTGTCCACCGAACAAACCACCTCGACAAACATATTCTACCTTCGTTCGTGCAATCTTATTCATTTCAGTAAAAGTGAAACCATGAATTTCATTTTCGGCTTGATATGGATAACTTAAAAATAAAAATGGATTACCATATTCAGGTAATTTATTTAAGATGTTATTTTCAGTTATATGTGTGTGAGGCACAGTATTTGTAATTCCCGCATCTAACCAAAAGAAATACTCAGTGTCAAATGGATTCCAAATTGACGCGTCATTTAACATAAACATTTTAGATTGAACTATTGGGTTATAGTATTCCAAAACTGCTTGTGGTGAACCCGATAACCAACCAGCTTGATTTAACCAATCAGGACATGTCCTTATTTCTTGAGTTTTATTCCAAAAAGGGTCGTATAATCTTTTTATATCTTCCAATTCGGTTATTCGTACATATGTATTCTCTCTACTTCGTTTTTCCCAAACCAAATATTCATATTCCGCTGGTATATAAATGAATAAATTTTGTGGAATATCTAAGAACATTTTGAAGTGTTCAATATAATGTGTAAAATCCCTCCCCGGTCTACCAATATTCCATAAACCAGTAACAATAGTTAAATTTTTATTAATCTCTTGATTCATCACCAACTCTTTATTTATTTCATTTGTTTCGTAATCTGTTATACGTGTTTTTTATTCCTTGTTCTAATCCAACATACTCAATTCCTAAATCAATAAAATTTCCGCAATATTTTTTACCTATTATAGAGTCGTTAAGGGTTGGTGATTTGAACTCACCTAAATTATTTATCATCTGTAGAATTTCTATAGTTTTAAAGGTTTTATTGTAAGTACATTCATGAATTTTTGGTAGAATATCTTTATCACTAAAGATAAAATATTTTACCAACCTTGTAAAGTCTTCCATATAAAAAAAATCCATTTCTTTATTTTCATATAAAACAAATGGCTCCTCCTTGATGTATCTTACTATATTCGACTTTATAAATCTTGTGTCAATCTCGTTTTCATCAAAAACTGCAAACAATCTTATATTAAAAAAATTATCTTTTTCTAAAATGGAATTATGGATAACTTTTTTACTTAAACCATATGGTGACTCACTATTGAAAATTTCTGCACCCGAACCCAAATTAATAAATCTATCAAACCGATTTTTACAACCTAAAAGATTAAAATACATCTTCAAATTCTCATCCATTATTTGAAAATCATCTTTTTTTAGTCTACTTCCTCCAATTACTGCGCAATGTAAAACAACATCGAAATATTTGTCTGAAAAAAATTTCAAAGTTTCAAAAGAGTCGGTTAAATCAAAATCTTTTCTCGATATCCCAACAACATTAAATTGATTTTTTAAACTTTCAAACAATGATTTACCTATGTATCCATTTGCTCCTGTAATTAGTATTCTCATTTTTTTAAATTAATATAAACAGGAGAATTATTATTAACAGCAAAATTAAAATCATTTTCTAATTCATCCTGAGTATGTGGTTTAAATAATTTAAGATTTTCAAATATGCTTAGAGCAGCTAAATCTTCACTAGCCCAATGTGAGAATCCTAAATAACCATAATCTTCATTTCTACCACCACCTAATATCTTTACAGGAATATTTTCATGATTAACGTAATTTCTAATCATTTCAAATGGTCTATAAATAGCAAACGGTGTAATTGAATATACAAATGGTATTTTATTTTCCATCGCTAGTCCAATAGCTATGCCCATCATAGCCATTTCAGATGACCCCACATTAAAAAATCTATCAGGAAATATATTCATAATGTCATCCCATAAACCATAACCTAAATCACCTGTAATAAGATAAATATCAGGATTAGATTTCATTTCATTAAGCAATAATTTAGCAAATTCTCGTCTCATAATAATTGTTCTAATGCTGTTTGGTAATCATTTTCTTTCATTATATGGTAGTGAGCATTTAATCCTTTAAGAAATGAAAAATGTTCTACTGTAGTGTAATGGATATTAATATTAGATAGAAATGATTTTAATCTATTTGTCAAATATTCAACGTCTACTTCTCTATAAGCTGCATATCCATTTACGTTAACATGTACCTCAATGTTTGTAATGTTTTGTTCAACTATGGTTTTAAGAGATTCCCAAACACTACCTTCAGCACACTCACCATCACTTAATAACACATATACTTTTCTATTTAGATTAGCAATTGCTCTTCCTAGGGCAATAGTAATACCTAAACCCAAACTACCTGTTGAGCAACATATACCCGCTTCTTCATCCCAATGTGGGTGTCCACCATGTTTTAAAAATAATGCTTCAGCATCTTGTCCTCTATATTTTTCCAAGCAAACGTATAATGCTAATGCGGCATGGCCTGATGATAAGATGAATATATCATCTTTATTCATTTTTTGATAGATACTATCAATTATTTCTAGTGCTGAGAAATAACTACCAAGATGACCTAATTTATGTTTATAGGCGATTTCAACTATTCGTTTCTTTAGCTCTACCATATAAATTTATTTTTATAATATTCTACTATTTTTATTATTTCATCATCAAAATTTTTCAATGGTGTCCAACCTAATGACCTCATTTTAGAATCGTTTAATGAATATCTCATATCCATACCGGGTCTGGAATATGTTAAATCAATAAAATCATTTGGGTCGTCTTTACCATGGTAAATTTTCACTATTTTACTCACGGTTTCGTAATTTGTCTGTTCGTAATTTGATGAGATATTAAAAATCTCATTTACTCTATTTGAATTTATTATTGTTATTACGGCCCTTGCAGTATCTTCAGCGTGTAACCAATTTCTAATTGGGAAACCATTGTTATGTAAAGGTATTTTTCTACCTAATATTAGATATTTGCAAGTTTTTGGTATAAGTTTTTCAACGTATTGACCAACACCATAATTGTTTGTTGGTCGAATAATTACATATGGTAAGTTATACGTCCTACCCCACGCAACTATTAATTGGTCTGCGGCTGATTTGGTTGCAGAATAAGGATTACTTGGTTTTAAGATATCATCTTCATTGTGTTCACCATTAAGTATATCACCATATACCTCATCGGTACTAAAATGTAATAAAACAGGTGTCTTTGACGTTTCTAAACGATATGTTCTAATTAATTCCAATAAATTATGGACACCATTAATATTACTTGAGACAAATTCATTACTATTTGATATTGAATTACCAACGTGGGTTTCTGCTGCGGTATTAATCACATAGTCACAATCATATAAAAATTTTAAATCATTAATATCACTTTTAACAAATGTGAAATTTTTATATTCATTAAATTCTTTTAATAATTCTTTATTTGATGCATATGTCATTTTATCAACACCCATAACATACCACCCTAAATTCAGACATTCTCTTGTAATATGAGAACCAATAAAACCTAAACAACCTGTTATGTAAACTACCTTCATTAATTAAAAAATTTTATAATTTTATCTGTCACGTAATCAACATCATCAATATTCATCCCATGGTGTGCACCAAGTAAAAACCCATTTCTCATAATCATGTCTGAGTTTTTAAATGACTTTAAATAATTTCTATACGCTGGATGTCTTGTAACATTACCAGCAAAAGTTACTCTTGTTTGTATATTATTTTCCTCTAAGAAATGAAGTAAATCGTACCTGTACTCACTTTGTAGTGGGATAGCCAACCAATTGGGTTTTATTGAATCATCGGGTAAAATAATGTCACCAACACCTCTTAAATTATTAATGTATCTTTCTATATTATTTCGTCTTATTTGTTCAAAATTTTTAAATCTATCTAATTGTACTAAACCAAATGCCGCATTCATTTCCGAACTTTTAAAATTATAACCCAACACCGAATACAAGAATTTGTGGTCGTAAGGAATTCCGTCAACAGAATGGTTAAATCTGTCAGACATTATTTCAGAATTATCTCCTAACCTTCCCCAATCTCTGTATTGTAAGCATACGTCTCTTAATTTGGTGTCATTGAACATAACCATACCCCCCGAACCACCAGCTGTAATCACATGACTAGCGTAAAAACTTGTTGTTGAGATGTCCGATTCTAATGTGTGAGTTATAGTGTCAGCAGAATCCTCAATTAAAATAATATCCCCTCTACCAATTTCGATTAAACATTCTTTTAATAATTTCCAATTGGGTTTGTTACCAATAAGATTTGGTAGCATAATGACTTTAACTTCATTATCAACCAAAGAAATTATTTCACTTACAGTTGGTACATAAGAGTTTATACCAACATCACAAAATACAGGTATTAAACCTAATTGAATTATAGGTGCTAAAGTTGTTGAAAATGTACAAGAGGGTGTAATCACCTTAGTTCCCTTGTTTAATTGTAAACAAGCTAATGATAATAAACAGGCGGACGAACCGCTGTTCACAAAAACACCGAATTTTTTACCAAAAAAACGACTAATTCTTTCTTCAAATTCAATCGTTTTAGGTCCAAATCCGGCAATCCAACCATCTCTTAAACAATTAACAACCGCTTGTATTTCCTCCTCACCATATGACTCAAACTTATTAGGTGCGTACCATATTTTTTTCATAATGTTTTTTTACATCCAACCTAATTGAATAAATCTCATGTGGTTGTCGTCAATATTTTGATTCCTGTGTATGTTACAACCCTCGATACCTTCGTGTGTTGTATGTCTGATTACTGGAAATGTGGTGACACCACCTTTTTCTCTCCATTGTTCAATGGTGATAAGTGGTTCTTCGTCACTGTAAAATCTAACCAATTTCTTAAATCCATGTTTACCCATGTATGCAGAAAATGATACGTCATCATTCCATGATACGTCCATAAACTCCTTATATAAATCATCTTGGAAAAAATATCTTTGATAAGAAATTGTTTTATAGTGTTGTAAAAATTTTACATACACGTCTTTATAAACGGAAACAACAAAAGTGTTTCTAACATCATCAAAATCACTCGGGTTCTCACATCTACTTCCATCATATCCACAAGCGGTGTCAGTATAGGTTTCTTGATTTTTAACTTGTTCTTCAACCATCTTGGGGTGATAAACTAAATCATCATCACATACAATCAAAATAGCGTCTCTTTCGGTAACTCTTTTTAAGGTGGGAACTAACTTTGTCATAGTACCTAAATCATCTAAACCTTCAAAAATTTTAAATTTAGGATGTTGTTGTGACAACTCTTTCATCCATTCTGGTATAACGTAAGGTTCACCGGTTAATTTACTTACAGACGGTACGTTTAAATGTATTTCATATTCACCATTATATTCTTGTTCTATTAATGATTTAATATTACTTTTTATCCCTGTATCATATTCCGCCGAAAGTCTTGATGGGATTGTTGTTAATGTTACGATAACTCTTCTCTTATGTTTCATAATTAAATTTTTAATTGTATTCAGAATTGACATAATTTATTTTTGAGTGTAAATTTTATTGTTATTTTGGGTAAATTCATCAAAAATTCTATCATGCATATAACCCATATGGTGACCGCATTGAGCTCTAAACTCATTAAATCCCGAATCAGGAAATAATATCTGTCTTACGATTGGGAAAGAATGTGAACCTCTTCCATTATTGTTTACAGACCTCCAGTCCGTCTCATTTTCCCAAGTTGCAACAATATATGGTCTTTCCCTTAATCTAAAATAATAACCTGTTAATACATCATCATTTGTTGCCATGGATAAAAATGATTCATCCATAAAATCATCACTAAAGTAATTTCTTAGATAAGATACCGAATGCCAATGACCGGGTTGAATAACTTGACCATCGTATTTTATTGGGAAATAAAAATGTGTAGGACTTAAGGTATATTTAACAATACCATCACTGTCTAACCACTCTCTTTTTTCAATACAATTATCACCCCTGAAACAAATCATAGCTTCAGGGTATTGAGACATCTTTTTTAAATGGTATTCTAACATGTCTTCGTGGTAAACATGGTCATCATCACAAACAATCATTATGTCGTCGGGATTTGTGATATAGAGTAACGCTCCTGTAATTTTAACCACGGGACCATAATCTTTCTCAACGCGATTAATTATTAATTTAGAATTTTTATTTACAAAATCAATTAAGTCATTTGAGATGATGTATTCTTCATCGTTATTATTTTTATACTTGTATGGTATATTTAACAATACTTTGTAATCTTTATCTGTCTTCTGATTCAAAAGAGAGGTCAGATTTTCTTTAAATGAATCCCAAAGATTTATTCTTTTAGGTACTGTTGTAAGTGAAATGTAAATCATGTTATAGTTTGTTTATTAATTTTATAAAATCTAAAGAATGTTCGGGTCTATTTAAATCGTTTTTTCTATCATATTCGGGATTTGGGTAATTGTTCATATCTAAATCAACTTTTTTACCACTTTTAAAAGTGTCTAAAAATCTACTTAGAGTCGACTTATTATTCGCGACCAGTGTTTTATTTATGAACGTCATTTCCAATATGTGTGGTAAAGTAATATCAAGTCCATATTCTGAGTATGGAGATGAACCCGCATAATTGTTACAATGAATATGACAATGATAAAAATATTCGTTAATTTTTTTAAGTACGTCAAAATACTCTTGTAGTAATCTTGGGTTGTCAATTGGGTGAAACTCCACAACAATTCCCGTTACGATTTCTGATAATCTTTTTATATCAGAATTTAAAAAGAAGGGGAATTCTGCACCCTCAATATCCATTTTTAAAAAAACTTGTTCTTTAATGCCACTCTGTTCATAGTGAGCAAAGAATGTATCTAAATCGGTTTCTTTTTGGTAAGACAAACCCTCTTTTTTAAACACCATTAGGTGTTGTAAATCATGAGGAATACCCGCACCTTCCACTGTGTGGTCATATGAGAATGAAGGTTTATTAGTTTTTCTTACGTAATCAATTTCAAATGAAATATCAGAACCAACTCCATAAGAGAATAATGCTGCACTTGAATCTAATATTATTTGGGGAGCAACATAACCACCATCCCATTCATTTCCCAATCTAACTTTGGGTGACTTAACGTCGTATAATTTTAATTGCTCAATCATTTTTTCTTTATCTTTAATTATAGTAATCCCATTTTTTCAAAAAAATCAAATAGTCTATCTCTATCAGTTATATGTACTTCACCATCTGACCATTCTTTTACCATGTAACCTTCGTTATCACAGTATAATGAATGTACATCAATGTATGGGTAGTTATTTTCTTTACATTTTTCTTTTAATAAATCATTTATTTTTTGAACGTAACGTAATCTATCACTGTCTAATCCAATTACAGGGTATTGTTCTTGGAATCGACTATGGTCATAATTACCTGTGAGATACCTTATTGTGGGAACGACACTCATTATTGCAATTTCATGATAATTTGCGTTTTTAATTGATTCAAAATAGTTTGAAACTAATGTGTTTATTACTTCATCTTCATTTCTACCGTTCACATTAATCTGATTCCATAAATGACATCGACAATCTATTTCACCAAACGCCAACACCCACAAACCTTCTCTTGAAACTTCACCTCTCGGAATGTAATAGTTATCAAAGTTTTCTTCTAAACCATCTCTACCAACTCTATGCATGGTTATTGGTCCAACGTTTAGTGTCCCTATTTTTGGGTGACCAATATGAAAAGTGTTTGAATGCGAATCACCGATTACCCATATTTTTTCATATTTTTTATAATTCACTATAAAAGTTTATCTAAGTTTATTAATTCATCAACAAATAGTTTTGAATAAGAATCTAATCTTGAATTTTCCTCATACCATTTTCTACCATTTTGACCAATAAATTCTACCAATTTCGGTTTGTTTTTTAATTCTTCAAATTTTTCAATATAAGCGTTCGCTAATCTGGGAAAATCAGACAAATCATCACAATCAACTTTAGCATAATGATAATTAGGAATCAATTTATTATGATATTGAATAGCTAATTCAGGTCTTATAACCGCACAACCCAAACCCATACCGTCAATTAAACGACCTGATATTTCTACCACTGAGTTTACGTCCATAATGATAGAATATTGTGAAAGTTCTATCATAAATTCATCACCCGTTAACCTATCGGGATAAAAAATGTTAAACCTATCATCAAAATGTCTCAAGTATTCCCTAAACGGGGCATTACCACCTCTTAAAAACAATTTTTCGGGTATTTTCCTATCGACCCTATTGTATAACTTTTCAATTTCAATCATACCACTTTTAAAATATGTTGACATGGTACACGGTGTGTAGACATATTCCAAACAATTTTTTTTATACCCCTCTTCATCGGTACAATCAAATGGTATCATTGGTTTATAATGTACGACATCAAAATTAATGCCCACAGGTTGAAACACATCAACACAATTATCTAAATCCCAACCCCAAGGCGATTCGCCCTTTGTTATATAATACCCCCTATCGCAATACGATATTATCATAAACTTTCCCGTTTTTGGATTTTTTATGACAGGTGTGGCAATACCATATGCGGGGCAACAACAATCTTTGTTTATTAATCTTGTATTAATTGGTATGAATTCAATTTCTGGATATTTTTTAATTAAACTTCTAAGAATTTCTATGGGACATATTTGATGCATATATTCTACACCATCGTATGTAATGTCGGGATTTTTAATATCGTCTGCGTCGAATTCACTAAACCCGTCAACCCCCGTAACTTGAGGAAAATCTAAATAAAATTCTATTTTTTTGATTGACGACATTAATTACCAAATAATTTAGAAAAAAGACCCGTTTTATTATTTTCTAAATCAGAATTTTTTACAAAAACAGTTTGTCTACCCCATAGAACTTTGATATATCCGTTTTCTAATAGATATGGTGTAAGGTATTTGTCTTTTCCACCTAAATCCGTATCAAAATCGGTGTCATCAATTGAAATCAGATGATTGTCAGCCAATTTATCTTTCGCGGCCATAAACGCCTCTAAATGTTTCTCAGCAAAATTATCAGTACCCACATCCCAACCATCTAAAAATAATAAATCAATTTTCTTATTGAAATTTTTCAAAAACTCAATACCATCATGTGGAATGTGCATATGTAAATTACTTGGTATTGGTTCTTTAATGTGATGTTCATAAGAACTCTCAATTTCTTGTTTACACATTTGGTCGATATCAACCGTATGTACTTCAAAACCTTCTCTAACCCAAAAATAAGTTGAATGACCATCTTGACAACATGGGGGAGCGTCTTTACTTTCCAATTTCATTGAGTTATTATGATAAGAAATACAACTCTGAGTCAATTCTCTTCTTGTTGAACCAATTTCAACGATAACATTACCTTCAATTATTTTCAATAACTCTACGGTTTTTGTAATCCAAGGTGCGGGGTAATTTCTAATACTATTTTCCTCGTGCGTTAAAATATTGTGGTCCCAATAGTATGTTGTTTTTTTAAAATTACTACATGCTTTTAATACTTCTGTAAATTTGCTCATTTTTTTAATTATTTAAATTTATTTCTTTTCTTTCTACCCATCCTCTTTCAGGTGAGTGAGCCCAATAAACGACTCTTTTTGGTTCTTTTTCAATCAAAAACATTTCTTCGTAGTGAATTGGTCCATCACCATTTAAAAATTTTTGTAAATTATGACCATCAATGTACTTGTTAAATATTGATAACCCATTTTCATCATCATACGCTACCAATATAAAATCATAATCATTTTCAGGTAGGTCATTTCTATCAATATTAACTAAATAGTAAAATGATTTCATAAATGATTCCTCCCACTCTTCCTCTGTATCAAATTGTGGATTAGGTGGGAATTTATCGTCAATTGTCCACTTTTGAAACGCTCTTTTCTTGAAATGAATACCCGCATATTTTTCATAGTCACGAATAGTCCTATCAGTTCCCAACCCATATGGTCCTAAATCGTGACCATTATCCTCAGTGCACAATAGTTGTCTAATTCTTGAACGAGCAACGTCATTACCTTTCCACCACATACTTTCACCCCGTTTATGTTGGTCATCCCATACCAATTTACCAGCGCGTTCTTCTCTCATGGTTGCGTGCCATATAACAACTTGATGTGGGTGAAACAAATCGTATCCATGTGTAAAACTCCGAACCGAAAGATTGATTTCTTCACCAGCAAAAAAGATATTTGGGTCGTGCCTAACTTCTTTAGCCCATTTATTAGGACCAAAACAAAAATGACCACTTAAGAATCTGGCGGGATATGGTTTTGTCAAGTCTTGCCAACCACCACGAACACCGGCAGGTCTTATGAATATTGTACCATGTGGGTAAAAACATTCAGCTCTTGAGAACCAAGGTTCGTGAACTCTTTTTTCAGGGTCATTAAACGGGTCATAGTAAGGTAAATAACCACAAATAAGTGGATTATGTCCATCCTCCTTTAATTCGTGATACCAACCAATCAATTTAGAATCCCAATTCTCAGAAAATCTATGATGAGAGTCTAATTGACAAACAAAATCTTCATCGGTTAACAATTCTTCATTAATGACAGAACGTGCATACGCTAAACCTTTTGCTTCGGTATAATGAATGTCTTTTATTTTAAATCGTGGGTCATCTCTATACTCATCAACATTATCAAAACCATCCTCGGGGTTAAATTGTCGACAAATACCAAAGTGAATTCTTTCGGGAAACTGGGCGTTTTCTAACGCACTTTTTATTGTAGGTAATAACTCAGGTTCCCTATATGCTGGTAAATGAACTAATATTTTTTCCATATATTTTATTAAATTACACCCTCTAGTCTATTACCCCAACCATGTTTTTCTGAATGTGGCCAAACATACCATTTAGCGGGTTTACTTACCGTTTCAAAACTTCTCCATAGTTTACAGTAACCGTCCACATCTCTTTTCATCATTCGAATTTCTTCAGGTGAGGCGTCTTGTCTGTAAATTTCATTACCATTTTCATCATTAAAAGACACCGCCCAAAACGTGTAGTCGTCATGAGGTACATCATGGTAACCAATATCTATACAATGTTTAAAATGTGAAGTAAATGAATTATCATATTCGATTTGGTCTTCAATATATGGATTTGGTGGGTGGTTGTAATCTAATGTATATCTTTGTGTCGCTCTTTTTTTAAAAGAGATACCCGAATATCTTTCGTATTGTTCAAGAGTTCTATTTGGACCAAAACCAAAATCACCAAAATCAATTTCTTTACCGTCATTCTCCATACCAAATAGTTTCCTATTTTTATAATGACTGTACTCATTTCTTTTGTGCCATATCGGGTCGTCATCCCACTGTTTAGTGGAACCCCTACGAGTGTAATAGTGCCATATTAAAACTCGATGTAAATGGAATAAATCATATCCATGGGTATAGGCTCTAACAGATATCGAAATTTCCTCACCATGAAAATAATAATCGGGGTCATGTTGTACTTCTAACGCAAATTGACCAAGAGTGAAACAAAAGTGAGCGGAATAAAATCTAGCTTTGACAGGCTCGTCTCTTTCTTTAAAATCATCAATTGATGCCGGAAGAAAATGTATATTACCATCAGGACTAAATCTATCAAAGTTCATTTTCCATGGTACGTCTAAACGACCTTTTGGGTCGTTCTCAGGTTCGTATGAGGGTATGTATCCCGTTAACATGGGTTTTTTATGACCCTTTTCCTGTAATTTTTTTAATTCTATAATTAATTCTTCATCCCAATTTTTTGTAAATCTGTGATGTGAGTCCAATTGTAAAGTGTACTCTTCACCATCATATTGTTGTTGTAAGATATGTCTCGCCCAACACGGACCTTTAGCTTTTGTATGATTGATGTCGATTATTTTAAATCGTGGGTCACATTTCCATTCATCTAAATTATCCCACTCATCATCTTTTGAGTGTTGCCAGGCAATGGAAAATACGAGTTTATCAGGGTTTTTGGCTTTCTTTATACAATCTTTGAGTGTTGGTAACAGTTCTTTATCCCTGTAGGCCGCTATCTGTATAAAAATTTTTCTATTATCAGGCATACCGTAAACTTTTTTTTAAAAAATAACCATTTATTGTATCAATGTCAAGAGGTCTTTGTTTTTTCATCTTTATTTCTTATACTTTACTAAGACACTTAAAACATGAAAAACATATACCAACCAATCGTCATGGAAAAGGCGAGTGAAATTGTTCTCTTACTTAGGGAATCTGATTTTTTTAATGAGTATGAGATTGAAGACGAATCTTACGCGTTGGAGTTCTTCTGTGATAAACTCACAACAAAATTTATTAATGGCGACTTAGATGAAGACTCATTAGAAAATATCTTCAATCAAGACGACATGGAAGAATTTCTAAAAGAAATAGTCACCGGTAGTCTTTTATATGAACTACAAAAAAAAGGAATCATAGACTCCATTGAAGATGAAAATAATGAAGAAAGGTTTTTTTTGACCGATAAAGGAAGGGAAATAGTTAAGAATATTGGAAGTGGGTTAGATAATGAGGAATAATTATTTTACTCTCTTTTCTTCAGCTTGACTTTGATTAGAATATTTTTTATGGGTTTTAACTTTGTTTTTTAAAACTTTCAACGTAGAATGTGCATTAGATAAATTATCTGATATCGTCTTGAATCTACCGTTTGTTAAAGTTTTTAATCCATCTGGTGTTAAATCTTGTAATTTTCTTAACTCCTTAATGGTTTCACTAAGTTGGAATTCCAACTCATCGATTTTGAACTGAACCCTGTTGTAATCGTTCCTGTTAACTTTAGAAACTTCCTCATACAAAACGCTCCTAAGTATATTCAACACGTCATTTTCATTGATTTTGTTTAATTCCATATCCTATAAATATCTTGGTTTAGGTGTTTGGTAAATTAAATTATTTTACTTACCTTTTTGATAAATAACTAAAAAGAGAAAAAATGCAATTGTTTGATTTTGACGACATACTAATTGAACCAGCAATAACTTCTGATGTCCGCTCTCGTAGTGAGATTAATTGTCGTTTGAGTAATGGATTATTACCATTAATGACAGCCCCAATGGATACGGTTGTAAGTCAAACCAATTTTGATTTATTTAAAGAGCAAGGTATTTTACCCGTATTGCCAAGAATTAAAAATCCTGATTCATCGTGGGTGGATTGTAGTATTTTTCTTTCTTACAGTATGTCTGACTTTGAAAAATTATTTTTAGAGTCAACAAGGACCGAATATTCCGAGGAACAACCAATGTTAGTACTAATTGATGTGGCTAATGGGCACATGAAAGACTTGTTGATAATGACCGAACAAGCAAAGAAAAAATACGGAACAAATATTAAATTAATGGTTGGTAATGTTGCAAATCCCGAAACATTTTATGAATATTCCAAAGTAGGTGCTGATTACGTAAGAATTGGTATTGGTAATGGCAATGGTTGTTTGACAACTGTTCAAACAGGCGTTGGTTACCCTATGGCATCATTAATATCTGAGTGTAGAAAAATTAAAAACGAAAGATGGTTGAGTACTAACACAAAAATAGTAGCCGATGGTGGATTCAAAAAATACTCGGATGTAATTAAAGCCCTTGCTTTAGGTGCGGATATTGTAATGTTAGGTTCAATTTTGAATAAGTGTTTAGAGAGTGCTGGTGAAACAAGTAAAAAAACCGGAACTTCAACGATTAGTGTTTATGATAAAGTTGACCAATATTCAAAAGAAACAAAAGAAATGTTTGACGCAGATATTAATTTATATAAAACTTTTAGGGGTATGTCAACCAAAGAAGTTCAAACGAGTTGGGGAAAAGAAAATCTAACTACTTCAGAAGGTGTGGTTCGAACTCAAGTGGTTGAATATACAATTGAGGGTTGGGTAAATAATTTTGAATCATATCTAAAGTCTGCGATGAGTTATGCGGGAAAAAAAGAACTCCACCATTTCATCGGCGGAGTCAAATATAATCACATTTCAATGAATGGATTTAAAAGATTTGATAAATAATTATTCAACTCTAAATTCTTTGTCTTCCGCACTACTGATTGCATTGTCACTTTTCATACCCTCTTTAATGTAGGTACGAATCAATTTAGATACACTCATTTTTTTCTTATTTGCAACTTTTTCTATCTCTCTAAAATACGCGGGAACAACTCTAAATGATAACATTTGAACTAATTGTTTAGATTTTGTTGTTTCGGGAAATTTGGTTTCTTTATTAAATTCTGTATTTTCCATGTCTGGGATTTTTATATAAATATTTGGTTTTTCAGATTTTTTTGTTTATTATTTAAATAATAAATTAAATGTAATATGACAACAGGAAAAATAGAACCATCTTCATCAATTAAAGCGTGTGAGGAACGATATCCCGAAACTACCGCAGAATTTAAAAAAATCCTAAAAGAACAGTACGAACTGTTTTGTAAAAAACAAATGAACTACGGACCCGATAATATTTCGGTTGGTACTAGATTAGAAACTCCTGAGGAAATAAAATTATCTCAAACGGGTTTGTGGTTTAGAATGAATGATAAAATACAAAGGCTCAAACAGTTAGTATTATTGGGCAAAGAAGATACTGTAGGTGAGTGTGTTCAAGACACATATTCTGACCTATCCGTATATGGTATAATCGCACAAATAGTAAGTCGAGGTAAGTGGGCAAAATAATTTTTTAAAATCAACTACTTATCAAATAAAAAGTATTTAATATATTGATTATCAATATTATAATTAAATTTAAGGTAATGACGCCCTTTAAATTCAAAATAAAATAATAAAATATTTATATTGAAACGAAAGGTCAAAATGAAAGCAAAACAATCGGTGGCGGTAATCAAATTTTTAGATTCAATAAGTAAAAGTGTACTTCTAAATGTGTCAGTTGAAAGTTATTTTACATTCTCAAAGGAGAAAAAAATCACCACCCAATTTTTAATACTCAAAATGGTAATCAAATCGATGAATGTTAAATTAAACACAAACGAGGCTATTTTACCAAATTTATTAAAATCATTAAAAAATAGAAATGAAAACTTGGAGAATTATGAATTTGCTGAAGTCTTAAAAAATATAGAATCTAACTTGGATAAATTGTTAGATATGACTAAAACAAATATAAGAACAAAAAGAACTATTAAGACAAACAAACCAAACGATGTCTAAAAGAAATATTGACGAAGAGTTGAAGATTTCTTACACCAAGATGGCTCTTGAGTGGTGTGTTGAGAATTTTGGGGTTAACAGTAGAAAGAGAAAAAAGTTAATTCTTGAAATTAATGATAAATCTCGAATCGAAGGCAAGATGTGGTACTATGGACAATACTGTTTTAATAAAAACAAAATTGTCATTTATATTTCTAACTGCGAAACCATAGATGATATAATCTCAACAATAATTCATGAGTATACCCATTACCTACAATCAAGTTATTTATATCGACTTTATGAAAAATGTTATTACTATTCACAAAATCCATGTGAAAGACAAGCGAAAAGAAATGAAATAAAATACACTAAAGAGTGTATAAAAGAATTAAAGAAATTAATCAGGTAAGATTTCCGCTTCGGGTATTTCCTTCAAAAATAATAGATAATTTTCATTTGTTTGTCTATTCATTTGACGAACAACATTATCACACCCCCAATATTTTTTTAAGTCCTCGATAAATTCAGGTTTAACCCTTGTTTCTTTTATTCTTCGTTCAATAAAATATAATTTATTTTGAAAATTAAATAATTCTTTACAGAGCATATTAGTGTTTACAGGTTATTTGATGTTCTGTCCACCTTTTTGTTGGTTTTTTGTTCTCAAACTTGAAACAAGACCATTTTTCACTTTTATCAAAATGAATATGTTTAACAAAAAAAGATGGGACTGTTGCACCTGTCTCTAATTTCTGAGAATTTTTGTCAAAAATCAAGTCTATTTTAATAGTTAATGGTTCTTTATCGTCCCAAAGTCTTTCTTGTTCCTCAAGTAACCTCCATTCACCCCTATTTAAGTCTTGGTGTTGTAATGCACAATTTAAATAACTAAAAGTTTGTTTTAAATTTTCCATATTGTCGGAAAAAGTGGCAGCAGGTGCTAAATGACCTTTATCCCACACATTGTTTTTATAATCGCCACCGTCAGATGTGTGTACACCTTGTTCCGTATAAAAATCCATTGACCCTCTATTAACATTTGTTCGTCTATTTGTTGATTTATAAATTAACCATATTGGCTCCTCTAATATTTGTGAGTACTTTACTTCAAATACGTTATTTTTTACACGGATTAAATCTTTCTGTGTTGTTAATGATGTTGTTATTAACAACAAAAACGATAAAACAACAAGAATAGATAGTTTTTTCATAGTTGGTTTTTTAATATATAACTAAATATATCTCCAGCAGTATTTTTTCCAACCGAAAACTCAACAAAAGGAATTGAATGGTCTATCAATCTACGTTTTATTACATCATCTATCTCTTTAGATTGAATTAAATTTTGAAACCTACCATTTTCATTAAATGTGGTGTCATCCCTGTTTAATAAAACGTTGAAATTGTTGTACTTTTTAAATAATTTGAAAATAAAGTAATCAAATGAATTATCATAGAAGGTTGCGGGATATTCGGGTGTATCATTATATAAATCTTTGTAAACCGTTCCTAATATTATTGGTGAATCTACAATGATATATTTTACCTTACCATAAAGCCTACTGATATTTCTATGTTGATTAGCTGTAACAAAAAATTGGTCTTTTATTGTTGAGTAATTTTCTTCCCAAGCAACAATTTTTGGGTATTCGAATGTTAATTCAACATCCATGTGATTTTTTTTCATCAAAGTAAACAATTCAGAGCTTTGTGTTGATTTACCAATACCTGGCCCCCCAAAGAAATTGACAATTACGCTCACATCAATAATATATTAAAATTAACTTAAATAAAAAAGTGAACAATATGTAATTTTGGTATATTTATTAAATAAAAATTAGCTAATGGACATGGATTCTTTTTACACGGTACTAATTACAATAATCACGGTTTTAGGTTCCGCTAGCGCGTGGAGATATTACGAAAAAAGAGCTATGAGAAAAGAAAAATCAGAGGATTACATGAAAGATGAGTGTAGAGAACGCATAACAAAACTTGAAATTTTGTTAGAAAAGTCGTCTTCCGAAAAAGACGACCTAAGGTCCAAAATATTAGATTTAACTCGAGAAGTTGCTGAACTTAGAATAAAGGTTGAGTTTTTAGAAAGCAAAAACAAAGAGTTAAAAAAGAAAACGGAGGTGTCTGTATTAGATACACCAATAAAAAGAGGCAGAAAACCAAAATCAATCTAACAATTTTTTGTTAGTGAATCAAATATAGTTATAATTTCATTTAGGGAATCGTAAGAAAAACATTCTGAATAACCGGAAAAATTTTCCAAAATGGGTTTAAATTTTTTTACACCCCTTTTTTTATTTAGTTTTTCTTTTATTGTTTCTTCTAGTTTTTCAGCGTCTTTAGTGTCAATTCTTCTTAAAATCGTTTCTAAAGTATACCCCTTATATCCGTAACCCTTACTAAATCTACGTAAAATAAATCTTTTTGATGTAATACCTACTTTTACAAAAATTTTTTGCGTTTTCTCTTCTTTCATTAAAATCAAGTATAGTGATTTTGGTAACTTTTCTATTTTTTTCTTCTTACTCAACGCGTGTTTTTTGATTTCACCTTGAACATATTTTTTAGCGTTATCCAAATCACTAAATTCCTTTACATCCCTGTTTGAATTAGGAAAATACTTTTTAAATCTATTTGAATAGATAATTTTACCGTTATCAACGGTATAAATTTTACGATTATTAATAACCTTTTCATATATCGAGTAAAACCCCACCTTTAAGATTAGTCTATCCATATAAATTTATTTAAATTATACATATTTCATATTTTATTTGAAATATACAAAATATATCAAAAAAAGTACTATCTTTGTATAAATTAACAATCATCAATGGAAAAACACAAGAAGTGCACAGGATGTAAAGGGGTATTCCCTTTGTCTAATTTCTACAAAAACAAGCTGATTCATGACGGCCACAGTAACTATTGCATTGACTGTACAAAAGTAAATTCAAAAAAGTACTTTCAAAAGAAGAAAGAACGCACCTACAAGTTGGAAAATGAAAATCTTTTAAAAATGGTTATCTTAAACAACTATCAACAAGAGAACAACTTTCCGCAAGCGGATAATCTCATGAAAATTCTCATGATTGAAAAAATGTGTAAATCGTTATTGGAGGAAGTTGAGAATTTAAAGCGTAGTTTTGTAAAAACAGAAAGTGAAGTTGTGGAATAATTATGTACAAACCTAAATTATTGGGTATTTATGTGTATATAATTATTTTTAACAATGAGATTCACAGAAATACTGTTTGACACATTATTAGAGGAGGTAAAAAACAAGAAGCTCTTCAACACCCTAATGGATATTTGGAAAACAGAAAGACCAAATATTACAGACGAAGAAGGTGAAAGGCTTTTTTATGACTTTGCTAAAATAAAAGAAGGTTTAAGGCCTGACCGACCACAAGTATTTACATTTTTAAGTAGATACGACGGTGAACACGGATATCCAAAATTTGACCCAAATAATTTAAGACAGATTGAAAAATATTCTTATTCTCAATTATCGTTTTTATTAAACGAATTTAGACCTGAAGAAAGAGCAGTTGAGAGAGATGTTTTTGCCGGTAGTGATACAAAAGCGTCACCAGAGAGAATAGAAGCGTCAAGAAGATTATGGTTTGGTAACGATAATTTAGTATTCGAAAGAGATGGTCTTAGGGTTTATGCGATAAGAGACCAACAAATGTCCATACGATATGGATACTGGTATCACACAATGTACAAAAAAGCATTAGGTAGACCTGAACAATCTGACAGAGATATTTCTCCATGGTGTGTAACTTGGAGACCTGATATGGGTAAATCAAATATGTGGGGTAATTACCGAGGAGAAAGAACATTTTATTTTGTTATTGATGAAAATAAAAGTGAAAATGACCCATATTTTATAAGTACAATCCAAAAAGACACAGGAGTTAATACCGGTTTCAGAATTACAAACATGATGAATGGTGGTGACCTTGTTAAAACATGGGAAGAGATAGAAGAAATATATCCACAACTTAGAGGCGAAAGAAATATAATAACAACCAAACCATTTTCACAAGAGGAATTATCTCTAAGAGATGTTGTTGGTCAAATAAACGAAAGAGTTGGTGGACAATACGAATTTAAAAGAATGGAAAAGGGATATAAAAGAGCTTATATCCAAAACGGTGGAACATTAGCAAAACCGGAATCATGGAGGTCAATGGATGACGAACTACGTAATTTGTATATTGTGTACCCCGAAATAAATCAGTACAACGTTAAAGAAAGATACGGTAACTTTGATTTCCTCAGTGAAATTAAAAAAGTTGGTAATCAATTTAATTTATTGGACAGAACTTTAAGAGAAAAAGGTATTGGTGACGGAGTTGGGACTATCGTTGATTTCTTGATGGCTAACGAATTTAAAATTGCGAGAGTTAGTGGTGATAATAAAAAAATCAGACTATACGAAAGTAAAATTAACGGTAAATCAGGATTGTATAACGTGTCGACAAATTCATGGGTAGAAAAAGATGGTAAGGTTTATGAACCAAAATATGCACACATCGATACCGATGTTTATGTGGATACGGAAGGAAACACATATGTTGTAGATGTTTACAGTACAAGTACTCAAGCAAACGACGACTCTTTCTATTCAGTTTACAGTGTTGGTGATGAAAATCCGGAATACAACGCACACTTTATGTCATCTAAACAATTTAAGATATTAATGAAAGAATTGTCTCCTGATGATGGTAGTGAACCCGAAACAGACAAACCGGGTGATTACACAGATATAAAAGAAAAAAGGGGTTATTAAACCCCTTTTTTTATGATAACAAAGAATAGTATTCTTTAAAATGTTTTATACGGTCAGCTAACCCTATTGTACCACCATTTACTCTTTTTGTAATTTTTGTAACCACCGCGTCGGTAGCACCTTCGTCCGCCATTTTGTGTAATCCGTTTTTACTAAAAAACCAAGCCGCAGATAATAAGGCATATTTTGAAGAAACCAAATCAGGATTTGAAATAACATCCTCATTAATTGCTTTACCGAATGCTGTATAGTTATCCTTTCCGGTTAATTGAATGTACCCTCTGCCACGAAATTTATACCCTTCTTTTGTTGGTTCAGCACCATTACCCATTCTACCTCCATAAACACGAGATGCAATCGCTTCGGGTTTTCTTTGATATTGTTCTGCTAATGCGTCAGTCGGGAAATATTTTCCAAAAATACCTCTTAGACCTTTTGCCGAATAATTTAAATTTTCTTGTGTCGCCTTAAACCCACCTGATTCGTGACCACATTGTGCTAAAAAATGTGCCAATCTCAATGGTGTGTTTATTTGAAACTTTTGCGCGGTGTCAGGAATCAAAGCAATTACCGCATCGGGTATGTGACCTTTTAATTTTTCTAATTTTAAACCACCAACGTTAGGCGCTGGCGACGGTTCGGTGATTACTGTTTGTGTTGCAAACATTTTAGACCAAGTACCATCTCCAACAATACCATCGGCAATTAGACCGTTGGTTGATTGCCAACCTTTTACAGCCAATTCGGTACCTGTACCAAATACACCGTCAGCGGACAACCCTAATTTTTCTTGTATTTTTTTTACATCTTCTCCTGTAGAACCTTTTTTGAGTAACATAGTTTTTTTTAAGTTTAGTTATTTTTCATATAAATATTATAAAACATAGAACTAAATTTACACCGGTATCACGGTATTTATATATAAAAAAATATGAGCAAAAAAATTATAGTAACTGAATCACAACTAAAACGTTTATTAGATAGAGTAATTACCGAATCATCTATGGATGTTGAGGAAAAATTAGATTACGAAGGGTTTAGTCAAGGTAACGACCTACAACAATTAAGAGATGCGATTGATAATAACATTCTTGTTAGTGTCGCATTTGTGAAAAAGGATGGTACTGTTCGTCATATGTCAATTAAAAAATCTCTAAGTTCATATGTTGGTAGTGATAGAGAAAAAAGCGAAAAACAAATGAACGTCGAGATGAATAACAACATTAAAAAAGTTGTTGACATGAACTCTTATATCAAAAAGTTAAAAGAATTAAGAGGAATGGGTGTTGAAGATGAACAAGCTAAAATGGAGGCGGCTAAAGGTGCTTGGAGAAGTATTAATTTAGAAAATGTTTTAGGTTTTATGGCCAGAGGTAATTTTATTGACTTAAGAAACGATAATGAAATAATGGATAGATTTGGTGAACAAGTATACAATTCTCTAACTAAATCAATGAAAAATGTTTTAGCTCAAGACCAAATGGTTAATGACCCAGAACAAGTATAAAAAAATTATTGATACATAATTTAGCAATATTTAGTTATATTTTAATAAACCTAAATAAATGGTTTATATAAAATATGTCAGAATTAAGAAGTGTTAAATTTACAAACAAAAAAGTGGTTATGAAACCACAAAACAAAGGTTTTGGTGTTACTGAAATTTGGACCCCAAACTTAAACATAACAACAGTCATGCCTCTTCAATTTATTATCCATGACGGTGTTCGATACTTTTTACAATCCGTAAACGAAAAAAAAGACGAGTAAATATATTTATATGTAAATGAAAAAACTCAATTACGTTACTTACCTAATTTTGTTTTTTGTTTTTATGTCACACTATTCAATTGTTAAATTGTTTAGTAAAATTAAAATTTAATACTGTGAAAATATTAATATCGGAATCCCAATACAAAAATATTCTAAAAGAATATTACGAACCTGACAAACTCTATCATAGAGAAACTTTAGTCAAAAGATTATTAGTTAAAAATCAAAAAGGTTATTATGTTGTACCTAAAGAAATTAGAGACATAATAGAAAAACTACCATACATTGATTGTTATGACCAAGGAGGTATTAAACAAACATGCACTAAAATACCAGAAGTTTTATATGTTTACCTCAGTGGTAGGTATTAATTAATATTACTTGATATTTATATATGTAAACAAACTGAAAAATGGGAAAAAAAGTTATATTTAGAGAGTCACAATTGAAAAGACTTATTCAATACAATACTAAACAAAAATTACGAGAAAGTCTCGAAGATATTGAACCTGTCGATTATAATATGGGTATGAATAGACCTAATCAATTACCTAATCCACCAGCGAAAATTAATTTAGATGTTGAGGATGGTGAATTTGTTGATTACAATATGGGTAAAAATGACCCCAACCAATTACCTAATCCACCAAGAGAAATTAATGTTGAATTAGAAGAAGATGATTATTCAGATGTACCCGCAGACGCCGAAATTGACATGGAAACAGGTATGACCATGGAAGATGATTATTCATTAAACGAAGGACAAAAATCACTCAAAAACACATTCAACAAATACATGGGAAATCCCATTATCGAAAGTTTGAGTTCAAAATTAAAATAATTTTATGATTAAAAACAAAAAACCCCGTCAAGGGGTTTTTTATGCTTTTATAATAAATTCTAAAGTATTTATATGATATGAAGTACATCATAACAGAATCTCAATTAAAGAAGATTATAGACGGTGAAATTGAAGAAAGGTCAAGGACCCTTGCAAACACTCGTAAAAAAAGGATATTCCCAAAAAGCGCTTTAATGTCAAATCCAGATAGATTTAAGAAATATGATAAAGAAGTAAAAGATATTAAAGAGGTTAACCAACAAGATTTATGTTTTAGCCCCGAATCCCGAAAAGGAATGCAATTGGTTAGCTCATTGGCTAATGAAATTAAAGGTCTTGGTGTTAGTGCTCAAGATGTAAATGGTGCAGACCAAAACACACCTGAAGTAACCGAAGCAAAATCAAAGGTTGCCGAGATGTTGAATCCCGTTCTTCCAAATGCAACAAAATATGAGTTAAAGAAAATGATTCAGGAACTCAAAGCAATGAGAAGACAGAAAAGACAAGATAAACAACCGGCACCACAAGCACAACCCACACAGGTTAACGAACAAGCGGGTGCACTTGCAGCATGGGAATCTGTTAAGATTTTCTTATTGGGATTACCTACGGGTGTTTTTATTGCAATTGGGGCATGGTTAATCCTACGTCTTCTTAGGTGTCATATCTATGAAGGTCTTGGAAGAATAAGCGTTAGTTGTGGTTTAGATATCCAAAAGAGTTTCTTGGTGAAACTTGCGGAACTTGTGTTCTTAGATTTCAAAAACCTCTTCGAAACTGACCCCGTATTGTGGAACTGTAGATAACATGAAAATACTATTATCAGAATCTCAATTAAAAAGACTTATCGAATCGGAATTAACCGAATTTGAAAAATTTGCAGAAACCCGAATGGGTGGTGCGAAAAAAATTAGTGAAAATGCTAAAGAGAAAGGTGGACTTGCTTTATTGACTTATCATCACTTTGTTGTTAAATTACCATATTACAAGAAAGCATCTGAAGGTAAACTAACCAAAGAAGCGATGGAAAAAGAATATAAAAAATTGTTAGAAAAACTATACGAATCAACCAAAGATGGTATGGGTATTAAACAAATACCATTTCAAGAATTAGTTGGTAAAATTGAAGTTTTAGGTGAGTTATTAATCAAAGAAAATTAATATGAAAATATTAATTACAGAATCACAATTAAAGTCATTAATAAAATTAGAAAAAGAGAATTTAATTAATGAAGATGTTAAATACAGTTCATCAAGTTGGAATTCAAATGCTGAGTTGATATATAATAGATTAAAACAACACGGATTACCTGAAAAAAGTATTGCTGCGGTGATGGGTAATTTATATGCGGAAAGTAGATTCCAACCAAAAGCGGTTGGAGACAAAAATATTCCCGGAGGGTCTTCTGTTGGGATTGCACAATGGAGAGAATCGAGAAAACGAGGTCTGATTGATTTTGCAAAAAAGAAAGGTAAAAGTCCTGACGATATTTCAACCCAAGTAGATTACTTAATGCATGAGATAAAAACAATACCTTATTACTCTGCAACTAAACAAGCGTTATTTAACCCGAATTTATCTACTAAAGACACTGCTGCGGTTTTTACCAAAAATTTTGAGAGACCGGCGAATTCATCTCAAGAAGGTATGAAAAGAGGTAGTATTGCGGTTCAAATAATTTCTAAACATAAATCAAAGTTTCCAAACATATTTGGTAAGTTATTTAAACCAAAAAAACTTGATGTTATGGGTGATTTAAAGAAATTTTTAGAATTCTAATAAAGATAGTTGGGGTTGAAATCCCACTTAGGACCGGGACTAGTTCACGGATTTAGGGGGAAGGTTCGCTACTCTTCCCCTTTTTTATGACCTTCTCCAATCGTTAAAATTAAATGGTTTGTCTTTTTTTGGTACCGAATAATTTTTAATGTCGCCGGCTTTGATTAAAAAATCTAAATTTCTTTTTTGTTTAATAGAATCATAATTAAATGACCTTTCCAAAAACGTTGTAATAACTTTATTTTCTTTTATGACAAAAAATAAAATGTCACCAACAGATTCTGTTTGTGGGTCAACCAAATATATTGATGCGGGATTTTCATCTCTGAGAGTGTCTCTTAAAGTTTCATACTTATCGTCTTTGGAGAAAAAATTTATCCTGTCAATATCAATATTAAACCTGTAAACTTCAATACCAAAAACCAAATTTTCAGGTACATCAACTTTCATCACTTCATCTATATTTGACTCCGCTTCTGATTTTTCTCTTTTTGATAATGTATACGTCCCAACGTCTCTCATTTCCAATTTACCTCTTGTTCTTGAAAATTTTCTAACAGTATATTCTAATGGACCCCTAAATCTTACGTTAATATTTTTTTCATAATGAACTGTTGGCATTAGTTCTTCTAATGATTTCTCAACATATTCTTTTAATATTTTCTTTATAAGTTTTTCCATAAAACTATTTAATATCCTTTGATTCTACAAGAGTGTATGTAAAAGATTTACCGTGTATCGACGCCGCTTTATTCATTATTTTCATAAAACTATCAAAATCTGCGGATTTTTTAAAAACTTGACAACCCTCTGACCAATTTTCTACATATGTAGAATCTGCACCCGCTTTGTGAATGTTGATACCGAAAACACCCTCTTGAATCACATTTTCATCATACTGCATGTCCTTATCTTTATCACGATATACTTTTACGGGTTTTTGTTGTTTTAACGCCTCATATTTACCTTGGTGTAGTCCGATTGTGTGAGACCCTCTATATTGACCCGGTACCAATCTAGCCACCCCCGCAGCATTATGATACTCCATGACACCCTTTTTACCAGGGTCAGTTGTGGCGGGCCAACAATGAGATTTCCACACACCACCTTCTTTATAGGAAACGGTTAAACAATCATCAAATACGTTTGTAACTTTATCACCCGTACTTGAGTTTCTGATTCCAACGATATTAACATCGTAGTCTTTTGTACCCTCAAACCAAACATAACCTTTAGATTTGACAACCTCTTCAATTTGTTCTTTTGTGTAACAACTCATTTTTTTTGTGTATTAAGGTTTATTTCATATTATAAATAGTCTGAAAAAAAGATATTGTTTCGGGTATTTATAATAGTAAGTCAATTATTGTGAAAATTTTAAATCTTATTGAGTCTATTATATTGGAGGCCACCCCTGATGAAATTTACAATTCATATTATAAAGACCTGCCAAGAGATGAGTTCAATCAAATCGTAATGGCGGACCCCCTCTCATTATCCGCTGAGTCGGGAATTAAGAGAATTGGTAAGTACGCTAAACTATTAATTAATCTTTATAGAAAAAAAGGGTTAAAACTCGAAGATTTACCAAGAGCAAAAGAGTACTTAGAATATGTCTATAAACACAATGTTGCTTTAGATGTTACTAAAATCAAATCCCTGACAGACCTTTACGATGTAGTTAAAAACTATTACACAAGAGACACAAAAGATTTAGGTTCAATTATTTCCGCGCTCAATGAAAAAGAATATAAAGAACTTTTCAGGGGTAGAAAATTCACAATATTTACACCTTTTACAGAAAAAGCTTCATGTACTTTAGGTGTTAATACCGAGTGGTGTACAACGTGGGGACCAAAATCATTAAATCCAAAACACAAAGACAGAGGTAGTCTTTTCAATCGTTACCATACTCAGGGTCCATTATATATTCTAATATCCGATTCTGACGTAAATGATAAGTACCAGTTCCATTTCGAATCAAAACAATATATGGACAGGGATGATAAAAGAATTAATGTTACTGAATTTTTAAATGAAAATCCCGATGTTAAAAATTTCTTTTTTCCTTCTTTGATAAGCGATGACCAACCCGAAGATATTGTAAAACAACAAATTGCAAGAATGAACGCTTTAGACGAAGATGATGCTGGTATTCTTGTGAACAAAATAATCTCAAAAACAGCACAATCAAATCCTTTGATTATGGCTTTTGTTCAAAAAGATGAAGATAAATTAAGAGAGCTAATAACCGATAATGACATTAGTGATTTTGAAATAGATAGAGAAAATTTTATATTATCATTTAAGTCAAACTACGGCGGTAGTCTTCAAACAACAAAAGATACTTTAACTTATTACCAAGCTGAAGCACAATCAGGTTATGATATGTTGTGGGATAGGATGAATAACGAAGACAGTGATTATATCAAATCAACCCTTGAAGATTATTTAGAAGAATATTATAAACAAAATGAAAGTGAAATAAAATCAAATCTTGGTTATTTGAATTACGAACAATTCAAAGCCGACCAATATGATAATTTTGTTGAAAGTGATAGTTTGTGGGATGATTACTCATCATTGTTTGTTAATAAAAATTATGGTTTTTATGAGGGTGCGGTTCAAGTTGAAGTTGATGCTATTGAAAAATATATAGATTTTGATTACAGATATAGAGAAGATAAAGTCATTGTTAGAATACCTTATTTTTTATTGTTCTTAGTTAAAAAAGGATATACAACAATCGATGGTACTAATATCCTCATGGAAGATGTATTAAACGAATATGTTAGTTATTACGACATAGATAACGATTACGAAGGTATTTGGGATTATCAACAAGAAAATGTAACCTACGATGAAATGAAAACTTTCATTGAGAATTATTTTGGAAATATTATTGATAATAGTGAAGGGGTTAAAAGGTGTGGTGAACTTAGAACTATATTAAACAACACGATTCAAAATGTTTTTAAAGGTCAAACAACAATTGATAACGAAGAGTTTTCAATATACATCCCATCATTAAAAATTGATTGTGAGAAAGAAAGTGTTAATATTACTTACTACAATAAAAAAACGGGGGAAAGATTTGACGGACCGGTAAAAGTGGACAATTTGGCATCTTACGCCACAAACTATAAATTATTTGAGACAATAGTTTCCTTTAATAGATTTAGATGAAAACAATAAATTTAATTGAAGAGTTAATTCTTGAAGCCAATAGAAAAGATATATTGGTAAACAAACTTGGTTTGAGTCCCGAAAATGCCGACCAAATTGAAGAATTGGGTGGTCCGTTATCAATCATATTAGCCAATAAACTAATCGATGTATTTGCACAACAAAGATTAGAATATATGATGAGTGCGGTACCCGAATATGAAAAAGAACTAGCTAGAGAAGCTTTTAGAAAAGACCCCGAGTATAGAAGAAAAATGGGTATTGATGCAATAAATAAAAGTGCCGGTGTTAGAGGTATGAGAAGTAATATCGTATCGATAATGGACTGGATTCGTATTGGTTTGAACGGAAATTTAGGCGAATATAAAAATTTAGATTTCAACCAATTATATTCTGAATCAAGAAAATGGCATCAAGAACTAACATCGGGAGGGGGTGATATTAATTATGTTGAAAAAAATGACGTAATTAAAGATTATAGAGATAAAGATGGTGTTGGGTTTTATTGGGTGGACCTTAATACAAACGATTCAAGAGAAGAATGTAATCGTATGGGTCACTGTGGTAGAACCAACTCAAGTAACACAATCTTTTCACTAAGAGAAACAAAAAAACTTAAAGATAATTACACAATTAATAAAAGTCATTTAACCGCAGCAATTGGTGATGATGATGGGATTGTTTACCAATTAAAAGGTCCCAAGAATAGTAAACCAAGACCAGAATTTTATCCTTACGTTGTTGATTTAATATTGAATACCGATATCGTAAAAGGTTTTGGTAGTGAATACAATAGTTCTGATGATTTCAGTATTAACGATTTATCTGATGAACAAATCATGCAGATATATCAATCCAAACCTGAAATATTTAACACTCGTAAATTAAAAAGAAAACTACAGAAGATGGGTATCACTCAAGATTTCCAAGAACCTGATATGATTTTTGATTGGGATATTGAAGCCGATTCTGTTCCGTATTATGTTGATGGTGATTGGACAATTAGACAATCAAAAGATGCAAACGGTCGTACAAAGAAAATAGGTTTTATTGAGACTTTATTATCGGGTGATATATGGGAATTAACGGACGGTTATTATGATGATTGGAAATCTGCATTAGAATACTTAGCTGATGACGATAATAAAAAAATAATTATTGATTACCTTAGAGATAGGGCGGGTGAAGAATTTGACCCTAATATGTCTATAGATGAATTAATAGATGAGTACGACGATAACTATGAAGTTATAAATGCATTAGGTTCAGCGTACTCCGATTCCGCTAATTCATCATACTATGATTATGCAATGAAACAATTACGAAATGCACTTAGTGATTATGGAGATGTGCTAAACCTAAACGATAGAGGTGCAACGATAAGAGTTAACTTAAAGAACATTATTGACAATATGGGTTATGGTGAAGACGAGATGGATGAATTCTTTGAGAAATGTGATGACGATACACATTGTGTCTTTCATGAGTTATTAGGTGAATATTACGAAAAACCAAGATTCTATCTTGATGATAGATGGTCACCCGATATTGATGATGGTGAGTTTAATACTTATTTAAACGATAGACTTTCAGAAATATGAATATAGGAGACGTTTGTATTTTTAAAACCAATTTTCCTGAAGCCGATTTTTGGTTACAAAGAAAAGGTTCCGAACAGAGTGTTGGTAAACCTTCAAAAGAATTTTATGAAGAAAATATTGGTGTCAAAATTAAAGACGAATATCTTGACATGATAGACAAAAATTATCTTTTCTATTACTTTCAGTTTTTATTTATGCAAGGTGTATTTGCACCAATATCTCATGGTACTCTGTCTTTAAAAAATATCAGTATTTCCGATATAAAATCAATTCCCATACAGTTTAAATTATCGGAATCAATAGATTCAATCGACATCAAATGGGATGGTGAAACAGATACTTCTCGTGTAAAAGATAATTCTGAATATGATGCAGTTTTAATTGGTGGATTGGATTATAGACCCAGTGACTATAAAATTGATGCTCAGGTTGGATTGTTTAAAAGCGGTTTTGGTGAAGATAAGAATGTTAAGGGATTTCCTTACAATACCGATATTTCAATAATCAAAGATTTTCTAAGTCAAAACCCTAATATACCTGTGTTTATGTTCAGTGCTGGGGCTTCCAAATCCGCATCAATTTCAAAAGACCCAAATGTAGATGTTAAAAACATATATATTATAGAACCATATGGTGCAAGTCAAAAAACAACCATGATTGTAAATAATGCGGTTTCAAATGGGGTTCCAGCTGAAAATGTTTTTGTTGGTAATACTTCAGGTAGAGGTCAAGGAATAGTTCAAGGCGCGTCATCATCAAATTCATCAAGTCATTGGGGGTCACTCAAAAACGTTGGACAAATAGTTTCATCATTATCAGAGTGATTTTATAAACATGATATATTTATAGTAAAATAAAGATATTTATAAAATAAAAAAAATGAAAAGAGTAGTACATATTACCGAATCTCAATTAAAAACTATGATTAGTAAAATAATCGAAGAACAAACCATGTCTCAAAGTTTCCAACAGGGACAACAAAGTGGATATGCCGCTGGACAAAAAGCACAACAAGCAATAAAAAGTGCTGCAAATACAGTAGTTCAAGGGGCAAAACAAATTGTTATAAAAATTGGTAATACAGTTTTTACCGCCATAATCACAACCGCAGCTATTGTGTTTTTAATTGGTAAAGGTTTATTCAAAGTAGGTCAAGTAGTTGGTAATGCTATACTAAAATTTTTATCCGCAACAGGTAAAGCTGTCGTTGGAGCAGCAACCGCCCTATCCCAAGCGACAATTAACCTTGGAATATCTGCAGGAATCGCTTGGAATAAAGGCACTAAGTGGGTTGAAGCAAAATTATCTTCCATGGCCGACTCGACTTTAAGTACTCTAAAATGGGTACTTAATCAGTTTAAACAATTTGGTATCGAACAATGGGGTAAAGTGTTAGTTGCAGCCGCAAATGTTAGAGAATTTGGTAGTATGTTAGGTGGTTGGTTAAAACAAAGTTGGGCTACTATCCAAAATAAAGTTGGTGTCGCTTGGGAAAACGCCAAAAGTTGGGCATCAGGACAATGGAACAAACTTAAACAAGGCGCTGCGAACATGGCGAACAGAGCAGCAAGTGCGGTTAGTTCTACTGCTAAAAGTATCGGAAGTGGTATCGCTAAAGGTGCTGGAGCAGTTTGGGGTGGTATAAAGGGATTGTTCAGTGAAATGGTGGAAAGATATCTTAGTTTTAAAGGAAAAGACACAATGACGATTCTTAGTGAATGTAGAAAATTCAACACACAAGTTATCTAATGTATTCAAACATTATAATATAAAAGGGGACTAATGTCCCCTTTTTTTATGACCTTGCGATTAGTTTATTTTAATATTTTGTTCCGCAATGAGGACAAAATTTATGAGAATCTTTCTTTCTCTTTGAACCACATTCAGTACAGTAAACAGTTAAATCTTCTCTAACCATCACTTTGGTTGAATTTGGTTTTATTTTCCACCAATTTGTTTTACATGGAAAAGAGTTAAAATTACTGTTGTCATAAACAAAAGTTTGGTTAGACTCAGAACCCTTCTCAACTCTACCAGTTTCAACGTGTCTTTCTTTACTCTTTTTTAATTTTGGTATATTAAGGTTCACATCAATACTACTGGTGACAGTATCATTCACATATGAATAATTAGATGATGAGGAACCAACAATACCCATACCATTTGTTGTAAATGTTCTTACACCCGGTGGATAACTAAGGGTTCCACTATTATTCCAATTACTATTCCAAACAGGAATACTACCATAATAGGGATATGTTGTTACCTCATCATAAAATTTGACAACAACATCACCATTGTTTTCTATGGATTTTTGGACTTCTTCATTATTCCCATTTACAAGGTAAGTTTCGAACAAAAACTTCTTTGCCTCGTCCAAGTACCTTTCGAGGAAAACTCTCTCACCAGGACGAACTATGATACCATTACCGATGGATTTACCATTCAGTTCAATCTTGGCCAAAACTTTATTTTGTGTGGGATTGTAAAGTTCGATTTCGAACTCATCACCGTTATTCATGTAAACGGTGTCAACGTGTTGTTTTAATCTTTGTTTACCCTTGGTAATAAAAGATTGAGGTACAACAAACCTTGTTGAGGTTGTGTAATTCATTTCCTTATATTTTTTTTGTATTTGAACCCGAATTCGCTGGTATCAATTCCAACTCAAATGTCACGAGGACACTTCGACTTCAACCACAAGGTCTATTATAAGTATATGATTACTTAAAAAAAATGTAAATCTTAAATTGAATTATAATTCACAATAATACCGTCAAATACCAATTCACCATTCTCATTATTGGTTAAATCTATTTGAATGTCTCTACCGATACCAATATAACCCATTTCATCATCTTTTTGCATATCTACATTTTCCCAACTAATTGGGATAGTAATTGTTTCGTCTACAGAATCTTCACCGTCCTCAGGATAATAAACAATCTCTACTTCAATTTCAGATGGTCCTTGAACGTTATAAACACTAATATCTTTAATACCCCAACTTCTTCCCTCCATATCAATATCAAAAGTTAAGGTCATGTTTGAGGTTGTAATATCATCAATTTCGAATCCTTTGTATTTTGCACCAAAGTGATTTACATCAACTTCACACTCCATTCTGTATTTGTTGTCCATTGAATCTTCGTTTAGATTTTTTGCTAAATTCCTTAATTGAGATTCTGTTAATATAATTTTAGTCATGGTTTTTTATTAATAAATATCGGAAAGTCCAACATATGAAACTGTAATTTGATTACCAACAATATATGTGGTAATATAAAATTTTGTCGCTTTTGGGTTTAATAATACCTCATTGTGTGTTGGGGAGTCTTTCCACATTAAAAAGATAAACCACGCAATATCACGATTTGTGTAGTTACCACCAAATTTACCACCAACATATTTTAAATAATTTCTATCATCTATATTTTTTAAGTTATTAAATTTATAGTTGTCAAAAGACATCGGTTTGTTTAAATTAAACGTCTCAATTTCATTTTCGAACAACCACATACCTAAAGATGAATATCTTTCTGCTCGTTTTTCAAGACTTTCATTACCCTTACCGTGAATCAAGTATTCACTATAATAACTCGCACTGTCCTTTGTCTTTTTTAAGTTGTAAATATACGCGGCCCAATGGTCGGTAAATGGTTTATATTCTTTATTAATTGATACACCACCGACACTACCTCGATATTCATTTAAAATTTGTTCAAAATAATAATTTACGGAATCTTCATTCACTTTTACTTGTGAATAACCTATAACCGGAAAAACAAATAAGACCAATATCAACCTTTTCATACCACAAACTTAAAACATATTTTTGAGATATCCAAAAAAAATTTAAAATATTTTTATCTTTTTTTTACCCCCCCCCCTTACTTTGTATTAACAGATATTATTCGTATCTTTTTGATATGAAATTAATTTTGGGACTATTTTACGGTATATGTGCCCATATGTTGACATTTATACAATATCAAGGACCACTTAAATATAAGTGGATGGCCGACAATAAAATTCTTACTGTTCTCGTTTTTGGTGTACCATCAATATTTTTGACTTTGGAATCAGTTCGGCTTATTGTGACATATTTTGGATTTCAGTTATGGCCAGCCAGATTAATAGGGTTTGCTTCGGGTATGATTGTTTTTACCTTTATGTCTATGTGGTTATTCTCGGAAGTAATGACCTTGAAGACGGTCATAACATTGATTTTAGCGGTGGTCATGATATGTATTCAACTTTTTTGGTAAAATTTATTTTGTTGATTTTCAATAACTTATGATTTATTTTTAAAATATTTCAAAAAAAATTTGGAATATTCTAAAAGTCGATATACCTTTGTATTAACAAAATAGTCAAAGTCATGAAAAAATTATCATTAATCCTCGTCTTCATCTTGTCTTTATCAGTTCTGTTTGGACAAGAAAACCAAAATGGTCCTGTCGGTGCAGTGTATGTTATTAAAAACATTGACGTTAACGACATTTCTAAAATCACTTACATTGATGAAGAATCTTATTCAGAAAAGATTACTGATACTTCATTATGTGGTCAACGAATTTTTGTGAAATGGAAAAAATACGACGATGGTAAACCCGACTCTGTTTATGTTTACAATTACAAACAAGAGTGTCAAAGTTTTAAAGTTTTACAATATGACAGTAACCAAGAAACAAACACCACTATTGTTCAAATTAAGGGTGTTAAAATAAATGGAAGTATAAAATTTGTGAATCAGAATTTTGTTGAGGTTCACTTACCTGAAGATGACCATCTTATAATTTGGAAAGGTTCTTTATAGTAAAAGAAAAGGGAGGTTAAACCTCCCTTTTTTATTTCTGAACAGATGGTTTTGATTGACCAACTTCATATGATGCTCCTGTCTTTTTTTCGGTTGCTTTATCTAAATTCGCAACACTCGTATATTTTACACCAACAATCGCATTTTGAAAAGAACGTTCAATTGTCAAACTAGCAGACCTAAATTGTGTTGAATTAACAAGTTGGGTTGCTTGATTTGCATCTTTGTAAACCATAGTAAAAAATGCAATCAATCTTTTTTTGTACTGTTCAACAACTTCGTTTTTTATCATATCATTAAATGTTGAATATGATTTGGTCACATTAACACTAATGTAATCCCACCTTTGTTGAACGGTATTTGCATCAAATAAAGATTGAAAATCGGTGAACACTGGTAGTTTATTTAATATTTCTAAAAACGGTGCTGAATTGTAGTTTGGTAAAAGTAATTTACCTGAAGCATCTACTTTTGTTCTATAAGTTTGTATTTGTTCTTTTGGTATAAATTGAGTATCAAAAAAGTACAAAGATTTTGCCATAATGTCCGCCAACTGTTCGTTTGTTTTATCGAAATATCTACCAATACCCGACATATCACCACTAACGTATTTTTTCGTTGAGGCATCAAAATCACTTTTATTTATAATCGCGGCTGTAGTTATATTTGACAATGAGTTTAAGGTTGGTGTGGTGTTAGCAATCTTAGATGCGTCATAAGTAAATCCACCACTGGTTCTTTGTGTTTGTGACATACCAATTGTTATTTTATTTGGCATACCCGTTGACTCATTTAAAGCTCTCGATAACGCTAATAGACCGTTACCCGATGCAACAATTTGAACAAGACTCCAAATGTGTTTACCGTCGGGGTCTTTATATTTTACATTAAATGTTTTTGTACCGTTATTTGTTAAAGATTCCACTACTGGTGGTGTAGATAAGTCGGGACCACCTTTTACTTTAACCGTTCTATCGGGGTTTAAAACATTCGGTAAAAATCTTTGAACCGTTACTTCAATATAATTTTCAGAATCAGCTGGCGATTTTGGGTTCTGATTTTTAAATAGACTCAAATTTTTAACCTCACCAAAAGTTTTATATATGTTAGGTTGTTCCAATACCCATCTTCCTCTAAAATTAGCTTCGTCAGCAGGTAAACCCGCATTAGTCAAAACCGAAAGTTTTGCAATTCTCGTTGGGTCGGTCGTTCCTTGTACTTCTGAATAATTTTGTTCCGTTATGACTTTTTTTACAATATCTACTAAATTCGATTCTGTTAACCGTATTACTTTTTTCATGAAATCCTCTTTACATAATAAATATCAAGAAATCACAAGTAAACCGATAAGAATTTTTTTTTAAAATATTTCAAAAAAAATTTGGAATATTCAAAATATGTTGTAACTTAGTATTGTTAATCATAAAAATAGAGTCATGAAAAAGTACATTTTAATCCTATTGTTCGTCATCTACGGTTCTGTAGGTAAAGCACAAACACACAGTTATTATATCGGTGATTACTACATGTTCAATCACCCATCAAATGTTGACACCTACACCGCGTTCCAAAATCACATGGATGTCGATATGGGTAGTTTCAACACAAACTTCACTGTGAGTTTCAATCACGATAAGAAAATTATTGAATTTGTTGACCACAATGTCAATAAGACTTTCGTTTATCAGATTGATAGTATCTATACGATTGGTGTAGATATAATTGCGTACTACTACAAAGATGAAGGTGTTGTTTGTTCATTTTGTGTTTTCCAAAACACACCTGAAGAAAAAATGATTGTTTACGGTTCCGAACTCAACGGAACATTCTACGGATGGCAGTCTGTCGTAAAATAAAAAAAGGGGGTTTTAAACCCCCTTTTTTATTAATAATATTTTAGTTTAAGCTTGGATACCTAAATTTTTTAAAGCCGCTTGATACGGTGCAGGATTTTTTGGTGGTGTGACTGGCATACCCGATTTTTGTTGAATCAACGCTAATGTATTAAGCTTTAAATCGATTACGTAGTTAATAATTGTTGGCCACGCTGAACCTGGTTTTATACCAGTATAATTACCAAATGTTTTATAACTACTTGCTGATGCTCTCTGCCAATCTTGAGGTACGGCTTTCTCCATTACAGTCGCCACTGATTTAAAATTGGTCATCATGTATCCATTAACATTTGGGATTTGAACTGATTCAATTGCATCTTTTGCTTCAATCAAATCTCTATCTCTGAAATTAAAATATGTTTTCCATTTAGCTAAATCGGAGTTATATATTTCTCTTCTTTTTGAGTCGTCTGTTGGTGCTTGAGTATTTGGTGTTTTAGGTGGTACTTGTTCACCCAAATCTTTATCAAAAGATTCTTTAATTGCTTGTTTATGCATTTCGAGAATTTGTTTTTTCTCATCTTCTGAAATTCTAAAATTTTTGTACATAGTCATTTTAATTATAAATATTATTTAATTTAATAAACACTTAATTAATCCAAAATATAAACCAACCAAAATCAATAATTTGTGAAAAAAATAAAAATATTTCGAAAAAAATTTGGATATATAAAAAAATATTCTAACTTTGTTTAGAATAATAAAATTATGTGTTATGAAAAAGTTGATTTTAGTTGTGTTCTCGGTGTTGATTTCAGTAAACACATTCTCACAGGTAATTGTGATACAGGTAAATCAGATTCAAACGTTCTACGGTGATACCACGCAAACGATTGAGGAGGTGTTAACCCATCCCATGGAGGTATCAGAACCGACCTTAAAAGATTGTAGGTATGTATTGGATTTTAATAACATGTCACTCATCTTTTATAGAGATGGTGAATATGTTGATGAGGGTTTGTTTAATGTAAAAACCCATAATGGTATTCACACCATACAGATTCTCGAAGATGGTTTTAACTTCGGATTAATCATAAACTCCGTATTGGAGAATGAATCTGTTATACTGTATCAGTATGATAATGATAAGGTGGAGTACATGAACTTTACAAATTTTGAGATTCTAAAATCTTTATAACAAAAAACCCCACGAAAGTGGGGTTTTGTTTTTAAGGTTTTTTAACGGGTTCCGCTGTTGGAGCTGGCGGTATAACGTTGGCTTGATACATCGATAACCAATATGGTTGAACCACATCGGTAATGAACTTCTGCCATTTGGTTACACCCAAATCTTTTCCGGCTTCATCTCTTGCTTTTAATGCTTGAGCTTTAACCTTCTCGATGGTTTCCACGATTGTTAAGGGGCTGTAACGACCACTTACTTTAGCGGGACTGATTTTGTTTATCTCGGTAATGTATTTTGTTAAATACGTTTTGAACGTTCCCCATGTGCCGTAAGCGGTAATGTTCTTCTTATTACCTGAGAACATTGCCACATTCATTACAATGTTTGCGATGAATTCAGGGGCTGCGTTAAATGCTTTTGTATCTTTATTATAACCCGAAATGGTTTCACCATACATATTAACCCATGCTGCTTGTGGGGTAAATTTTGGAATCTTATTGTATGCGTTGAAACTTGCTTCATCTTTAAATGTATATTGTGACATCTGAGAAGGTTTGTAACCCTGACGAGCTTGTTCACTCATAATTTTATTAACGATGGTTTTAAGTTGTGTTTCGGTAATAACTATTTTTTTCGGTACACTATACCCATGAGATTGGTGCATTTCAAGAATTTCTTTTTTCTCATCTTCTGAAATTCTAAAATTTTTGTACATGATAATTTTCTTTTCTAATAAATATTAGGTAAAACAAAAAAGAATCTTTCAAAGACGGTCTTTTTATTATTGTTTATTCAATTCCCGGTTCCGGTGCCCGAAAATGGTTTTGTTTATAAAAATAATTTCAATATATTATATAAAAACAAATGTTATGATTTTACCGTGTATCGTTTAGGGATAATTGTTATGGGATGGGGAATGGTTTTCTTCGACCATTACACCAAGAACAAATAAAAAACCCTCCGAGTTGGAGGGTTTTAAATTTAATGATATAAAAATTATTAGTCGATTGGGTGATAATAGTTTTTATAGTAATCGATAAACTGTTGTTCCTTTTTCATAATCTTGGAACCTTTAACGATTGTTTGTTTGTTCATAAATGAATCAAACGCAAATAGGATTTTACCAAACAACGGTAATTTATTCACACTGTATGCGTTGTTACCCCAAATCTCTTTGTTCTTACCATAAAGAGTATTGAAGACATAGGTAACACCGTCCATATCAGTTTTATTATTGATTTCTGATATTTCACTACAGTAGTTATCCAACAGTTTTTTGAAACGGGGATGTGTAACACCGTACTTTTTACCAATCATCAAAAGTGATGCGTATATGTTACAAGAATTCTTAACACCTTTTCTAAAAATGTCTTGGTATTGGTCGAGGAAAATTAATTCATCCCAATGATAGTCCAACATTTTTTCAATTGGTGCTGTTAATAAGTATAACCCATCATCGTCGTGTACGTAACGGGTTGCCTTTTTCAAAAAGGTATTCATCTTACCATAACGAATCGGTTCACTTACCGCGTTATAGTTTCTTTCACGAAGAAAACCACTCAACTTATCACTTGAACTTTCTGCTGCACTTGAATTGTCAAATGTGTAGTAAGTTTCATCCGCCTTTTCTTTTGTGTCAATATCATAGATTTTAACACAAACATACTCAGGAACTAGTGAAGGGTTTCTACGCCATACTTCGGCACGTGCATTACCATCAAGACAAAACTTGTCATTCTTTTTGTACCGAGACAATTCATTATTGAATGGTTTGGTTGCAATACCAATTGCCACTTCATACAATCGATTGTTATCGGTTTGTTTTAGAAGTTTTGTGAGTTTTTTGATTCGTGGTTCGATAACACGATTTTTCTCGAATGTTTCAACAGAGAGGAATTTTTGTGTTGGCCACACTTCCTGTCTGAAAAAGGTGGGTTTTGTTTTTTGTGACATGTTACCTTGATTTTTAATTTTTGATTTTTGTGTATTCATTGTTTACGGATTTAGTGATAAAAGATTTGAGTTTTGAATATGTATTTCCATTTAATAGATTTTTTTGACTAAAGTACCAATCAACATCGTCTTCGGATACGGTCATCGACTTTGGTACAACCTCATTATTCATATTAGCAATAAAAGTACCATTCATAGCACTTAATTTAAAAAAGGTACCATTAGTTACGTGTTCTTTTGGTACCACATAATATTTTGGTTTGAAATCATTTTCGGTATCTACGAAACACAAAATGAAATAGTCTAATCGTTGGTGGTCTCGTATGTTGGTAACTCTGTACTTACCATTGATTCCTTTATAGGATATTTTGATTTCACCATATTTGTACGTTTTGGTTGTGTCGTCAAAAAACATAAAATCTCCGTTATCCATGGATTGATTCGTTTCCGTTAAGAATCCCTTAGACTCCTTCAAGATTTTTTTGGCGAATCTTACACCGTATAGATTTGGTGAACAATTGTAATATATACAAGGAATGAAGTCCTTCATTGGAAGGTCCATTTCTTCCTTTGTTAATTTATTTAGGGTTTTCTTCTTACCCTTAGCCAATTTTAAGTAATTCTCCATATTTCATCTATGTGGGTACAAAGATAAAACAATCTTTTTGTATAAACTAAATTTTTTTTGAAATATTTTTAAAATATCACAAAACTTTGAGAAAAATATCAATAAACTTTGATTTTTATCAAACACAAATAAAAAACCCCACCTTTTAAGATGGGGTTTTATTTATGTTTTTACTGTAAGTTATCCTTCTTGTTTAAAACCATCCTCTTTCATTCTTTGTATTAGTTCTAATTTTCCTGCACCATTTCGTATACCAATATATTGATTATTTAATGCATTAATCAACCCACCTGGTGTTTTTACACCATCAAGGATTTGACCATATAAGTCATTTGGAGTATATTTATTAATTTCATCGGCAGTCAGTCTGGCTTTGAAATTAAAAGTGTTAAGAAGGACTTCACCAGAAATACCAGCATTAAACCCGTTTGGCTGTATACTAAAGTATATTGTTCCATGCCCAATACCTTCATAAGGTACCTTGTAATTTTTTTGCAGGGCGGGTGTGTTTTGTGGGTTGAACTGACCATAGTAAACCGTAGAACCACCGCCTCCAGAAGTTTTTACGAACGGAACTGGTGATAATGCAGTTTTAACTATTGGGAAACTTCTTTCGGCTAATATTTTAAGAACCTTAACGAGTTCAGGTTTTATACCTTGATTGCCACTTTCGGGACTTGCAACTGATGTATCTTGTGAACCCATACTTTCGGGGTTCATCGATTCCTCATCTTCGTTTATTGCTCTTTTATAACCTTGTTTTCTGTGCATTTCGAGAATTTGTTTTTTCTCATCTTCTGAAATTCTAAAATTTTTGTACATAGTCGTTTTAATTATAAATATTATTTAATTTAATAAAAGTTACATATTCCAAGCGGGGTTTGCTATTATTAATTTACCGTCTTCTACTCTTGGTAAATCACCCAAATCTTGGTAGTCAGCATATTCAATTTGTTCTGGGTAGAATTTTTCTCCATTAAACACAAGATAGTTTTCTTCTTTTCTTTCTTCATCTCTACCTATGTGACTATAACCTTGAGATTTCATTTGAGTACTGGCAGCGTCTTTTACATCGGGTTTACCGAAAATACTATTCCAAAAACTTTCATGTATTGTTGATTCATTGAGTCCCATTATACCTCGAATTCTACTTACCTGTTCGTTTAATGTTTTTGGTTTCATGTTTTTTATAATAAATATTAGTTAACCATCAATATGTTTGGTTTTGTTTTGAATAGTTTGGAACCTGTTTTCAAGAGGTCGTCGGATAAACGGGGTGTTACTGTAACGATGAACTTATTGGTTTTGTTGGTAAACTTATCTAAGTTCCTCATCAAATCGCTATCGGGACCAAATAAACCATAATGTACATATGAATTATTAATTATTTCTGTCTCACCTCTAAATTCCTTATCCGTGGTATAAACACTTTTACCGTTCTCGGTTGTAATATCCAACCTTTCAATAAGGTTTATAAGTGTGCTGAATTTTTGATTACCTTTAATATCATATAATTCTAACGTGTTTCCGTCGTTACCTTTAATTTGAATTCCGAGTTTTAAAACACCTCCGCTATATGGATTGGGTGCGATATATGGCATTACCGTGGTATTCTCCAACCACCTTAATAACACGTCATCTTTTTCGGGTTGTTCAATTATAACCTTCTTAATAATTCTAATAAGGTCCGACTCAGTCAATCTAATAGACTTTTTATTACGATTGTTTTTTGAGTTTTCGTTTAAACTGAAGTTACCAAATTTATAATTTGAATCA